>JAEEGL011696905.1_pt1 | contig 11126 bp, 6 predicted proteins | sample 9134231 | NCBI WGS metagenome assembly JAEEGL01 (sample SAMN16246548, study PRJNA631951) | gut metagenome | biome: gut microbiome; feature: rumen; material: fiber-attached | host: Bos | place: Iran: Karaj | collected 2018-10
AGGATACGCTATGATAATATCGCAGGCGTTGGCGCAATTCGCGGAAGTGTCGGAATTGGCAGACGAGCAAGACTAAGGATCTTGTGACCGTAGGTCGTGTGGGTTCAAGTCCCATCTTCCGCATTGTGCAGGGAACGGAAGCGATTCTGTTCCCGCCGACTGCAGATGTGGCGGAATTGGCATACGCGTATGATTCAGGTTCATATCCACGAACGTGGGTGCGGGTTCAAGTCCCGCCATCTGCACGAAAGAGGAGAGCAGGCCGTATGATGACGGCCTGCTCTTTTCTTTGGAAAAGGAGCTCTATTGTCAAAGCCGCTTCGTGACAGGACCTTCCTGCACACGCCATTCGACATCAATTTCATCCTCGCGATCGTATTCATCAACGTCTACGGACTGATCATGATATACAGCGCGAGCTATTATTATGCGGAAAGCGCCTATGGCTATGCGCCCGACTATTTCTTCCAGAATCAGTTGAGATGGGTGCTCCTGGGGCTGGCCGCTTTCATCATGATCTCTTTCATACGGCCTAAGAGCTACCGGAACATCTGGCCTCTGGCGCTGCTCCTTTCATTAGTCCTGGTTTTAGTCGTCAGGCTTCCGGGGCTCGGCCATCAGTCCCACGGCGCCTACCGCTGGATCAATCTCTTCGGTTTCCTTCTTCAGATCGCTGAACCGGTCAAACTGGGCGTCATCATCGGCATTGCCGGCTTCATCGCCAAAAACGGCATACAAAGCCGGAAGGCGTTTATCTTCACATTTGGCTTCACCGTTCTGATCGGCTTCCTTCTGTACCGGCTGTCCTCCAACATGAGTACGGCGCTGATCGTCGTCATCATGATCTATCTTCTGGTCATGACGATCTATCCGAAACCGAAATGGCTTCTGATCGTCCTGTTCGCCGGTATTGCCGCCGTCATTCTGGGCGTCCTCCTGTTCGACAGGTTCGTCCCCTTCCGCGAAGGAGAGAATTTCCGTTTCACGCGTATCCGCGCCTGGATGCATCCGACGGACGAGCGTTTCATCGTGGATGAAGCCTATCAGTCCACGCAGGCGCTCTATGCCATCGCTTCCGGCGGTTTCTTCGGCAAAGGTCTCGGTCAGAGTCTGATCAAGTTCAAACTTCCCGAGCCCCACAACGATTACATTCTCGCCATCATCTTCGAGGAAATGGGCATCCTGGGCGTGCTGATCCTGACCTATCTCTTCCTGTACCTTCTGTACAAGATCTTCAGGATCTATCTGGACACGAAAGACCGCTTCTCGCGTTACGTCGTCCTGGGCGTGTTCTACCATCTGGCCGCCCAGGTCCTTCTGAACTATGCGGTCACGCTCGGGATCCTGCCTACCATGGGCGTCACGCTGCCATTTATCTCTGCCGGCGGCTCCGCGGCCTTCTTCACCCTGATCGAACTGGGCGTCGTGCTGGGCATCAGCCGCCAGAACGAAGAAGACACGCTGTATACGGAAGCGCGCAGCGAAGTGGAAGAGGAAAATCCTTACCTGAAACAGCTGAAGGAAGAAGGCTTCAGCCTGAAGGAACCTGAGAAGAAGAAACGTGTCCGTGAAAGAGTCCGTCAGAGGAGAAGAAACGATGAATAAAGCCCGTAAACTGTTTGAAGAAGAGATCCAGGCCTTCACGGAGTGCTCCGCGGAGGAAATGCATTCGCTTCTTCAGAAAGACAAAGACGACAGCGAAGCCGTGAACCGTTTTCTGGAAGGAAACCTTCACCGCGTGCTCCGCATCGCCGGCGAATTTGAATCCGAACCCGTGGATTTCATGGATCTGATACAGGAAGGCAGTCTGGCCGTGCTGGACTTTTTCCGCAAGGAAGAGGCCTGGACGGAAGATACTTCCGAATCTCTGGATCAGTGCATCCGAAGCCAGATCCGCGTATTCACGGATGAAGAAAAGCAGAGCCTTGAGACGGCGAAGGAACTCGCCTCCAAGCTCAACATGCTGGATTTTCTGACCACTAAAATCGCTGAAAAGACCGGACGTGAGGCCACGATCGAAGAGCTTTCGAAGGCCATGGACCTCCCGGAAGACGAGATCGATTACCTGCTCCGCGTCGCTCTTTCCGCCGTCAATAAGGAGGATTAAATGATCCGTATCGCTCTGGACGTCATGGGCGGAGACAACGCGCCAGACGCCAACCTGGAAGGCGCCCTCGAGGCGCTCAGCGCTTCCAAAGATATCGTTGTGCTGCTCGTCGGGCAGAAAAACGTGATCGACGCCTATCTTCAGGATAAGTCTTATGACACTTCCCGTCTTCAGGTCGTGGATGCGCCCGAGGTCATCGAGACCGGTGAGCCTCCGGTCCAGGCCATCCAGAAGAAGAAAAATTCTTCGATGGTCCTGGGGCTTAAGATGCTTCACGACGGGGAAGCCGAAGCATTTGTCAGCGCAGGCTCAACCGGCGCGCTCCTTGTGGGCGGACAGACGATCGCCGGCCGCGTAAAAGGCATCAAGAGAGCGCCGCTTGCCGTTCAGCTTCCCACGACGAAGGGGCATTCTCTTCTCGTGGACTGCGGCGCCAACGTGGACGTCCGTCCCGAAGTGCTTGTCCAGTTTGCCGTGCTGGGCAGTCTCTATGCCGAGCACATCATGGGTATCCGGAATCCTTCCGTCGGCCTCGTGAACATCGGAACCGAAGAAGAGAAGGGCAATGAACTCACCCGCGCAGCCTATCCTCTCCTGAAAGACTGCGATAAGATCCGTTTCATCGGCAACGCGGAAGCCCGGGACATTCCTCAGGGCGCCGCGGACGTGCTGGTCTGTGAAGCTTTCACGGGAAACGTTGTCTTAAAAATGTACGAGGGCGTCGCAAGGTCGCTGCTTTCACAGATCAAGACCACGCTCAAGTCGAATCTGCTCGGAATGATCGGCGGGCTCCTCATCAAGCCCTCCCTGAAAGGCCTCATAAAGACCTTCAGTTCCAAAGAAGACGGCGGCGCACCGCTTCTCGGACTCAGAGGCCTGGTCATCAAAGCCCACGGCAATTCGACCGGCATACAGATCAGAAACGCGCTTCTTCAGTGCGAGACCTTCTACAACAGCGGACTGAAAGAGAGGATCGAAGATGCCTTCTCGTGACCTGACGGAATTTAAAGACGAGATCGGATACCGTTTCCGTGATCTCAAGCTTCTTAAACAGGCGCTGACACACAGCTCTTACTGCAACGAACACGGGCTTTCGAAGACCGATTCCAATGAGCGCATGGAATTCTTCGGAGACGCAGTCCTGGAGATGGCGACGACCCAGTATCTGTACGCCACTTATCCGGAACTTCAGGAAGGCGCTCTTTCGAAAATGCGTGCCTCCATCGTTTCAGAGAAGCCCCTGGCCCGGGCCGCGCGCCGGATCCACCTTGGAGACTACCTTCTTCTCGGCCGCGGCACGGAGATGGAAGGCGGCAGAGACAGCGACAACATCCTTTCTGACGCCTTTGAGGCCGTTCTCTGCGCGCTTTACCTGGACGGCGGCCCGAAAGCCTCCGGAAGACTCATCGAGTCCCAGGTCCTGACGCCTCTTTCCGAGGATGAATATATTGAGGACTTCAAGACCATTCTTCAGGAATATGCCCAGGCACGGCAGTGGACGCTGGAATACGAATTCATTTCAGAATCCGGTCCGGACAACCAGAAGACATTTGTCTACCAGGTATTGGTAAACCATAAAGCCCTCGGCCACGGCTCCGGCCATTCCAAGAAGGAAGCCCAGACGCTGGCTGCGCGAGAGGCCTGGCTGCTCCTCATGCACCTGCCGCCCGAAAAAGACCGGAACAGCTGATCCGGTTCCTCATACATGTACCAAAAACAGCACAAAGGTCCTGATAAACTGACACCATGTACTTAAAAGAGATTGAAGTAAACGGATTCAAATCCTTCGCAAACCGTATGGAACTTCAGTTCCACCGCGGCATTACCTGTATTGTCGGTCCGAACGGCTCCGGCAAGTCCAATATCGCAGACGCTGTGCGCTGGGTCTTCGGCGAGCAGAGCTCCCGCGAACTCCGTTCCCAAAGCATGCAGGACGTCATTTTCGCCGGGACGATGCTCCGGAAGCCCCAGAGCTTTGCGGAAGTATCCGTCACGCTTCAGAATGAAGACCGCTACGTGGACCTGGACTATGACGAGATCAAGGTCACCCGTAAGGTCTATCGTTCAGGCGAAAGCGAATACCGCCTGAATGGAAAGCAGGTACGCCTCCGCGACATCAACGAGCTGTTCTACGACACAGGCATCGGCAAGGAAGGCTATTCCATGATCGGTCAGGGACAGGTGAACCGCATCCTGTCCGGCAAGACCGAGGAACGCCGCGAACTCTTCGACGAAGCCACCGGCATCGTGAAGTTCAAGAAGCGCAAGGCGCTTTCCCTGAAGAAACTGGAAAACGAGCGTTCCAACATGCTCCGGATCTCGGACGTCCTGTCTGAGCTGGAGCGCCGTGTCGGCCCTCTGAAGAAGGCCAGCGATACCGCCAAAGAATACCTGAGGCTCCGGGACGAGCTCAAGGCTTACGACATCAACGCCTTCCTTCTGGACGAGAAGGCACTGGCGGACTCCAAGAGCAAGATCCAGGCCAATCTGGACATTGCAAATGACCACCTCAAGGAGCGGAAAGCAGAAGAGGAAGCCCTCCGGAAAGCCTACGACGAGGCGGAGGAAGGCATCCGCGTCCTGGACGCGAAAGCCGAGACGCTCCGGGAAGAGATCCGTGAGGCGGAGGCCGAACGAAGCGGTCTTGAGAAGGAGATCAGTCTGACGGAAGAGCGTATCCGTTCCGAGGAAAACGCAAAAGCGCATTACGAGGACCGGATCCGCGAGATCGACGGGAACGCAGGGAACGGCCTGCTACGAAAGGAGCAGAGCCAGAAAGCGCTTCAGGAGGCCGGTGCGCAGATCGAAACGCTTGAGCAGCGCCTCCAGGGTGAAGATAAGGCTGTGCTCGGAAAGTCGGAAGAGGTGTCTCTCTATCAGAAGAAGTCTGACGAAGCCCATTCCGAGGTCGTCGAGCTTCTGGAGAAGAAGGCCGGCACCAACGCAGAACTGAGCCGCCTTCAGGAGATCATTATCCAGGCGGAGAACCGGAAGCAGACGCTTGATGAGCAGCTGGCCGCTCTGGCCTCCCGCACCGAAGAAAACCGGAAGGAGCAGGAAGCGTTTTCGAAGATCCTTAGGGAAAATGAGGCCGCTTCCCAAGCGAAGACTGAAGAGCGCGACGAGGCGGAGAAGCAGTATTTCGAATGGAACGACAGCTATCACAAGACCCGCGAGCATCTTCAGGATCTCCAGCGGAACGCGCAGATCCTGGAAGGCCGCATCCAGTCCCTCCGCGTCATCGTGGAGCAGTACGAGGGATTCAACCGGGCCGTCAAGACGGTCATGAATCTCCGGAAAAACAGAAAGGGTATCCTCGGGACCGTCTCTGACGTCATCCGCGTGGAGAAGAAATACCGTACGCTCATAGAGACCGCCCTGGGCGGAAACTATCAGAACGTGATCGTCAGCACAGAAGAAGAGGCCAAGACCCTGATCGGGATCCTGAAGGAAGAGCGTGCCGGCCGTGCGACCTTCCTTCCGCTCGACGCGATCCGCGCCTCTGAAGGCATCACAGACCGTTCGGTCTTCTCCGAGCCCGGCGTCATAGGTACCGCGGATACCCTCGTTCAGGCAGATGAGAAGTATCATGAGGCCATCCGTTATCTCCTGGGCCGTTTCCTCGCTGTGGACACGGTGGATCATGCGCTCGCCATTGCAGGAAAGCATCGTCACTCGGTCCGCATCGTGACGCTTGAAGGCGAATTCCTGAACGTCGGCGGATCGATCTCCGGCGGCGCATTCCGGGAGAAAGAAGGCGTTCTCGGGAGAAATGAAGACCTGAAGGCTGCGGAAAAGCAGGCCGGGGCCTACCGGGACGACATCGAAAAGCTGGAGCACGAGCTTCAGCACGCACGGCAGCTCAGAGATTCATTTTCCGTGGAAGCCGACGCCTACTCCGAGGAGCTTCACGATCTTCAGCTCGAGCACTCCACGCTTTCCGCCAAAGCGGACGCCGCAAAGCGCCTTGAGACACAGCTCCGTGTCGAAGGCGAGGGCTGCCTGACGAGGCTCAGGGAAGCCGTGAAAGAGGCAGAAGAGGCCGCGGTCCGTAAGGAAGCGATCGAAACAGCGCTCCGGAATCTGGAGGAGGCCAACGTCCTTCAGGAGGATTCTCAGTCCGACATCAAGGTGCTTCTTGAAAAGGCCACCGCGGAACTTCAGGCCTTTACCGAAGCCCGTGAAAACACGCGCATCCAGCTCGCTTCCCTCCGGGAGAAGAAGGAATTTGCCGAGCAGTCCCTGAAGGACCTGGAAGCAGAGTCCCTCAGGATCGCAGAAGAACGCGAAAGCCTTTTAAAGCAGGCCGGTGAGGCCGACGGGATCATCCTTTCCCTTCAGGAAGCACTTTTAGCCCTTAAGGAGCGTTCCTCCGGCGCTGCGCCTCAGGACAGCGCCCTGGAAAACGCCCTGAACGGTCTTCTCAGGGAGAAAGAAGAACTTTCGGCGAAGCAGCGTGCGTCCTACGAGAAACAGAGCGAAAATGCGGAAGTGCTCAGGGACATCGAGAAAGAGCTTGTGCGCCTCGGCGCGCAGGCTGAAAAGACCGAAGAGCGGCTGTCCGCGCTGACGGATTATCTCTGGAACGAATACGCGCTGACGCCCAGCGAAGCCGCGCAGTTCCGCGAGGAGCAGGCCCCCGACGAATCGCCTTCCAGGATCCGCAGGCACTGCGCCGAACTGAAGAACGCCATCAAGAATCTCGGAAGCGTCAACGTCAACGCGATCGAAGAGTACAAGGAAGTCGGAGAGCGTTTCGAGTTCCTGAAAGGGCAGTACGAGGACCTTCAGAAGGCGGAAGCCGATCTCGTAAAGATCGTCGAAGACCTGGACAAGGGCATGAAGAAGCAGTTTTCGGAAAACTTCGTGCTGATCCAGAAAGAATTTGACGTCGTCTTCAAAGAACTGTTCGGCGGCGGCACGGGCTCTTTGGAGCTTCAGGATCCGTCCGATCCGATCCAGTCCGACGTGGTCATCACCTCGCAGCCTCCGGGAAAGCGCCTTCAGAACATGATGCAGCTTTCAGGCGGCGAAAATGCCCTGACCGCCATCGCGCTTCTGTTCGCGATCCAGCGGCTGAAGCCTTCGCCTTTCTGCCTCCTGGACGAGATCGAGGCCGCGCTGGACGAATCGAACGTCGTGCGTTTCGCCAATTATCTGAAGCAGCTCACAGACCGTACCCAGTACGTCGTCATTACCCACAGACGCGGCACGATGAACGCGGCTGACACCTTATACGGCATCACGATGCAGGAGAAGGGCGTATCCGCCCTCGTCTCCGTCAATCTGATCGAGAAAGACCTGGAATAACATGGCAGAAAAATTATCCTTTTTTCAGAAACTGAAGAACGGGCTCAAAAAGACCCGCATGAACGTTGTCTCGGGCATGGAAAGCCTTTTCATGGGCGTTTCCAGCATCGATGAAGACTTTTACGAAGAACTGGAAGAGACGCTCATCATGGGCGACGTCGGCGTGCAGACGACGGAGAAGCTGATCGAAGACCTGCGCACTGAAGTGGAGGCCCGCCACCTCATGCATCCGAGAGACTGCCGCGGAATCATCCTGGACCTCCTCAAGGACCAGATGAAGACCCCGGAGCATGCCTATGATTTTGAGAAAGTACCTTCGATCATATTCGTGACGGGCGTGAACGGCGTCGGCAAGACCACGTCCATCGGCAAACTTGCCTACAAATACCGCCGTGAAGGCCGGAAGGTCCTCGTTGCGGCCTGCGACACTTTCCGCGCCGCCGCTTCCGACCAGCTCGCCATCTGGTGCGAGCGCGCAGGCGTTCCGATGATCGCGTCCGAAAGCGGGAGAGATCCTTCCTCCGTCCTGTTCAACGCGCTGACCGCCGCCCGGTCCCGCGGCACCGACATGCTCATCTGCGACACCGCCGGCCGTCTTCACAACAAGCGGAACCTGATGGAAGAACTCAGCAAGATGAACCGCGTGATCGAGCGCGAAGGCCAGGGCTTCCTCCGCGAGAACCTTCTCGTGCTGGACGCCACGACCGGCCAGAACGCCGTGCAGCAGGCCAAGGAATTTGTCCGCACGTCAGACCTCACCGGCATCATTCTGACGAAGATGGACGGCACCGCGAAGGGCGGCATGGCCATTTCCGTGGAAAATGAGCTGGGCCTTCCGGTCAAGTTCATCGGCGTCGGCGAAGGCATCGACGATCTTGAGAAATTCAGCGCCAAGGATTTCATTGACGCTCTGTTCGAGGAAAATGCGTAAGAAACTGACTGAAGTCTTCCAGGGGCTCGAGCCCTCGAAGCTCGTCACCCGGGACCTCCTTGAAACCACGGAGGTCGAGAGGCTCGCGTATTCGGAAGACCATCGAACCGTAAATGCTTTTTTTGTGTTTCACAGACTTGCGGACAAGCCTGTGATCCTTTCTTTGGAGCGCGCTGTCAACGACCGTTTCTTCCCCTCAGGCGATCCCGAACTCTGCATCCGGGAAAGCTATGAGCTCGGAGAGGATTATTCGCTCGAAGACATCGTTTCCCTCTATAAAGACAGCGCGGTCCTGGATCTGTCCCTGGAATACCCGGCCTTCAGTTCCGCGCTCCGCAGGTCCCGGTGGAAAGTGCGCCCGGACGGCCGCCTTGTGATCACTTTTTTCCAGAATGGTTTCCTGAAGTATTACGCCAAGGAATGGAGCGCTTATATCGAGAAGCGCTTCATGCAGCGCTTCGGCGTCCATGTAATCCCGGTTCTGGAGTATTCCGAAAGCAAGGCGGAAGAGCCGGCGGAAAGCCCTGAAACAGCCTCTTCCCGCACCCGGGAGCCTGTATCGGCACATTCTCCGGAGCCTTTGGAAAGTTCCGAAAAAGCGCCTTTAAATGCGCCTGAAAGCCCTTCCGGAACGCCGGAAAGCACTATGGATCCGGTTCCCCTGACGCCTTCGGGCAAAACGCCGCTCAAGAAAGGTAAGAATTCCCGGAAGGACGCTCAGGACACCCGTGCCAGGAAGCCCTACAAGTCCGACGATCCGGACGTGCTCTACGGACGCGCGTTCAAGGATCCCTCAAAGAAACTGTCCTCGTACCTTCCGGACGAAGAGGGCACGATGGTCGTTCTCGGCGAGATCCTGTCCGTCGAAACCAGACCTCTCAAAAACGGCGAACGGAGCATTTTCATTTTCGTCATCTCGGACTATACCGACTCCATCAAGGTCAAACTCTTCGTCCGGAACGAAGATCTGCCCGAAGTGCAGGAAGCGCTGTATCCCGGCCGCACAGTCCGTGTCAAGGGCGAAGCGGAAAATGACGCCTATGCCCGCGAGCTGATGCTCCAGCACGTCTACGGTATCATGCGCTACGACCTTCCGCTGAAAGAGGAGCGAAAAGACGACGCGCCCGTAAAGCGTATCGAGTTCCACGCACACACCAAGTATTCCGATGATGAGACCGGGCGGAATCTGTCTGTCGTGGACGTCGAGGAACTGGTCCGGCGCGCCGCCCGCTACGGACATCCCGCGGTCGCCATCACGGACCACGGCAACGTCCAGGCTTTCCCGACCGCTTTCCACGAAGCCCAGGCGCTTAAGAAAAAGGGCACGCCCATCAAGATCCTGTACGGGATCGAGGGCTATCTTGTCGACGACACGCAGCCGGCCGCAGTCAATCCGACCGACGCTGACCTTCTGGGGCCGCTGGTCGTATTCGACCTTGAGACCACCGGTTTCTCCTCCGAACGGAACCGCATCATCGAGATCGGCGCCGTCCGTATTGAAAACGGCCGCATCGTGGACCGTTTCAGTTCCTTCGTGAATCCGGGCGTCAAGATCTCTTACCGTATCGAGAGCCTCACAAGCATCACCAACGAAGATCTGAAGACTGCGCCGCCCATCGAAGAAGTGCTGCCCAGGTTCCTTCAGTTTGCGGAGGGCTGCTTCCTGGTCGGCCACAACGCGGAATTCGACGTTTCCTTCCTGATCCGGAACATCCGCCGTGTCATGCCCGGCACGCCGACAGATTTCCCATGGGCAGACACGCTCGGCATGTCCCGTTACCTTCTCCCGAAGCTCACCCGCTACCGTCTGGACATCGTGGCGAAGGAGCTCGGCGTTGCACTCTTAAAGCATCACCGCGCCGTAGACGACGCGGAGTGCACGGCGGAGATCTACCTCCGTCTGGTTCCGAGACTCGAAAGCCGCGGCATCCGTACGCTCCGGGATCTTTCGGACAAATGCCGCCCCGACGCCGAGACCATCAAGAAAATGAACACGTACCACGTGACCATTTTCATCCGGAATGAGACCGGCCGCAGAGCGCTCTACCGCGTCATTTCCGACTCCAATCTGGTGTATTATTCCAGAAGGCCGCGCATTCCGAAGTCTCTTCTGGAAAACGTCCGCAAGGATCTCCTGATCGGTTCAGCCTGCTCCTACGGCGAACTGTACGACGCGGTGCTCAGGGGCGTTCCGGACGAAGAGATCGCCCGCATCGTCTCGTTCTATGATTATCTTGAGATCCAGCCTGTCGGGAACAATGAGTATCTCAAGAGAGAAGAGGACTACGACTATATCCAGACGGATGAGGATCTCAGGGACCTGAACCGTACGATCGTTTCTCTCGGCGAGCAGTTCAAAAAGCCTGTGCTTGCGACCGGAAACGTCCATTTCATGGACCCGGAAGACGCCATCTACCGGACCTTCCTCCAGGATTCCAAGGATTATAAGGATGCCGACATCCAGCCGCCGCTGTATTTCAGGACGACGGATGAAATGCTTTCGGAATTCGATTATCTTGGAAGCGACAAGGCCAGGGAAGTCGTCATCGAGAACCCCCGGAAGATCGCAGACATGATGGACGAGATCTCCCCGGTGGATCCGGGCAAATTCCCGCCGGTCATCGAAAACTCGGACCAGGACCTCAGAGAGCACGCGTTCCGGAAAGCGAAAGAGCTGTACGGAGATCCGCTGCCCACGCTGGTGGAAGAGCGGCTGGAGCACGAGCTCAACGCCATCATCTCAAATGGCTACGCAGTCATGTATTCCATCGCGTACAA
>JAEEGL011896100.1_pt1 | contig 11126 bp, 14 predicted proteins | sample 9134231 | NCBI WGS metagenome assembly JAEEGL01 (sample SAMN16246548, study PRJNA631951) | gut metagenome | biome: gut microbiome; feature: rumen; material: fiber-attached | host: Bos | place: Iran: Karaj | collected 2018-10
CATTATTTAAATAAATTCCAATAATTTGCACTTATTCCCCTTCTCCTTTTTTATAATCTTATTATACATTTTCTATTCGTGCAACTTTTTTATTAATTATATTCTATTTGTTTTTTATAAAGAATTATTGAGGTCTAGGGCATTTCAAGGAGCATTTCAATGTTTGGAATCTCTAAAAAATCCCGACTTAAAAGAATTCTAATTGCCTTTAACAAAATCGAATTAAGCAGAATGGGGTTTATTGTTTTTATTCTTTCATCAAAACTACCATGGCTAAAATAATCACGCAACAAGATACAGTTTTGTATAAATGATACAGATGATGAATCGATATTATTAAGTAAATAATTATTATAATCTTCTTGAAAAAAACTGCCTCTTATTCTCCAAGAAAAGAAAATGAACTTCCCAGAAAGATTCCAAAGTGTCCATGATAATATTTTTAATCTAGACAACTGGGAAATCGTGGGTCCGGGCTCTGTGCCGTGACGCATTTAACCCAATTTTGAAAGAATAGCCCCTAAGCAGAGCATATGGGCTGTATCTGACACAGAACCTAATTATATTTGCCGCAATCGCATTGATACAGTTTTCTAATGACGCTTCCGAGAAATAATATGATATATTATGTTTTGTCTTATTATACCCATTATACCAAGGCAAGGATTGTGTCGGGTCATGTGGATCCCAGTCTTTAAAAGGTTGAAAACTATACTTAATCGGATGGCTGGTGAAGATTACATTATATTCTGATAAAAAAAGTTATAAGTGGTGACTTTTTCAACATTTTTAATTCTTTCCCGGCTTCTTATGTTATAATTGTTCTTAACAGGTATATCAAAAGAGGAAACAAATGATTAAAACACGTACATTTCATGCTATTGGACAAGGGGCATTTTATTCTGAAAAACATGAAGGCTTTCACATTGTCTACGACTGTGGAACATCCAATAATAAAAAATATTATTAGAAAAAATAAACAACGCTTTTTCCCAAGACGATAAAATCATTTTGTTTATCTCCCATTTTGACAAGGATCACATTTCTGGCATATCTGCACTCCGGAACCGGACAAATATAACTCACGTGATAATGCCTCTTTTATATGATGAAGATAAAGTCTTAAGAATAGCTTATCTTAGGGCAAATAGGTTAAATGAAAAAATACTTGCAAACCCAAAAGAATATTATGGAAAAACAACAAAGATTATTTATGTTAGCCCATCTGATTCCAATAGAAACCCCGGCGACTTATTAAATCTTGATGATTTTTCTGAAGAAATTGGTTCCAAAAACATTGGTGATATAAAAACCATACCAAGCGGAACCTCAATTACCAAAGGAAAATGCGATTGGGTTTTTGTTCCTTATAATTATGATAGCAAAAGTCGACATCGGCAAATCAAAAAAATATTAAAAACCTTAAATATTGATGTCACAACCTTTAAAAATTCTCCAAGTCATGCCTTATCGCAAATTGAAAGCAATTTAAAAGAAATAAAACAAATATATAAAGACACAAAGGGAAATGGGATACGGGGAAACACCTCTCTCATAAATGAAAATTCAATGTTCTTATATTCCGGGCCACTTGTTGAGCCCTGTAGACATTCTTGCTTCGCCTCAAAAATCAACAAAGTTGACATATTTTCTTTTTTTAGGGGGTGCATTTATACTGGAGATGGTGATATACATATAGTGAATTTAGATATTGTTTATTCAAAATATATTCAGAAGGTAGGAACTGTTCAAATACCCCATCATGGTTCCAAGAATAGTTTTAAAGAAAGTTTCTTCAATGGGAATAATTATGTTTGCCCTATATCTGCAGGACAAAATTATGAAAACTTTCCAGCCTTAACAATAATTAAGACCCTAATAAAATCTTGTTGTTTCCCTTATGTTACTGAAAAAACGGACAATTTTGTTGAGGGGGTTGATTATAAATCTGTTTTTTCCTTCTGGCATAATAATTAACATTAAAACCCATCAAATAAATCCTCAACAAATCGATTTAATCCATTGGCTTCAAAGCTTTCATTAAGCTCCTCGCTTGAAAACAATCCTCGCTTTTTTATCGCAGATATTACTGAAATTAATTTATTACTATTAAAAACTTGGTTATTTTCATGTATTTTTGAAATAAAAATCTTTATTTCGTTTTTATCAGCATCAGACAAAGCTAAAGAAACTGTATTAGCAAATGTGTTTGCTTCGTCAAAAGAATTTGATTGTAAATATAAATCAAAAATCCGTTTTCTAATCTCACGTGGAATAATAAAAGATGATTTATATCTCATTAATTCCCTTCTGTTTGCTAAACCGATTCTCATGCGTGCTTTTTCGGCAGTACAATCGATATTTAACCAGTTATCAATATTATTAAAATCACTTTCCGGAATAATCTGGACATATTGCTGTATTAATATTTGGATATCCGCTGATAACGTTTCCCAAAATATTTTATCCAAAGAAAATAATATTATTGAGTTCTTTAAATGATTTTTATTTGTCCCATCTAGTAAAGTATTCAATGAATCTTGCAATGTTTCTTCTACGATATATCGAGAGGATTTTAATAAAAAACGAAGTACATTTTGATATGAAATACCAATTCTATAATTGTTTTCATTATTAAGAATATCTTTAATAAGAATCTTTGTAAGATTAGTAACTAACGATTTTTTGGGTTTAGCCAAGTATGAATTTTTTAAAACGGTTTCCACATCATCATAAAGAAATGGGAAATTAGGACTATTTATTAAATCAAGTATTTTATTAATAGCAGTTTTACCAAAAACATTACCTTCTGAAATGACCTTTTCAACTGCAAAATATAAATGATGTCGTGCCAATTCTGCCGATGGAATAAATGGTTCATCATCCATATTTAGCAATGGATGAGAACAACGATTTCTATCTTTTTTTATACGCTCTAAGTCAATCAAAGCTATGTCGTCAAAAAATTCAAATTTTTCCTTCGCCACATCCAAAATATTGTGTTCATATTTTAATAACCCTGAAATGTTATTTGATTCTTTAATTTTATCAAGTGTTTCTTTTTGCTTCATAGCCTCTGCATCATCCATTAAGGCAAGTTGTTCAATTTTGTAGGTGATGTTCATAACAAGAGCAAGCCAAGTATTATTAATACACGCCCTATAAGCACCCGCTTTGTATGATTTTACAGCTTCTTCAACAAACATTTTTGAATTATTATCCGAACATTTAAAAATTAATTCATCAATATCAGCAATCATATTTTATCCTTCTTTTTGTTTTAACATTTCAATAACCATTTCCAACCTATGAATTAAATCTTCATAACTGATTATATCCAAAACATTAGCGTATTTACGTTTAATAACTTCAAAATCATCTCTTTGTTCGCTATTTAATCCAGAAGTTTTCCCCATAATAATTATAGATTTGGGATTGATTATTTTAAAATGATAATCTTCTGTACGTTCACTTTGGGTTTGCTCATCCAGTGATTCTTCCGCAGCCTTACCATTTTTCATCAAATAAAAAATGTATTTTTCTGCTTGCATAATAGCACCTTGAAGAGCTAAAGACGGGATATAATTCTCTCGATATGGATTCTTTCGTAGCAATTCTATGCCACATGGCTTTTTGATTTCAATTATGTCTACATGTCCATTGACATCACCGAGCAAAATATCAACATGTTTGTCTTTTTGGGCAATTCCTTTTAATATCTTTGTCTCCCGTATGGCAATAACATATTTAGGGAAGATAATTTTTATTATTTTTAATATTTCTTTCTGCCAATCAGCTTCTTGATATTCTACTTCATTGTCTAACATATATTTTAGATGCTTTAACAGATATTCATATCTTTCTATATCTATTTCTTGCAGGTTAATACCATCCCGAGCATTATTAGATAAGAGCTTTTTTTCTACATATCTATTGAACTGATATTCCTTATCTTTTTCAACAGGAAAATAATTTTTTAAAGTTGCAAATACCCTAGCTCTATCATAAAGATATAACTCATGTCCGTTTGGCAATGATTTTAGTATTTTTTTATATTCTTCTTCGCTGATGGAATTTTCATCCGAGCCGCCAATAACAAGTTTATCGCCAATTCCAACTTCATCAATTATTTTAAAAATCGATGATTTTCTTTCTGTAAAGAAATAGTCGGCCGTAATATCACAAGATTCTTCAAAAAACAAATCATAATTAATATCCAGAATCCGTTGTTTTATTTGGTAATAGTTTTTGTCGTCAATTGTTATTAAATCAGCTATCTTAAATGATACAAACGAATATTCTTTTGAATCATACTCAATTAAGTCTTCTTGTTCAAACTTAAAAATATGGGCTATTCTACAATAACCATAGTTTTCTAGATGATCTATTACCCATTTTGCATTACTTCCGTCTGGATATTCTGCACTATAGTATAAAACAACTGCCGTTCCCTCTTTATATATGTCTATTGCCATGGTTTTATTATAACTTATCTATTCAAATAATACAAATTGTATTACGCTAATTTCATAGCTGTTTTGGTCTTTGTACAGGATATTTATCCTTGTTCAACATAGAACTTTTTTGGGTTGGATTTTCTTCATATTCTCTAGCAAGGTAGTAATATCTGTTTTTAACAATAGAACTAAAAATATATGCTATATGGTCATTTTTTAATTGTTATTATGAAAACACCACATATATAGGGTGTTTTCTTTTTCTAAAAATAAATTATACTTTGTATAGGAGAAAAATATGGGTGTTTTGGAAATAAACTCCAATTCATTGCCCAAATTATCAAAAAACATCAAAAGCAGTATTAATTTGGGGACGTTAAATCTCTATAAAATTGATGGAGAGTTTCCTTACGGCGTTTTTGTAGGAGACAAAGTCTATCTTTTACAAAAAAATGGTCGTGTTGTTAAAGTAATTGATAACACAAATCATTTAATTATTAATGATAAAATATATTTTAGCGACTTACCTCGTTCAGAATCGATGTTTAATTTTGCAATAAGTTAATTATTATGCAAGAAAAGACAGCTTGGGTATTCCTATTACCAGTAAATGATAAAAATAAAAACCCAGAGGATCGACATATTTATGATTTATCCTTTGGGGTCTTTAAACTTGAATCTTGTGGTATAGCAAAATCAAATATTTTTTTAGCAATTGATGGCATTAATTATGATAATATTTCAAGTTTGGTCGAACAATTTACAGGTTCCCCCCATAAAATTTACTCAACAGAAAAAATTTCAGATTTAAAGAAAGACTCTTCTTTTTGTTCAAATTTAGTTTTATTCATATGTGGCCATGGGCATGAATATGGATTAGCTTCTCATAGAGGAATTACTCCCCATAAACTATTAACAACTATTTGTAGTTGTACTAATTTTAAAAATATTGTTGTCTATTTGGGACCCTGTTTTTCTGGTATTTTCAATTATCTGCCAACTTCTGATACACAAAATATCGTTTTTGTAGGAAGCACTAAATTTTATTCAAGTATTGCGACAAGTGTAACAGAGACCATTGCAAACGGAATAAAGTATTCTTGGATTGCAGATATTTTTTTAATGGGTGTTTTCCGATGGTTTACAACCCCAGAGGATATTGATGGAGATGGCTTATTTACAATTTTGGATTCTTATAAATCAATAAGCTTATATACCAATAAAGTATATTCAAATATAAAGAAAAAGAATTTTCCTCGTTTGATTCAAGAAATACCAAAGCAACACAACGAACTTAAAAAGCTTATTAAACAACATGGTGCTTGTTTGCATCGGCTTCGATTATTTGAAAATGTAAATTGGAAACGATTCGCAAAAATGAGCAAAGAACTAATGACTGGTATTGAATTAAAAATGATTCCTCTTTATGATAATATAGATAGAAAACTAGAGATAGATTTATTCAATATTCAAGAGTCTTGGATTTCTGATTCTATGAAAGCACTTAGAATTGAGTATAAAAATGGAGAAATAAAAACTATTTAAAACTTCACTTCCACTTATAAATATTCTTTTTTTGATAATTCACCTTAATTATACCACTTTTAATTTACTTTTTGTTAATAGTAGCCTATAATAATTAGTATGAACACAAATATTTTTTATAGTGGTGTTTTTGACTCTTTTAAAGTTCCCTCAATAAACAAATCAATTAACGAATCAATTCATATGTATACTTTTGATTCAGCAGAAAATCGTCCAAAAGTTTTTATATCACATAAACATAGCGACTTAGAAGACCTGAAAGGATTAATCGGCTTTTTAGAAAAACAATATAACGTGATTGCTTATACCGACGGAAATGATTCAACACTTCCTAAAGTCACATCTGCAGAAACAGCTGAAGCTATTAAAGAAACTATAAAAAGATGTGATAAATTTATTCTTTTAGCTACAAATGGAGCTATTAAATCAAAGTGGTGTAATTGGGAGTTAGGATATGGAGATGCAACAAAAGGAAAAGGAGTTGCTATTTTTCCAATTAATGATACTGGCTTATCTATTTCAGATTATTCTGGAAACGAATATATGGAATTATATCCTTCTATTGTTTACCGCGATGGAACAACAAATTATATTTCAGGAACACCCATCAATGAGGGTTTTTATATTCGAATAAAAAGAGATAAAAACAACATTCTTACTCCTTTAAAACATTGGTTGGAGAAATAAAATATGGAAAAAACTACTTTAACGATAATAAAAGAAGCTCTTATCAACGATAAATTGTGTGCATATATTGGCTCTGGTTTTTCTGTTTCCTGTGGTTTTCCCGATTGGAAAACTTTTATTGAACCTTTGGCAAAGTCTTTAAACTTATGCATTAAAAAAGAAACAGAATATATGCAGATTGCCCAATATTTCGTGAATATGAACGGAAGGCAATCACTTAATAAAATTATTAAAGATTCCTTTTTTGTTGATAAAACCAATCTTTCCCCAAATCATTTGTTATTGGCAAAATTGAAACTTCCAGAGATTTGGACTACCAATTATGATAATGCAATTGAAACAGCTTATAAAAAATTAAATATAAATTACGATTTAAAACAAAAGAAAGAAGATCTTTCTTTTGGAATTCATAAAAAACCTCAGATTTTTAAAATTCATGGTTCTTTTAATATTCCCAATGAATGTGTTGTGACACAGTCCGATTATGAAGATTACTATGATAATAAGAAATATTTTATTGAGGCATTAAAGGTCTCGCTTATTCAAAAAATATTTCTTTTTATTGGTTTTAGTTTTAAAGACCCAGATATACGCTTTATTCTTGCAGAGCTAAGACGTGCAAATATTCAGGGAAGAAAACATTATTGGATTGTATATGATAATCCTAACCTTACTCCATATGAAAAAAACAAACAAAAAATATTTATTGAAGATTTAAAAAAGAATTATAAAATTGTGCCCATTTTAATAAAAGATTGGGAAGAAATTACTAAATTATTAGAACAACTCAACTTGTGCAAACGAAAGAGGTCTGTTTTTATCTCGGGAGCTCTAATCCCACCAACAAAAACAGAAGATAATTCTTTTTTGGAATCTATTGCTGCTCGTTTAATAAAAGAAGGATTTAATATTGTATCTGGATATGGTTTAGGGGTTGGCAGCCAAATAATAACAGGGGCATTAAATCAAATTTATATGGAAAAGAAAAATGAAAGTAGTTCTGATCGTTTAAAACTTCATCCCTTTCCTCAAGCAATAGCAAATCCGCAAAAAAGAAAAGAATTATGGACCAGATATCGAAATGATATGTGTTTAGAAGCTGGAATTCAAATAATTCTTTATGGTTGCAAAATAGATGGAAATAGAAATATAGTCAATTCCCCTGGAATCCAAGAAGAATTTGAGTTAGCAAAGAAAAATAATTTATTCATTATTCCGGTTGGTTCAACTGGTTATAAAGCTCAAGAAATATGGGACATAATGAATAAAAATAAAAAATCTTTCGGATATAATACAAAAAACCTTTTAAATGGTTTTAAAAAAATAAATGATTTAAAAATTGAAAACCCTAATTTAATTGATGCAATAATAGACATTATAAAGGAGGTAAATAAACAATGAAAAGACAAGTTTTCTTTAGTTTTGAATACATGAAGGATGGCTGGAGAGCTGGTCAAGTGAGAAACATGGGCAAAGTAGATGATTCCTCTACATTTTCTGACAATGATTGGGAAGAAGTAAAAAAGAAAGATTCTGATACTATAAAAAAATGGATAAATGATGAAATGAACAAACGCTCTTGTATCGTTGTTTTGATTGGTGAAACTACATCTACTAGAAATTGGGTTAAATATGAAATTGAAAAGGCCTATGAATTGCACAAAGGAATTGTCGGAATATATGTTCATAATTTAAAAGATGTGTATGGCAATCAGTCTGACAAAGGAAGTAATCCTTTTTATAATTTATATACCGAAAAAGGAGAACAGTTGTCCAAATATATAACCTGCTTTGATTCTAAATATTCATCAAGTATTTTTGTTTATGATGATATTAAAGAAAATATTGAAACATTAATTGAAGAAGCTATTGCAAAAGCCGGAACCTATTAATATTTCTTTCCAATAAAGCAGACCACAAATAACAAGCAAAACAGGATATACAAGTAAAACAGACCAAGATTTTAACGCTTTTAAAAATCCTAATAGACCTATTTCATATTTATTAATTGGCATTTGATAAACTTTTGGCCTATTATTATTTGAACTAAGATAATCATTATATATCGCAATAAATTTATATTCTTGCTGCAAATATAAAGCATCAAGAATACAAAAAACGATAATGGTTATAGAGCTTATAAAAAGAATGATGCCCATTTGAATCAGAGAATATAAAGTTAAAAGAGCAATAACAATAGTAATACACCACTCTTTTGTATGAACAGAATTAGAGTTCATTCTTGCAATATTGTTTTGAAGAAATTGTAAATATAACCGGCCATCTTCATCCATTTTAAACCTCTTTACATATATCATAATCATCAATATGCTCTTTTATTTGAACAGCATGATCAATATAATACATTGGGCAACGAACAAAATTCTCCCAATTTACGCTAGAAATATAAGAACAATCTCCACTAAATATATTCCTGCTTTCCTCGCAAAATTTTCTTTTAGGATAACGTTGATTAAACATATTCTTTCTTAGAATCGAAAACAAGGTTTGGGTTTGATAAAGCGTACAAGAACAACCACTCCAGCAGCTTTGCGGATAAGAATAATAGAAGTATTCATTATTTCTATCCGGCAAAACAACAGCAAGAATTGCATTTGAATGACTTGTTCTATCACCTCGCGTTGTTTCTCTAAGTGAATAAGCTATTTCCCATGGTATCCATTGGTCTCGTTCTGCTTTATGGGGTTCTCTCATTCTGGGCGAAATTAATACAATAGTAACAGAGCTATCAAAAATTCTTGGCTTTATTTTTTCCCATATTTCATCTTCTGACAAATGAGATAAATCTTCACCCTCAGGTTCTCCTTTATAAATGTTGTTTGTTTTATCAAAATAACTTTCAAGTTTATCAACATAATCACGTGCTGTTGTAGGTGAATATAGTTCTTTTACCTTTGAATGAAGAGGATAAACTTCCGTATCGCTATATTTATATGAAACAAAAATTTTATAACTCATGATTATAAGGCTCTTTCCCCTTTAACCATTCTGTAAAAATAATATATTTATTCTCTTTGTTTACCCATAAAGCATCTTTTCCCGTTTTATCCACCTTATCTATAGATACATAAGGATAAATGGATAAATATTCTTGCCCTTTAAAGTTAGAATCCTGTCCCCCCATCAAGGGACATATGGCAACTCTTCCTTTAAGACCATCCATTAAACCAGCTTCCCATGGCATCCATTTTGAATTTATTGCATTTTCTGATGTAGCATAGAGAAGACATTTGCAATTTATCATTCTTTCTCTCAAGATGCTGGCTGTTTTTTCATCAATCATTGAACGATTTAATTCTTTATCTTCTACCCAGTCAATATAAACCTTAAGCCCATATTTTGTTTTTAATTCGTTGGCCAATCCTAAAACAGCATCCTTATCTTTATAACTATGGGACAAAAAAATATCATAAAAAATAGCAGAATCAAATATACTAAAACTTCTATATTTGGCATCCTCTGTTAATAATATACTTTTCCTTACTTGATGTTCAAGTTTTGTTTTATCAAACAAGGCCATTAAAAATACCCCCTCTTAATAATTAGTTCTTATTCGTATAGCTTCCTCGACCCACTTCGACAAATTAGCAGCTATATCATTATATGCATCATCTGGATTTGGATTATAACATTTTACAACATTGGCAAAAGAGTTTTCTCCAAATGAAAAAAATTCAAATGGATTTTGCCTCTTTGAGCCTTTTCCCCAACGGGGATCTTTTATATTGTGAATATAAACTCCCAAAACACCCATGCCCCGTTTCCAAGCATGTTGTATTTCATATTTTACCCATTCTCAGCTGGCAGTTTCTTCACCAACAAGAACGACTAGGCAAGATCGTCCCTCCATGCTTTTGTCTATCCATCGTTCTATACTATCTTTTCCTTTTTTCTTTACCGCTTCCCAATCGTTATCTGAAACAGGTTCATTTCCTTCAAGAGCCCCAATTTGTCTAATCTGTGAAGCTCTCATTACATCATTTGCATAATGAAAACTATAAAAAACTCTTCTTTTTGTTTCCATGCCAAAACTCCCGTCAATAGTAATTAGCTATAAAATAACAATTTAATAGTTAATCGGCAAGTTTTTATAATAAGTATGTTGAAAAACTATCTGTTTTCCCCCTTGCATAACTTTTGTTCTATAAATAATATTTTAGTTGCTATGAAATACGACTTTTTCAGCATGGGGAACATCCTTACAGATATTCTTATCAGCGTAGAAGACAGGGACTTGACCGCCCTAGGAATCCACAAGGGAACAATGAAGATTATAGACCACCAGGAGGGGGAAAAAATACTCCAGTATCTAGCAGGATATAAGACCAAGTACTATTGCGGTGGATCTGCGGCAAATACTATGATTACCCTCTCTGAACTGGGTCCTAAAGTAGTGCTCTGCGGCCGGGCTGGAAA
>JAEEGL012752328.1_pt1 | contig 11126 bp, 10 predicted proteins | sample 9134231 | NCBI WGS metagenome assembly JAEEGL01 (sample SAMN16246548, study PRJNA631951) | gut metagenome | biome: gut microbiome; feature: rumen; material: fiber-attached | host: Bos | place: Iran: Karaj | collected 2018-10
CTACCCCACGCCCTGGCTCAGTTTTTTGGGCATTACGGACCTGACCCCCAGCCATATCCGCTGGGTGGGGTACATCTTCGTGGACATGATGGTGCTCCTGTCCGCCTTCTGTTTGACGCTGCCCGTCGCCCGGTCCATGCTCCTAGGCGAGGGGGTGGACGACGCCTGTACCTTTTACAAGAAGCGGTTCGCCCGCATCTATCCCAGCTATCTCTTGGCGGTCCTCATCTCCTTCGGCTTCCAGCTTTGGTGGGGCCACTATCCCACGGTCTCCTATGCGGTCCGGGACCTGGTCTCCCACCTGACCTTCACCCACATGTTCCGGGCGGACACCTACATCTACGCCCCCATCAACGGGGTGCTCTGGACCGTGGCCCTGGAGGTGTGGTTCTATGCGCTGTTCCCGGTGCTAACGAAGCTCTTCCGCAAGAGCCCCCTGCTCTTCTGGGGGACGCTGACGGGCTTTGGCGGCTGGTTCATCTTCCAGTACGCCCTGAAGCAGCAGCCCGTCAACATGCAGGTGAACCAGCTGCCCACCTTCCTGCCCGTGTTCGCCAACGGCATGCTGGCTGCGTACCTCTTCACTTGGTATTGCCTGAAGGCCCCTTACAAGCGGCTGTGGGGCGTGTTCTTCACGGTTTTGGCCGTGGTGGGCGCCGTGCTCATCCGCAACCAGATCGTGTCCGCCCAGCTGTACCGGGAGGACAAGCAGCTCTGGCAGCTGGAGCATCGGATCGTCCTGTCGGCCTGCTTCACCCTGTTCCTCCTGAGCGCGGCCCTGTCGTTGAAGCCCCTGCGGTGGCTCTTCTCGAACCCCGTGGTCCGGTTCCTGGGCGCCATCTCCTATAACCTTTACCTCTACCACCAGCGGCTCATGGTGCTGCTGCGCATGAGTTTGGGCTTTCAGAGCGGGGCGGACGTGGCGGCGGCGGGCACGAAGATGCAGATCTTCCTCACTCTGGAGGGCTTGGGGTTGTCGCTCCTGCTGGCGGCGGTGCTCACCTACCTGTGGGAGAAGCCCTGGCACCGGTGGATCCTGACCTGGGGGAAAAAGCAGGCCGAGGGATCCGAGCCTGAGGAGGAATCTTCAGACGAGGCGGCGGAACCCGCCCCAGAAATCCATATAGAATCAGAAGAAAGGACACAATAGCATGCACTATCACTACAAAACCAAGAACGTCTGCTCCAGCGAGATCGACTTCGATCTGGAGAACAACCAGCTCCATAACGTGGTCTTCACCGGCGGCTGCAACGGCAACCTCAAAGCCATCGGCAAGCTGGTGGAGGGCATGGACGCGGATAAGGTCATCGCCCTCCTGGAGGGGAACACCTGCGGCCGCAGCAGCACCTCCTGCGCCGACCAGCTGACCCAGGCCATCCGCATGGCCCAGACGAAGACCGCCTGACCGGTCGTCGTTCATAGTTATTTTGCAGGAAATTGACAGATTTTGGCTTGTGGGCGATCATCTGTCATGGTACAATACCCACGATTTTTGACCAAAGGACACGATACGCGGTGAACAGGATTCGTTGGAGCGTCGTCCTGCTGGCGCTGCTCCTCCTCTGTGCGGGGGGATGCGGTTCGAAGCAGACGGCCCAAGCTATAGATGCGCCGGTGGAGCAGGTGACCCGGGTGGTGGCGGAACCCACCCTGGTCCCGCTGACCTTGGCCCCCACCCAGGAGCCGGCTCAGCAGGCGCTGGTCGTGGCGGCCCGGACGCCGGTCCCTACCATGACGCCCCCGCCCAGTCCCACGCCCGGCCCCACGGCGGTCCCCACGGCCACGCCCACGGCGTCGCCCATCCCCTTCTCCTACTATGCGCCCACGGTGAACATGACCTTCGAGGAGCTGGTGGGGGGGCTGGAGGATACCTACTACGAGATGAACAAGACCGAGCCCATCTGGCCCAAGGGCTATCCCGCTCCCGGCACCTACAAGCTGATCGTGGACATCTACTGGCAGGTGGTCATGGCCTTCAAGAAGGACGCCAACGGGGAATACACCGTGCCCGTCCGGTATATGCTCTGTTCCACCGGCAGCCCCAAGCTGGGCAACACCCGCATCGGCACCTTCAAGCTGAAGGAGTGTCGACTCCGGTTCGGCACTTTCGCCGGGGGCGACTATTCGGCTCAGTATTGGACGCTGATCGTGTCCCGGACCTATTTCCACTCCGTAGTCTATCGGGGCGGCAAGGGAGGCAAAAAGGACCTGAACAGCCTGTATGTGGATAAATATCTGAAGCTGGGTTCCAAGGACAGCCACGGCTGCATCCGGCTGCCCGTGCCCGACGCCCGTTGGATCTGGTATAACTGCGCCTACGGCACGGAGGTGGAGATCCGGGAGGGCAGCAAGAACGACGCCAAGACCAAGGCCATCCGGGAGCAGCTCAAGCTCGCTCCGCCGCCCAAAGTGGTCTCGGGCCTGGTCCCGGGGAACAGCCCCTATACGGACAACTGGACCATCGAGGACGTGCCTCTGGAGGTGGAATTCGTCAACGCCACCCCGCCGCCGGTGCCCAAAAGCTGATCCGAGCGGACAAAGCCGGGGCGCTACCGGATCGAGATGTTGCAACGTATGGGAAGCACGGATCGAGAAAGATCCGTGCTTTTCTCGTTGGCGGCGGGCAGGAGGCAGGAACTGGCGGGAAAACAAGGGATAACTGCTTCTGGACTTTTTGCAGCATGCTATGCTATAATCAATCATACTGGGTGTATGGGCATCGCGTGCACAGAAGCCCAGCAAACCGCTTTTGTGATTTGAACTCTGCTTCCGGTGCGGCAGCGCCGGAAGGACTCGGACAGGAAAGGGAGCCACCTGCTGCTCAAGACGATGAAAACGAAGAAAAAACGAAACAAGCTATTCCTGATTGTGGCGTCCGTGTTTGCGATCGTTTTTATTTTTTCCGCGATCATGTTCACCCGCGAGATGCGGCAGACCAAGCAGGAGGCGCAGACCTTTGCGGAGCTGGCGGCCCTGCGCGCCCCCCAGCCGGATCCGACCGTCCGGAAGACGGCTACGCCCACCGCCACGGTGTCGCCGGAGCCCACGCCGATCTCCATCGTGATCGGGACCAATGAGGACACGGAGCCGGAACCGGCGCCCAAGACGCCGCCCGCCAAGCCGACGGAGGAACCGGCCACCCCGGAGCCGACGGAAGCGCCGACGGAGGGGCCCACCGAACCGACGCCCCTGCAGCAGTATTTGCCCCTGTATGAGCTGAACCATGATTTCTTTGGCTGGATAACGATCCCGGATACGAACATCGATTATCCGGTGATGTACAACGCCAAGCAGCCGTTGCAGTACCTGGGGCACGACTTCTACGGGAAATTCTCCTATGCCGGCGTGCCGTTCCTGGACTCGGACTGCGACCCCAATGGCAACTTCTATATGGTCTACGGACACCGGATGAACGACGGGACCATGTTCTTCGATCTGGTGAACTTCGAGGATCAGGCCTTTTGGGAGACGCATCCCACATTCCGCTTCGACACGTTGTACGAGGAGCGGACCTATGCGGTGGTCATGGCCATACGGGCCCGTGTGCTCGACCGGGACGAGCGGGATGGTTTTCGATATTATAATTACACCTCGCTGGATAGCGAGACGGATTATAAGGAGTTCATGCGGCAGGCAAGGAAGCTTTCCCTGTATGACACCGGTGTTGAAACGTCCTTCGGCGATGATCTGCTGGTGCTTTCCACCTGCTATCATTACACCAGGGAAGGTCGATTCGTGCTCATCGCCAAGCGAGTGGACGACTGAACGCATGCGCCGGAACGAAACGCCGTTCCGGCTCTTCTGTTTATATTGCCACGGCAACAAAGAGAGGATTCGTGCGGGGCGGCGGCGTCCTGGGGGACATGCTGTCGCTGCTGGAGGAGGAGATCTCAGAGGCGGACCGGATCGCCGCCATGGCGGAGCGCTACGACGCGCCGCCGGGGATCATCGGCCGGGACGTGAAGAGCGCCTTCGCCCAGCTCCGCGAGATCGGCGCCCTGGAGGAATAGCCCGCTGAAACCATAAAAAAGCTCCCGCTGGGGAGCTTTTTTTGCGTGAGATTGTCCTGCGGGCCGTGGAACGATCCCCCCTTATATCCCCCCTTCATGAAAGGGGGGCTTTTGGTCGTGCCTCTCAGGAGCCCCTTTGTGCAAGGGATCGAGTGCCCGGAAAAGGCCACGGGGCGGCCTTTTCAGCGAGATCGGGCGAAGCCCAAGGTCAATGGTGGTGAGCGAAGCGAACCGGAGGGAGAGATCAACAGCAGATCAGCATCCTTTGAACGGATGACACACCTGTGGTTTTATTCGCACGTTTGATGCATGCGCGAGGAACAGAAGGCTTTGACCGCATAGGAAAAACCACCGGCTTGGCCGGTGGTTGGTTGCCTTTGTCATCCTGGGCGGTGTTGGCTGCGGCGAACGGCCTCATCTCATACGAATATGACTTCGATCCCCTTCTCCCGGGCGAAGCTGACGGTCTGGGCGGTGCCGCTGGGGGTGCGGGTGAGGTAGGCGATGCACAGATCCGCGTCCGCCACCAGCTGCCGGTTGCGGATGGCCATGCAGCCGGGGCAGTAGTGGGGGGAGAGGTAGAGTATCTCCTCGGCCGCCTTCTTCTGCCGCGCCAGCTCCGCCCGGTCCTGGGCGGTGAACCGCTCCCCGAAGCCCGTAAAGGGGAGGAGCAGGATCAGGTGCAGGTCCCTGTGCCGGGCTTGTTCCAGCAGCACCAGCTTGCCGCACAGCAGGTCGAACCCCTCCGCGCCGCCGCAGTAGAACTTGCGGGCCCCGCGCTCGAAAGCATGACGAATAGCCGCCTCCGTGCGGCTGACCAGCTGCCGATAGGCGGCGGTCGATCGGGGCGGCAGCTCCCTGTGGCCGGTGAAGCAGACGGATCGGATGGGGGGTCGGTTGGCGAGATCGTCTTCCATATCAGGAAAATGATACCACATTTTGTGCGCCTTGTCCCCGGAAACTTGTTTTTATTTTATCTTTTTTGTTAACCTTTTGTTTTTCGACAGACAGGGCCGGCACAAGATGATACAATGACAACATCCCATACTGAAGGGGCATATACCATGAAGCAGATCAAAAAGAGAAGAAGATTCCTGCGCATCGGCAATCCCATCGGATTCAGCCTGTTTTGTTTGGTGTGCCTGGCGGTGCTGGCCGGGCTGTACCTGGGCATCTCCTGGGCCATCAAGAACGGCCCCGGCGTGGTGAAAGCCATGCGTACCGCCGTCCAGGAGGAGGTCATGACCACGCCCACCATCGAGCCCTCCCGGGAGCCCAAGGACGAGCTGTTGCCCACTGCCACGCCCACGCCCTCGCCCACGCCTACGCCGGAGGTGAAGGAGACCCCCGCTCTGGGCACGCCTGTGGCGACCACGCCCACGCCCGAGCCCACGGCCTATGTGAGCGCCGGCCCCGCGGGGAACATCAGCGCCGCCCTCTACGGTCAGGTCATCGGCATCGACGCGGCCCGGGACGCCACGTCCAAGTATTCCTCCGAAGCCGCCTATAACCTGACCCTGGCCAACCGCCTGAAACGGTATCTGGAGAGCCAGGGCGCCACCGTGGTCCTGAGCCGGACCGAGGAGACCAAGGGCGCGCTGCCCAACGAGGAGCGGGGCCCCATCTTCAAGAAGGCCGGCTGCACCTATGTGATTCGCCTCATGTGCAACCATATCAACGCCAAGACCTCCGCCTGCTACGTCCAGGTCTCCAAGGACAACAAGGCCTTCGGCCAGAACATGATCGACGCCTACGTGGCGGCCACGGGCATGAAGCGGCAGAACGGCAAGAAGAATGGTATAGAGACCAAGTCCGACTCCGTGGCCGCCGGGTGCGGCTGCCCCTGCGCGCTGCTGATCCTGGGCAACTGGGACAACGACAAGGACAAGGATAACCTGCAGGACGAGGTTTTCATGGACCGGATCTGCGAGGGCATCTTCAACGGCCTCATGGCCCAGATCACCGGCGAACCCATCGTCACGCCTGCCCCTGCCGTCGAGGACTCGTCCGAGGAACCATAAGGACATACCTTTTTCCACTAAAAAACAGGGCTTGCGAAAAGCCCTGTTTTTGTTTGCTTTGTGTTGTGGAAGAACGCCTTAGATCCCGTCCCGCACCAGGGGCATGCTCATGCAGCGGGGACCGCCCCGGCCCCGGGAGAGCTCGGAGGAGGGGATCTCGTGGACGGTGATGCCGTGGTCCCGGAGGATGCTGTTGGTCACGTGGTTTCGGATGTAGGTGATGACCTCGCCGGGGGCCACCGCCAGAGTGTTGGCGCCATCGTTCCACTGCTCCCGGGCCGCGTCGATGGTGCTGGCGCCGCCGCAGCGGATGAGGGTGATCTCGTCGAGGCCCATGACATCCCGCAGCGCCTCGTCGATGGGCCGTCCGGTCTCGGTGATGGTCAGCTTCCGCTTGCCGTCGCCCCGGGTCAGCAGGAAGGAGCGCATGGAACGCTGGATGTTGGGATGGACCACGAACTTGTTCACGTCCACCATGGTCATGACCGTGTCGAGGTGCATGAAGGTGCGGAACTTGGGCAGGTCGATGACCAAAATCTGCTCCACGCCCATGTTGGCGGCCAGCACGTTCTCGGCCATGTCCTCGATGGCCTGGGGGCTGGTGCGCTCGCTCATGCCCACGGCGATGGTCCGCTCGTTCAACACCAGGGTGTCGCCGCCCTCGATGGACCAGCTCTTGCTCCGCTCGTACCAGTGGGGCACGTTCTTGTAGATGGGATGATAGCGGAAAATGTAGTCCGCGAACAGGGTCTCCCGCTGCCGGATCTCGTTGGCCATGTGGGAGATGATGACCCCGTTCCCAAGGCACGCGAAGGGGTCCCGAGTGAAGTACAGGTTGGGCATGGACTCGGCGTAGAAGGGGAAGTCCTCCTGGGCGTAGTCCACCAGGTGGTACTTGGAAAGCTTGGAGATCTGGCTCTTGCGCACGCCGCCGGCCATGGCGTCGAACATCCGGTCCGTGGGCAGGGCAAGCAGATACTCCTTCACCGCCTCCTGCATATAGGACCCGTAGAGGTGGGCCTCCCGCACGTAGTCCGAGACCAGCTCCTCCCGGACACCGCCCCGGTTCACTGCCTCGCACAGCAGGTCCTTCAGGTACATCACGTTCACGCCGCACTGCCTCAGGATGCAGGCGAAGGTGTCGTGCTCCTGCTGGGCATAGATGAGGTAGGGGATGTCGTCGAAGAGCTGATGGGACAGGTAGTCGGGCATGAGGTTCTCCAGCTCCACACCGGGCCGGTGCAGCAGCACGGTCTTCAGCTTTCCGACCTCGGAACGAACGCTGATGGGGGATTCCATGGTAGACATTGGCTCCTTTGCGATTAATATTTTATTCGTTGGCGGCTTCGGCCAGATCCGGTCGAAAATACCGCAATATCCCGTTGAAGAGCCCCTGGGCCATCCTGGCCTGGAAGGCGGGGTCACTCAACAGCGCGTCCTCCCCCGGGTTGGTCAAATGCCCCATCTCGATAGTGAGGACGGGCCGCTCGCACCAGTTGAAGCCCGCCTGGTCGCTCCGGTAGGTCATGCCCTCATCGAAGCGGGTGGGCAGGCCCGTCTCTGCGCAGTAGGCCGCCAGGATGGTCTTGGCCGCCCGGACGTTCTCGTCGTAGAATTGGGTCCGGTTCTGGGTGGGCACGATCATGAAGGCGCCCACCAGCTTGTAGTCGTTGCCCTTGTTGCAGTGGAGCCGGATGCCCAGATCCACCTTGGCCTCGTTGAACATCTGAGCCCGCTGGGCGTTGGAGATGTTCACGTCCAGCACCTCGTGGGTCATGACTACCGTGGCCCCGGCCTCCTTGAGCAGGTCCCGCAGCAGCAGACCCACGTTCAGGTTCACCTCATATTCATACACGCCGCTTCGGATGCCCTTGCAGCCCCCGGCCACCTTCTGCTTGGTCTCCCGGGCGCCCGGCGCCACAGGCTCCGGCGCGGGATCATAGATCAGCTGATGCCCCGGGTCCAGGCCGATGATGATCCCTGCGAGGGGCTCGGGTTCAGGCGTGGGCTCCGGCGTGGCCGTGGGCTCCGGGGAGGGCGTGAGGCTGGGCGACCGAGTGGGGGTGGGACTCTCCTTGGGCATGGACGTGGCTTTCGGCGCAGCGTCGATGATGATATGCTGCTTTACCAGGACCGTGGGCACAGCCGTCGCTGGCTCCGCCGTGACAGCAGTCGTCGGCTCAGGCACCACCTGAGGTGCGGCGCCCTCCTTGGTGCAGCCCGCCAGCAGCAGTACCCCTATTAAAATGGCCCAAATCCTTTTCATACATAAACTATAGCAACTTTTTCTCTGAAATTCAACCAAAAACCCCAATGTAAATTCATTCATTTCTGTGCATAAAAACAATCCTATGCAGGAATACGATGAGCGTAAAATTCAACTATTGATTGATATATTTCCAAACAGTTGCCTATGGTGTTTTTGTTCAGGATCGGGTATACTCGGATCGAACCGGTTCGAAGAACAAAGACATAAGGAGAAAAAGCATGAATATCGGAGCCAAGATACGGCTGCTGCGGAAGGAGAAACGGGTGACCCAGGAGGAGCTGGCGGAATACCTGCATATCTCTTCTCAAGCGGTCAGCAAATGGGAGACGGGCGCCTGCAGCCCGGATATCGACATGCTGCCCAAACTGGCCATCTTCTTCGGGACCTCTCTGGATCACCTGTTGGATTTCGACCAAAGCCAGGTGGACGCGGCGGTGACGGCCCTGGTGGCTGAGTGCGGAAAGCAGTGCGGCCGTGACCCGGCCAAGGGGGAGGCGTTCCTGCGCAAGGCGTTGGAGAAATACCCCAACAACGACCTGCTGCTCACCTGCATCCTGGAGGATATGCAGGAGCAGAACGGCGATGGGTCCCGCAGCGCGGAGATCATCGAGATCGGAGAGCGCATCCTGACCTGCACGAGGGACGACGAGCTGCGCATCGACGTGCTGCGGGTGCTGGCGGAGACCTACCACACCCTGGGGGAGCAGGCCATGGCGGAGTATTATCTCACGAAGATCCCGGCCCTGCATTTCTTTTTCTACGAGATCGCGGCGGCCATCAAGGCCGGGCCGGAGCGCCTGAAGAACGTCCAAAAGGCGGAGGACCTTTGCATCGACAAGCTCATCTGCATGCTGGCCATGCGCAAGGCGGAGGCGAAGGAGGACGGAGCCAAGGCCGAGATCGACCGGCAGGCCCGAGCGATGCTCACCTTCTTCAAGAGCTGCCCCATCTATCAGGACATCGCCGAAACCATGGAGCGCCTTTGGGAAGCGGACGCGATCATGGGGATATATCAATAGAAGACGAGATAAAAAAGAGGCCGCTCGGCAGCGGCCTCTTCGCATGTATACGGATGGCCGTTTTACTCCCCCAGCAGCGTGAGCTGCTCGGCGAAGGACATGTCCAGCATGCGCTTGCTGATGCGCTGGTCGAAGAGAGTGCTCATGGGGGCCTTGTCGTGGATGAGCTTCACGGCCTGGGCGAACATGGGCGCGGCGGAGATGATCTTGATCTTGGGGTGCCTGCGGGCCTCGGGGCACTCCACCGTGTCGGTGGTGACCACGAACTCGTAGGGGCTGTCGTCGAACCGGTTCAGGGCCTTCTCGTTCTTACAGTTATGGGACAGGGCCCCGAAGATGCGCTTGGCGCCCCGCTCCTTGAGGCCTCGGGCGATGTCCACCATGGTGCCGCCGGAGATGGAGAAGTCGTCCACCACCAGGCAGTTCTTGCCTTCCACTTCGCCGATGACCTCCAGGACCTTGGCGTTCTCGCTGTGGTCGGTGCGGGTCTTGTCGCCAATGGCCACGGGGCAGCCGATCTGCTTGGCAAAGTCCCTGGCCCGCTTGGCGGAGCCGGCGTCGGGGGAGACCACCACCAAATTTTCATCCACGATGCCCGTGCGCTTCACATACTCGGTAAGCAGGGGCTCGGCGCGCAGATGGTCCACCGGCTTCTTGAAGAAGCCCTGGATCTGGGCGGCGTGCAGGTCCATGAAGATGACCCGATCCACGCCCACGGCTTCGATGCAATCTGCGCAGACCCGGGCCCGGATGGACACCCGGGGCTCGTCCATCTTGTCGCCCTTGGCGTAGGAGAAGTAGGGGATGATGGCGGTGACGGAGTTGGCAGAGGAGCGCTTGAAGGCATCGATCCAGAAGAGGAGCTCCGTGAGCTCGTCGTTGGGGTGACGGGCGATGGGCTGGACCAGGAACACGTCCTTATCCCGGATGGATTCGTTGACGCGTACGAACATGTTGCCTTCGGAGAACATGATGGTTTCGGAGTCGCCCAGCTGGGCCCCCAGGTACGCGCACATGCGCTTGGCAAAGGGACGGCCGGACTGGCCGGCGTAAATTCGGATGATGCCTGATCCGCTGAACATAGATCCCTCCCTCAAAATATGAAAATGTTTCGGAAACACGGACAGTATACCACGGTCTTGCTCAGGTGGCAACAGCAAATCTGCATATATTCCTGCAATTTCCAAAAGATTCGACAGGGGCCGGAACCGCGCTCTTTGTCATCCTGACCGAGAGAGCGAACACGCAAAAGGGCGGCCTATGCAGAAACATGAACGACCGAGTGGAAGGATCTCTGAACGGAGCCGGTATAAACCCAAGCCTTATGTTTGACTTGCACGACAGAAAAGGGTACAATATCCCATATGGACAAACGGGAAGAACAACCGAAGAAACGGCGGCGGCCTCTGCCCCTGATCGGTACGCGGCTGTGGCCCCTGCTGCAGGCGCTTTTGACGCTCCTGCTGCTGGGGGGCGGCCTCTATGCCGCGGTGCGCTTTGCCCTGCCCGTGCTGCGGGACGCCTCGGACCGGCCGGTGGACCTGAGCTGCTTGGGGTTCAGCACGCCGACCCCGCTGCCGACCCCGGAGCCCACGCCCCTGCCCAGCCCCACGCCTTTGCCCGGGACCGACAGGACCATTTACGGGGTGGACCTCTCCTGGGTCCAGCATGAGATATTGATCCCCGAATACCAGTACGCCGGGGATTTCTCCGTCTACGGCAGCACCATCCTCTTCGTGGTGGGCAACTACACCGCCGATGGCACCGCCGCCTTCACCCGCCTCATCCTCTACGATACCGAGACCC
>JAEEGL012986378.1_pt1 | contig 11126 bp, 6 predicted proteins | sample 9134231 | NCBI WGS metagenome assembly JAEEGL01 (sample SAMN16246548, study PRJNA631951) | gut metagenome | biome: gut microbiome; feature: rumen; material: fiber-attached | host: Bos | place: Iran: Karaj | collected 2018-10
CCGTGCTGATGTGGTTCTCGATGGGACATTCGATGTGGGGCTGGCCGCTGCCGAAGTTCTTCGACGGCAACCACGTGGCGATGGGCCTGGTCCAGATGATCCTCGCCGCGATCGTCATGCTGATCAACAAGAAGTTCTTCACGAACGGCTTCAAAGGACTCCTGCACGGCGCGCCGAACATGGACACGCTCGTCGCGCTCGGCTCGGCGGCGTCGTTCGCCTACAGCGTCGCGGCGCTGTTCCTGATGACGGACGCGCAGGTCAAGGGCGACGCCGCGGCCGTGATGGGCTATATGCATGAGTTCTACTTCGAGTCGGCGGCCATGATCCTGACGCTGATCACCGTCGGCAAGATGCTCGAAGCGCGTTCCAAGGGCCGCACGACCGACGCGCTCAAATCGCTGATGAAACTGGCGCCGAAAACTGCTGCGCTGATCGTGAACGGCGTTGAGACGGTCGTGCCGGTCGAGCAGGTGAAAGCCGGCGACGAGTTCGCCGTGCACCCCGGCGAGAACGTCCCCGTTGACGGCGTCGTCATCGAAGGAGTCTCGGCCGTCGACGAGTCGGCCCTGACCGGCGAGAGCATCCCCGTCGACAAGGCAGCCGGCGACAAAATCAGCGCCGCCACCGTCAACCAGAGCGGCTATCTGCGCGCCCGTGCCACGCGCGTCGGCGAGGACACGACGCTGTCGCAGATCATCCGCATGGTCAGCGACGCGGCGGCGACGAAAGCGCCGATCGCCAAGGTGGCCGACAAAGTGTCGGGCGTGTTCGTCCCGGCTGTCATCGCCATCGCCGCGGTGACGACGGTCGTCTGGCTGCTGCTCGGCAAGGAGTTCGGCTTCGCGCTCGCGCGCGGCATCTCCGTGCTCGTCATTTCCTGCCCGTGTGCGCTCGGACTGGCCACGCCCGTGGCGATCATGGTGGGCAACGGCGTCGGCGCGAAAAACGGCATACTCTTCAAGACGGCCGCGTCGCTGGAGAACTGCGGGCGCATCCAGATCGCCGCGCTCGACAAGACCGGCACGATCACGAGCGGACAGCCGAAGGTGACCGATCTTGTTCCCGCGGACGGCGTGAGCGAAACGGACCTGCTTTCGCTGGCCTGCGCGCTTGAAGCCAGAAGCGAACACCCGCTCGCCCGCGCCGTGATGGCCCACGCTGCGGGGCTCGGCATGACCGCGGAGGACGTGAGCGACTTTGCGGCGCTGCCCGGCAACGGCCTGACGGCGAAACTGAGCGGCGAAACGCTGCTCGGCGGCTCGCTCAAATTCATCGGCTCGCAGCTGGCTGTGCCGGAGGCGATGAAGGCGAAGGCCGACGAACTGGCAGGACAGGGCAAGACGCCGCTGCTGTTCGCGCGCGGCGGACACTTCATCGGTATCATCGCCGTGGCCGATACGATCAAGGAAGACAGCCCGCGCGCCGTGAAAGAGCTTCAGGACATGGGCATCCGCGTCGTCATGCTGACCGGCGACAACGAGCGCACTGCGAAAGCGATCGGTTCACAGGCCGGAGTGGATGCCGTGATCGCCGGCGTACTGCCCGACGGCAAGGAATCCGTGATCCGCGAGCTGCAGAAACGCGGCACAACGGCCATGGTCGGCGACGGCATCAACGACGCTCCGGCGCTGACGCGCGCCGACACTGGCATCGCCATCGGCGCGGGGACCGACATCGCCATCGACGCCGCCGACGTGGTGCTGATGAACAGCCGCCTTTCCGACGTGCCCGCCGCTGTCCGCCTCAGCCGCGCCACGTTGCGCAACATCCACGAAAACCTGTTCTGGGCGTTCTTCTACAACGTTATCGGCATCCCGCTGGCGGCCGGCGCGTGGATCGCGCTGCTGGGCTGGAAGATGAACCCCATGTTCGGCGCGGCGGCGATGAGCCTGTCGAGCTTCTGCGTCGTGTCCAACGCGCTGCGGCTGAATTTCTTCGATCCGCACAGCGCGAAAAAGGATAAAAAAGTCCCGCCCGTAGAACTGGGCAGCTTACAGAAGGAGGAAGAAACGAACATGGTTAAAACGCTCAAAGTCGAAGGTATGATGTGCCCCCACTGCGAAGCCCGTGTCAAAAAGGCCCTGCTTGCCGTTGCCGGCGTGGCATCCGCCGAAGCGAGCCACGAAAAGGGCACGGCCGTCGTCACGCTCAGCGCCGACGTGCCGGACGAGACGCTCAAGGCTGCAGTCGAGGCGCAGGATTACACAGTCACGGCGATCGAATAGCCGTAAATCAAAAATCGCGGTTCCGACTGGACGATGGAACGTCCCGCCGGAACCGCGATTCTGTTTTGCCGGAGCGTCTGTTCGCAACAGCAGCATCAGCGCCGTTAAGGCCTGTCGTTCTTGCGGATCACGTCCGACACGTCGGACAGTGAGATGAACGCGTCCTTGTCGATGGCGTTGACGATGGTCCTGAGCTTGTTGATCTGGAAGCGGTTGACGATGAAATACAGGATCTGCTTGCGCGCTTTGGTGTAGCCACCAATCGCGCTGACGATCGTCCCGCTGGAGCGGAACTCGGCGGCAAGGACCTGCGAGATCTCGTCGGCTTTCGACGTGACGATCATCGCGCACTTGGCGCGGTCGAATCCCTCGACGATAAAGTCGACTGTCTGCGAGCCGACGTAATACGTGACGATCGAATACAGCGGCAGGATCCAGCTGCGGATCACGATCCCGCACACGATATAGAGGACCGAATTGAAGATCATCACGAACGCGCCGAGCGAAATGCCGATCCGTTTGGCAAAAGTCACCGAGAGCACGTCGATGCCGTCGATCGCCCCGCCGAAGCGGATCGTCAGCCCGCTGCCGACGCCGGAGATGACGCCTCCGAAGATCGCGCAGAGCAGCAGATCGCGGCCCGCCAGCGGCGACACGAACGAGACGTCGACCGGCAGCACGTTCATGATCAGGTACGACATCAGCGAATAGATCCCGATCGTGAACACGGAATACAGCGTAAACGGCAGGCCCTGTCTCTTCAGGCCGAAGAGAAACACCGGGATGTTGAGCACGAGCAGGAACACCGACAGCGTCAGATTCGGCGGCGTGATCTGGTCGAGCAGCATGGAAAGCCCTGATATGCCGCTGTCGTAAAGCTTGACGGGGAAAAGGAACATCGTCACGCCGAAGGCGTTGATGATGCCCGCAGCGGTCAGCATCGCAAAGTTCAGCGGGCGCAGCTCTTTCAGCCCTTTTTTGACGGCGGCCGCCGCGCGTCTGATTATTTCCGAGCGTCGTGTTTTCATCGTTGAAGCGTTCTCCTTTGTTGATGGAACTCAGGCTCATCATTATACGCGCTTTCCCTGCCGCGTCAAAGCCGTCGCACGAACAAAACCGAGCCGTCCGCACGGTTAATTTTATCCGCATCGGATGGCTCGGTTTTTATAGGTAGTTCTTTGTGGAACGATTGCTTACATGCCTTTGTAGAAGTTGATCAGGCTGCCGGCGAGGAGGACTCTTTTCTCCGATTCGCTCACGTTTTTCAACTCCAGTTCCAGCGGCCGCGTCGCGCCGTCCTTGCCGATGACGGTGGCGGCGAACTTCGTCGCGCTGTTTTCGACGGCCTTGCGGATGCCGGGCAGCCACAGCCACTCGCCCGGTTCGAGCTGAATCTCGGCTTCGGAACAGGTGAACGGCAGAATGCCCCAGTTGACGCAGTTGCTGCGATAGCGTTTGGTCGCGTATTCGATGCAGATATTGGCGAGGCCGCCGAGAACCTTCTGGCAGCTGGCCGCGTATTCGCGCGCCGAGCCGTCGCCGGGGCGCTTGGCGTAAAGCACGGAGCCGAGGCCGGTCGTTTTCGCCAGTTCTTCCGTGTTCGCATCCACGCCGACGGCTTTGAGCAGGGCGTATACTTCACCGGCTTTGGCGAGGTCGCCAGCCAGGCGCGCTTTCTCGTATGACTGAGCCGACTTTGCGCGGCCGACGTACTGCGGGTCCTTGCGGATGAGCGTGAACTCGGAGATCTTGTAAGGATTGGAGCGGTACGACGCCGTTTCGCCCGAGGGGATCAGCTCGTCGGTGGTGGTCACTTCGTCGCGAATGACGCTGGTGACCTGTAGCAGCAGATTTTCGGTGAGGGCGGGCATCTCGGGCCAGTCCTTGATCGCCGGTCCGTAGACGATCTCCGTCTCCGGCTTCGCTTTGCCGAAACCGTTGTAGACGATGTTGTCGTAGATCTTCTTGTTGAAGCGGTACTCCGGCACGGCGTATTCCACGCCTTCCAGCTCTTCGGCCGAGGTGAGCAGGCCGCCGTTGAAGGCCGTGGCGGCGATCGACTTGCTGTCCATCAGCGCGACGGAAGCCACCTGGCCCGTGGCGGGATTGCTGCCCTCGCGGTTGGGGAAGTTGCGCGTGCTGTGACGGATGCAGAAGTCGTTGTTGCCAGGCGCGTCGGACGCGCCGAAACACGGCCCGCAGAACGCCGTTTTTACGCGCGCGCCCGCGGTCATCAGGTCGTTCAGCACGCCCACGCGGTTCAGCTCGGTCATCACCGGCTGCGAGGCGGGATAGATGTTGAGCGGGAACGTGCCGAGGCCGGTGCCGCATGTGCGCGCGATCGCGTCGACGGCGCAGATGTTCTCGAACGAACCGGCCGCGCAGCCGGCGATCGCCGCTTGGTCGACTTTGATGCGGCCATTCGGCTGGATCTTGCTCTGCAAATCCAGATGGATGTCCTTGTTGTTCTCAAAGACGCGTTTGGCTTCGTTCTCGGCGAATTCAAGATATTTGCACGGCTCGGCGATCACGTCCTTGAGCGGGAACGCGTTGCTGGGATGGAACGGCAGCGCGATCATCGGCTCGACTGTGTTCAGGTCGATCTCGACCACGCCGTCGTACAGCGCCGTACCGAGCGGATCGAGGCGCTTGAAGTCCTCGGGACGCTGGTGGATTTCAAAGTATTCTTTCGTTTTGTCGTCGGTGCGCCAGACGGAGCTGAGGCACGCCGATTCCGTCGTCATCGTGTCCACGCCGTTGCGGAAGTCCATGCTCAGGCTGCTCACGCCGTCGCCGATGAATTCGAGCACGCAGTTTTTCACGAAGTTGTTCTTGAACGTCGCTCCGATCAGCGTCAGCGCCACGTCCATGGGACCGACGAACGAACGGGGCGCGCCGCACAGGACCACGGCGATCACCGACGGATAGTCGATCTCGTAATACTTGCCCAGCATCGCCTTGGCCAGCTCCGGTCCGCCCTCGCCGATCGAGACGCTGCCCTGCGTGCCGTAGCGGGTATGCGAATCGGAGACGATGCTCATGCCCCCGCCCTTGACGATCATCTCGCGCATGTACTGATGAATGACGGCCTCATGCGGCGGGACGAAGATGCCGCCGCTTTTGCGGCAGGCCGACTCGGCGTATTTGTGCACGTCGGTGTTGATCGTGCCGCCGACGGCGCACAGGCAGTTGTGGCAGTTGGTGAACACGCAGGGCATGGGGAACTCCTTCAGCCCCGAGGCGTAGGCCGTCTGCAAAATGCCGACATAAGTATTGTCGTACACGCCCATCGAGTCGAATTTGATCTGCAAATGCTCCATGTCGCCGGAGTGGTTGTGCGCGGACAGGATCTGATACGTGATCGTGTTTGCGTGCGCCTGATCGGGCGAGACGCCGACGTTTTCGCCGGCGGGAACGATGCGTCCGTCGGGCGTGACAAAATGCTTGCCTTTGTACAAAGTAATCATTGATGAAAGCTCTCCTTTTGATTGGGAAATAAAAAGGGACGAACGAAGACGTTCGCCCCATACCTTATTTGATTGAATTCACTTCTTAGAAAGGAATGACGCCGAGCAGAGTGGAAGCGATCAATGTGATGATGCTGAGCGGCCACACGAACTTCAGGCTGTACTTGATGTGGTCGCCGATGCTCACGTCCGCAAGGCCCAGTCCTACGTACACCGCCGCTACCGAAGGCGAGAGCGGCGTGCCGAACGTGGCCGTGAGCAGGAACGTGGCCGCTACCGACTCCGCTGTGACTCCGAACGGAGCGACCACGCCGATGATGATCGGCAGCATGGCGTAGTAGAACGCGTCCGTTCCGAGGATCATGATCAGCGGCGTCGAGAACAGCGCCAGGAACCAGTGCATGTGCGGCGCCACAGAGGCGGGCAGTACGTTGACGATCGTCGTCGCCATTTCCTTCACCATGCCCGACTTGGAGATCACGCCCATGAACACGCCCACCGAGAACAGCGTCAGCGTCATGACGATCGCGTTCGTGCCCAGTGTCTTGATCTTGGCGTTCTGCTCCTTGCTCTTTGGGAAGTTGACGACCAGCGCGATCGCGTAGGCGATCATGAAGATCGAGTACAGAGGCAGCTTCAGGTTGAGGAACAGGCAGACCAGCATGACCAGCGTGAGGCACAGATTGAAATAATATTTGCCGTCGCGCTTCTTTTCAGCTTTAGCGACTGCCGCCGCTTCTTCAACCGCTTCGGGGTTAAGACCGTGACGGTGCTCCGCAAAATACACGTTCGCGGCGTTGACGAATGACAGCAGCACGATCACGGCAATGCCGGGAATGATGAAGCTGTACAGATCGGCGGTCTCCACATGAGCCACCGTCGCGGCGCGCATCGTCGGACCGCCCCAGGGTACGAGGTTCATCACCGCATAGGGCACGCACATCAGGCAGAGAAGCGACTCCCGGCGATAGCCGAGACGGCGGAAGATCGTGATGAACGCCGGCACGACGATCAGGAACGTTGTCGCTCCGGAACCGTCAAGGTGCGCCACATACGTCACCAGCAGCACCGAAAGGAAGATCATCCAGTTCTTCTTGCCGCCCTTTTTCGTCAGGAAATTGATGATCGGGTCGAACAGGCCGATCTCGTCCATCAGCGTGAAGTACGAGATCGAGAAAATGAACAGGACCGCAGTGTTGAGCATCGAGCCCATGCCGCCCTTGATGAAGCCGCTGATGTCCTTCAGTCCGAAACCGGCTGCTGCAGCCGCGATCAGCGGCAAGATGATAAACGCCACCGGCGGCGAAACCCAGCCCTTGATCAGAACGACCATTAAAACTGCCATCAGAATGAAACCAACGATTGCCAACGTACTCATGTCCACAGCTCCCTTTTTTGATTTTTAGCACTCGCCCTGCGAGGTGTTTCTGCGTGTATGATACGGCCGCAAACGTCCTGAAACAAATATCGAATCCGCATGATGGGGGGCATACAGATTTGATATGACCGCGTCCGCCGCATCTTAGCGCGTCCTCCCCCGCTTGCGATTCGATTCTAAGACTGGACAATCATTCTGTAAAATCGTAAAAAAGAATGATCATAATTCAATTTCGGAATGACAAAGGCCAAAAGGCTTGGAAACTAAAAAGGCGAGAAGCTTCAGGCAATAAAGCCTGAAGCCCCTCGCCTCTTTTCCGTTACAGGTTCCTCGACGCACGAACTTTGTCCAGGAACGAGTCGAACGCCGCCTGCCAGGCGGGTTCGTTTTCCACGACAGAAGCATGTCCAGCATTTGCCAACCAAAATACTTCTGCCTGTGGCATGGAAGTTGTCATCATTTCCACATGTGCAGGTGTCCTGCGCGTGTCCTGAGCGCCATGAGCGATCGTAACCAGACCGCGGAAATTTTTCAGTCCCTCACGGAAATCGACTGTCCGGACGGAAACAGCCAGCTCATAAGCGGATTCGCGCTTCACCTGTCTCATATAATCGAACAGCCGGCAGTACAGCAGCGGCGGTACGGGGCGCACAAACCAGCCGCGAAGCAGTTTATCGAAGAATTCCGCTTCGCCCCAATGTTCAAGGATTTGAGCGGGAAAGTTTGGGTTGCCATGTCCCTTCGCACAGGGGCCGGTATTCGAGAGGAACAGACCGGCAATCGAATCAGGCCTCTGGACTGCGGCTGCCATGGCAATCACACCACCTGCCGACCAGCCGACAAGGACCGTTGGCCCCAAGTCCTTCTCTTTAATAAATTCAAGCACTCTTTTTCCCAGATCAGGCACGTTCCAAGGACCTTCAGACGTACCATAATCAATGGCAGCAAATTGAAAGACGCCGTCCGATTCGATCGGATCAAACACGCACGGAGAGACATTCGCGCCCGGCAGAAACAGCGCTGTCGGATGCCCGGCTTCAAGATGACCGATGTATTTGAGCATGTTTTCCTCCTGTAAAAAATGAAAGACTGCCACTGGAAACGCGACAGCCTTTACAAAAACGCGACTTTGCGCCTGCAGCCTATACGATGCCAGTAATCACAGCAAAGGCGAGCATAAGCACACTGATGAGCCACAGCCACTTGAACGAGAACTTAATGTGATCTTTCAGTTCCACGCCGACGAGGCCGATAGCCAGGAATGTGGGAGGCACGCAGGGGCTGACCGCCAAGGCAACGTTCTCGCCGATTAGCATAGAACGAGCAACTTGATCCATCGTTACGCCAAACGGCGCTACCGTTTCGCCGATCAGCGGCAGTACTGCGTAGTAATACGGATCGGGCCCCATGATCATGCCCATGGGCGCGCCAAGAGCGCCAATGATAATGTGCAGATACTGTCGGAGCGAATCAGGAAGCACATTGATGAGCACAAGTGCCATTTCTTTGATCATGCCAGAGTTGGCAAAAACACCCAGAAAAACGCCGGCGCACAGCAGCGTCATCGTCAGCAGAATGCAGTTGGGTGCATGAGTGTACAGCCGCTGAAGCTGGATCTTCGTATCTGGGTAGTTAACCGTAAGAGCAACTACGCAACCGAACATGAAAACGATAAACGCGGGAATCTTCGTCCAAATCAGCGCGGCAATTAGCAAAACCGTAAAGGCCAGGTTGAACCAGTATAGTCCCGGACGTTTGAGCGAATCATCGTTCTGCGCGTTCGACTCAATGCCCGTCACTGCCGAACCAAGATGGTCAAGGCTGATGCCTTCAGCGGCAAGGCGCTTTGTTTCAGAGCGGCCAAAGTAAACAGCCAGAGCCAGGGCGGCAACAAGACCGAAGATCTGCATAGGGATCATGCTGTGCCACAGCACGGCGGCATCGCCCTTGATTGCCGTCGCGGCGCGGATTGTTGGGCCGCCCCAAGGGACCATGTTCATGATGCCGGTGGCTGAAGAGACGAGCAGAAGCAAGACAAGCGGATTCAGCTTAAGACGCTTGAAGATGGGCAGCATGACGGGGAACGAGATCAGATACGTCGATGCGGCAGCGCCGTCAAGATGTCCGACCACAGCAATCAGAACGGTAACGACAAAAAGCAGCGTCACATTGCGGCTGGCGACCTTCAACAGGGCATTAACCATACGGTCGAACAGCCCCGCGTCGTTCATCACGCCGAAGTAAATCACCGAGAAAATGAACAGTACTGCCGTTTTCCAGGTTGTTCCAACGCCCTTGTTGATGAACTCCAGTACTTCTTTGCCTGAGAAACCGGCACAGAACGCTCCCACCACAGGCAACACCGCAAAGCAGAACAAAGGCAGTGCCTTGTTCTTGAGAATGAGCAGCATCATCACGATGATAACCAAATAACCTACAATCGCCAACACATTCATTGTTACTCAGCCCCTTATTTGATAATTTGCACTCGAATCGAGAAGGAGTGCTATGCCTATTATGCGTTCGAAAACGACATGGAGCAAATATCAGATACGCATGATAGGAGCATACAGATTTGATATGACACCGCCATGAAATGTTTGAGGAATGTCCTTACTCTTATTAACACTATTGTAAAGGCAGACAATCATGCTGTATAATCATAAAATTGAATCATAGTAATTCCCGTTCGGAATGATAAGGAGCGATTCGCATGGACGATAAAGATCTGGAAGCGCTGAAAAAGCTGATCGAAACGGGCAACGTCACGCGCGCCGCGCAGGAATTGTTCACCACGCAGCCGAGCCTGACGAAACGATTGCAGAAGATCGAGGCCGAACTGGGCTGCGAGTTGTTCGCGAGATCGAAAAAGGGCATTGCCCCGCTGCCGGCGCTGGAACGCTCGCTGCCGAAGATCGAAAGCGCGGTGCGGCTGATGGAAGAGATTCGCGACGAGACGCGTGCCGCCTCGGGCGAGGTGGCCGGCAAGCTGAAACTGGGAGCGTCGGTCAACTTCGCACGATATAAACTGCCGGCGTTGCTGCACTGGTATATGAAGCGCTATCCGAAGGTCCAGGTGCTCTTGCAGGCCAATCAGAGCATGATCGTTTATCGCGCTCTTGTGCGCGGCGACATCGCCGTAGCCGTGGTGCGCGGCTTGTATCCCTGGAAAGAAGGAAGAGTCGAAGTCTCCCGTGAAGCCGTCTGCGTGGTGCGCGGGGCGGAGAGTGCTTCACGGCCTCTTGAAAAGCTGCCGTTCATCGCGCGCCGTTCCGATCAGGGCCTTGAAGACGATTTTACGCGCTGGCGCAGCGAACGCGGTCTGCTTGGCGACAGCGACCAGAGCCGACTCGTCGTCAACGACATCGGCACGTGCCTGGAGATGGTGCGTCGCGGCCTGGGCTGGTCGCTGCTGCCGAGCATTTGTCTGGAGGGTTTTGACGGCGTCGCCGAACCGGCGTTTTTCAAGGACGGTACGCCTCTTGAGCGCGTCACTCACGCGCTCTGGCGCGACGAGACCGCCGAGTTGCCACAGGTAAAAGCGTTTCTCGATCATCTCATGCCGGAGAGATAGAGCTGTTTCTCGTAAAACAATCACGGCGTAAAAAAGGCCGTCCAATGCGGATAAGTCTCTCCGCTTCGGACGGCCGGTCGTTCGTTATTGTCAAACGTGGAACTATTTGTAATGTCTTGAGTTATTTCTCTGAGAGTTTTTTGCACAGCTCGACGACGGCGCGGGCGCCTTCTTCCGGGCTTGTGAGTACGGGAACCGGCGTTTCGCCAAGGAAGCGCTTTCCGCCGGCCATCGTGATCTGCGACAACACCACGCACGAAGCGCCCTTTTCGATCAGACGCCGCGAGGCTTCGGCGACGATGCGGTCGTGCCGTTCGGCGTCGCCTGCTTTCAACGCTGCGGCCGCTTCGGGGATGATCTCATGCAGGAACGAAGCCGAACCGGCGTGCTCTCCCATCGCCTTTTCGATCTGTTCCTGCGTGTGCGGACCGGACGTGGGGGTGGTCGAAACGACGCCGATGTTTTGGCGGAACTCGCCC
>JAEEGL013321777.1_pt1 | contig 11126 bp, 8 predicted proteins | sample 9134231 | NCBI WGS metagenome assembly JAEEGL01 (sample SAMN16246548, study PRJNA631951) | gut metagenome | biome: gut microbiome; feature: rumen; material: fiber-attached | host: Bos | place: Iran: Karaj | collected 2018-10
CATCATAGTCCTCGCCTCCATACCAGGAGCAGAAGGTGTAGGGAGTCTTGTCGCTGCAGCTCCAGCTTTCGTCAGAGGCAAAGGTTTGTGTGGTGCCGTCCTTATATTCCACTTCCAATTGTCCGATGAAGCGAAGGGGCCCAAAGTTGTTTGTCAGCTTCTGGTATCGATCCATTTTGGGATTGTGGTACTGGGCACCAGCGACAAAGGCAATGACAGCATTGCGTCCCTTTTGAAGAAGATTCGTGACATCGTAGGTGGCATAGAGGACCGTCTTGGGGAAATAGGATTCGCCCGGCTCCAGCATGTGATGCGTCGCGCGCTTGCCGTTGATGCGCAACTCGAAATTCCCTGCTCCAGAGGCATACATCCGTGCCTTGCGGACTGGCTTCTCGAGAATGACTGAGGAGCCAAAGGCTGTAAGAGTAGAATGGATGGAATTACCGAAAAGAGGTGACGAAAAATTCTTTACACTGTATTCAACTTTCCAGGAACTGCCGCCATCGCGTTTGACGGAAATGGAGAACTCCTGAGGGAAGTTGGCGCAACGGGCGGCATCGCTTTCGGCTGGCAAGTCGGCACGAGGATAGAGGACAACGGAACTCACACTCTTCTCTTCTCCCAAATCGATTTCCGCATAGCAGGGAACAGAGGGCGTTGGGGATGCTTGAGCAAATGTCGTGGCACCCAGAGAAGAAATGTCATCGACATATCCGTCCGTCAGGTTCTCAGCGCGCCAGGAGGCAGGAAGCGATTCTTCAGGTGAGATGGTCGCCTTCTTGCCAAGTGCCAGATTGTTTCCCTCCGCATCCAGGACCTCAATCTCAGAGAGCTGCAGGCGATACTTCGTTCCCTCAGTCCTGACGGGAAGCCCCAGCTTCTGGGCATCCATACGGATATAGCGCGCAGGGATGGGATGATCGAACGCTATGGCAACCTGGGCGGCCTTCTCCTTTTCACTCATTTCGTCAGCTCTGATCCATTGGGCTTTCCAATCGCTGGGCGACAGCATGGCCGTCTCGAAAGTGTGCCATGCGCTCCATGTGGTGGATTGGTCGTCCTGATCCCATATCCTGACTCTCCAGCGGTAACTGCTTTGGGACATAAGCTCCTTGCCCTCGTATGCTATCTGGTAGGAATCGGACGAGGGGACCTTACCTGAATTCCAGACCTCCCTCCCCTGTTCGTCGAGGACCTCTATCTCGTAGGCTGTCTGCCGCTCCCCACGTTCCTGAGTCTTGGCGACCCAACTGAATCGAGGCATCTGGTCAATCCCAAAAGGAGAATCCAGGTCGTTCACACGCAATCTATTGATGTCGATATCTGCTGAACAGGCGGATAAGCTAATCATGCTGAGCAGGTAGAAAAAGGTGAGAAAGTGTTTCATTTTTATTGACATTTATAAAGGAAGTTAAGAAGTTCTTTTGAAGAAGTTAAGACGATGACGATAACGATGACGATGACTGGTAAATGGTAAATGGGACTCCGAGCTTGCTCGCCTGAGCACCTACTGGAGCGCAAGAAATCGTAAATCGTAAATCGTAAATGGTAAATGGTAAATGATTAGATGATTAAATGATTAGGTGTCATTGTTTTTCTTCTCCTTCAGGAGAAAACCTGAAGCGGACGAGCAGAGGGAAATGGTCAGAAGGTGCGATGCTGCGGCCATAATCTTCCGTGATGATGTGACGAGAGAGGGGAATCATGCGTTTGAAGAACACATAGTCGAACTCAGAGCCCTTGCAGCCAGGATGGGTTGCAGGAAGCCAGTTGGAAGCCGTGTGGGTGATTTCTCCCCTGGGAACACAAGAGGTCTTGGTGCAGAGGGCGGCATCCGTCAGGCAGGAAGCCACACCTCGCCAAGCCTCAGCGTGGTCATTGCGGCGCATGTTGAAGTCCCCCACCAGCACCACAGGCTTCTGCCCAGCAATCTCACTCATGCGTTGCCCAATGAGCTTGCAGCTTTCAATGCCAGACTTCGAGGCCCCATAGTTCGTGTGAACGACGGCAAAGAAGAAGTCCCTGCCAGAAGCTTTGTCGCGCAAATGTGCCCATCCCAGGGCACGCGGGAGTTGTTCCTCAGTCCCCACCCATCCTGGGCCAGGAGTCTCAGGATGCTCGTTCAGATAGAACAGCCCTTTGTCGAGCAGTTCATACTTCTCCCGTTTGAAGAAAATCACATTGTGCTCATACTGCCTTCCTTCGCGCTCCACCGCCCAATCGGCATAGCCAGGAAGCATATCGCGCAAATCCTGCAACTGCGATTTGCCAGACTGTGGGTCGCGATTGTTGCCAAGGACCTCCTCCATGCCCACGATATCGAAATCGTAGTCAGTAACGATGCGTCCCACGAAAGACTTTCTGTTGGCCCACAACCTATCGCCAGCATCGCCGTTGCTGGGGTTGCAGTAGCGTATGTTGAACGTGGCAAAGCGATGTACGCCCTCCTCGCCGCTAACCCTCGATGGGGAGACAAAAAGGGACATCAGACCAAAGGCGACAGCCCAAAGGTAAAACTTAAACTTCTTCTTTTTGCTTTCCATGCCTCTCTATTTCCCTTCCCTTTACAGGGAATTTCTGGGTACAAAGGTATAGGAAATAAATGATTTCTCCAACAAAAGAAAGCAGATTTTTTGAGGAAAATTTGAGCCATTTTCGCCCCTTAGAAGTCCTCTTTCTGATTACACGCTGACTATAAATATATTAGTGCTAAGAAGCACTACGTTTTATGTTTTAGAAAGACAAAACGAGGCGGTTTGAGAGAACTCGAGCCATTGGCATTACGCGCCCTCAATGACCATCATGATTTTCTTCTTGAAAAACTGCTGATTGTTCATAAGTAATTGATACACAGCTTCATTGAGAAGACGAAAACGGCAAAAGGAACAAACTGGGAACAAAAATTTCAGAAACCCCAAAATGAAAACATCTGCTTAACAAATCTTAACACGGGAAACAAGCGAAATTTTCCGATTTTGTCATTTGAAGTAAAGTTAAGATATTGGATAAATGACCGAAAAGTGATTGATTTGGGTGGCATTTCATAATAATTTCATGAAATTATAGTACTATTAGCAACTTTTCACAGGTAAGAGCCGTCTATATCGTGGAATTTTATTATCTTTACACCAAATTATAATCAATTATAGCATCATGGCAAATTTAAATCGAATAAAAGTTGTCTTAGTCGAAAAAGGCAAAACTGGCAAGTGGCTTGCAGAAGAGGTTGGCAAGACTCCTTGTACTGTTAGCAAGTGGTGCAGTAACAGTATTCAACCAGACTTGCAAACATTAGATAAAATCGCAAAACTCCTTGGAGTTGATGTAAAAGAATTACTAAACCCGACAGAAGAAATATAAAATGGCAACTTTTAAATATAACCCCGTGATTGCTGAAGGGCACACCCCTCCGTATAAGATTCATAAATACTTCGCAAGAAGGCCGCATAATGTATTTTCAGAGTTAGTGAAAAATTTCACTGACGAAAATGAAATAATCGTTGACCCGTTTTGTGGTGGAGGTGTAACCATATATGAAGGGCTGAAGCTTAACAGGAAAGTTGTAGGATTTGATCTAAATCCCTTATCAACTTTCATTGTACGCAACATGGTACTATGTGATGGCATCGATGAAACCTTTAATCAAAAAATAAATGATCTAAAGGAGTATTTACATTACCTCACCGGCAAGTATAATACATTCAAAACAAAAGGGAAGGAGTATTCAATTGATTGGGCAGAGCTTTCAATGAGTGTTAAGTGTCCATATTGTCATCGTTCTACCCCGTTGTCAAACGACCTAAAAGTCAAGAATGGATATTATAAGTGTATTCAAAGTTTTTGCCCAAGTCATTCTTCCGGAGAGCTTGTGTCAAGCTTAAACAATGAACGTCTTGACCCTCAGTATTTGTTTTTAGTACACGATCACAAGACAAAAAGAATAGCAAAGGTATTTGACAGTGAAGACAAGTTGCTCTACGACGAACATATTAGATTTCTAAAAAATGAACTAAAAAAACAAAACGTTAGGGTCCCACAAGATCTTATTCCAATGGATTGGGATCGTCAGTTTGAAGATGGCCTTTCAAAAAAAGGAATATTATATTTCCAGGACTTCTTCACAAAAAGGAATCTATATATATTGTTGCTGTTGCAGCATCGGATAATGACTTATGAAAAAGACCTGACACTGCAGCAGTATGAATTATTACGTCTTGTATTTAGCAATATATTAAAAGACGCAAATATTATGTCATTTACAAATGATGGCTGGCAAAGTGGAAAGCCGACCACATGGAGCAAGCATGCATATTGGGTACCAAATCAATATTGTGAGGTGTCAATTGAACCCTATTTTAAAAAGTCATTGGAAAGGATTGTCAACTCTGTACAGTACAATTCCGTCCAGGGGTACACTCCCATATTTGCCTCCAATATTGACGGAGTATTATCTGGAAAAGAAAATATTTTATTACAAAACATACCAATAAACCATGCAGGACTCCCAGATAATTCGGTTGATGCCATTATAACAGATCCTCCTTACGGAAGCAACGTTCAGTATCTTGAATTGTCTCATTTTTGGTATCCTTGGAATAAGGACCTATATGACAGGTATCCTGTATTCGAGCTTGAAGCAGTTGCAAATCGAAAAAAAGGTTTTAAAGGTGCAAAGGACCAATATGTCTATGAAGCAAATCTCTATCCTGTTTTTTTACATTCATATAAATGTTTAAAACAAAATAGATATATGACTCTGACTTTTAACAATAAAGACATGAGTTCTTGGTTGGCATTACTATTTTCAATTTTCAAGACAGGTTTCTGTTTTGATAACCTTTACTTTCAAGATGGAGTAAAAAATTACAAACAAACAGCTCATACAAAAGCAGAAGGTTCTCCTTATGGAGATTTTATATATGTATTCAAAAAAGAAACAGTTCCTCATCCTATCAAAGAGTACAATAACGAAGATAGTTTCATTTCTGATCTTGATAAGATATTTATTCGTCATTTAGAAGACTTCAGTGATAGGAATGAAACGATTCTTACTGTTTTCAAGGAAGCGATTCCTATTATTGAAGGTTTTGCCAAATCATATTTGGTCAATCATCCTCAACATAACTTATATTCACATTTCAACAAAACGTACTTGTCAAAATTATACGAAAAATGAGAGAAAGTAATCAGAAAATTATAAATGATGAAGAATTATTCCATCAGCTATTTCCTGCCTATCAAACAATTATTAGTAGGTTGGTTGAAGAGAATATTCTTTTAGATGGAGGAGATTTTGAATCCCTCGTAAATTTTCAATCCAACCTTTCCTCTCCAAAACATGGATGGTATGACTATAAACAAGGCTATTCCGAAGAGCTTGTAAAGCAAATTATACACAAGTCCAATCCGAATAAAAACGGATATATTTTGGATCCTTTCTGTGGTGTAGGTACAACAAATCTTACAGCTCAGTCTATGGGCTATAGAAGCATAGGAACAGACGTTAATCCAATGGCAGTATTGGCTACACAACTAAAAACCCATTACTTCACACAAGAAGATATTGTCATTATAGAATCTCTAATCAATGACTTCAAATTGCCTTCCACTCCAGACAAAATAAAAGGAGGAAAGGTTATTGCGACTTCTTTCACAGAAGACGTTCTTGATACATTACTGAAAATAAAATTTTATGTCGAGCATTTAGGAGATGAATATATTCAAATGTTCTTTAGACTTGCACTTATATCAATAATAGACAAATGTTCTCTGAAGGTAAAAGATGGAAATGGCCTAAAGTTCAAAAAGAATTATAAGCCACTTCCAGATTTGCTTGGATTCTATATCCAAAAGTGTAAATTGATGCTTGATGACATTAAAAGGGCAAATTATAAGCCAGAATGTGACTGTGTATTAGGCTCAATGCTGGTAGATGAAACATATAATCTTATTAAAGATAAACCTGTCAACTTATGTGTATTTTCTCCACCATACGCAAATTGTTTTGACTATTGCGAAGTGTATAAACTTGAATTGTGGATTGGTGGATTTGTAAAATCATATAGTGATTTTGAAAAATATCGCTCAATAGCTCTTAGATCACACGTTAATTCTAAATTTGACCATAAAATCAAATTTCGCAATGAGGATGTAAATACTATCGCCTCTTTAATTTCAGCCTTTAATATATGGAATAAGAATATTCCCGATATGTTAAGAGGTTATTTTGATGATATGAAACTTCTACTCAGTAACGTTTTCAAAATGATGAATAAGGGAGCAAAGTGCTATATTGTGGTAGCGAATTCTGCATACAAAGGTATATTGGTACCTACAGATATGCTTCTGGCTGATATGGCTAAAAATATAGGATATACTGTAAACGGCATCCACGTTGCTCGTAAAATTCGTTCATCGTCTCAACAAATGAAGGGACTATATGAAACTTACGACAATCTTATGAGAGAATCTATTGTTGAACTAACAAAATAAGCACCATTATGAAGAATATTTCATTTATGCCTGTTCTGAAAGCGAAGTATAACAACTGGAAAGAATTGGAAAGACATATTGAAAATCTTCCAACAACAAAGGAGATTGGCGATGCGTTTGAACAATTCACGTATGCTTTCTTTATCATTAAGTCACAGCAATATCTTGTTGATGAAATCTATATGTCACAAGATATTCCAAACAAGTATTTGGAAGAGTATAAAATTGCTCATCAAAGAAATTCCGATTGTGGTGTAGATGGGTTGATTATTAGACGTGATGGGCTTGCTATGGCCTATCAATGCAAATTCCGTTCTGACAGAAAGAAACCTTCATATGAAGAATTGACTAAATTCTGGTCTGATAGTCGTTATTGTGATTTGTGCTGCACAGTTGCAAATTGTTATGAGGTTTCTGACCTGTCAGATAAGTACGAACAAAATTTATCCATTCTTGCTCCTGACTTTGATTCTCTTGACATAGATTTCTTTAATCAATTATATGAAATCACAAATTCATCTTCTACTGACGTAAAGACTAATAAAGTATTTTATGAGCCTCACGATTATCAGAAGAAGATAATTAGGGACGTAGTTGATGGTTTTGCAATCGAAGATAGAGGTAAAATAATTGCTGCATGTGGTACTGGTAAAACACTTACAGCTTTGTGGATTGTAGAAAAAATGGATTTTGATACAGTTCTTTTCCTTGCTCCAAGTATAACACTTGTAAAACAAACACTTGAATCGTGGGCAGGACAATCACATAACAGTTTCTCTTATTTATGTGTTTGTAGTGATAATACGGTTAATTCTGATCTTGAATCTGACGAGTCCGACATTTCTGTCTCTGAGCTTGGAGTGCCTGTAACCACAGATGAAAATGCCATATCTGATTTTCTGCAAGCTAAAAGCAATGGGAAAAAGTATATTTTCTGTACTTATCAATCAGCAGATAAGATTTCCAACGCTCAACAGTTATCACGCACAACTTTTGATTTAATTATTTGCGATGAAGCTCACCGAACTGCCGGAATGCGATCAAATTTCTCCTTAGCACTTGAAGACAAATTTATTCGGTCAAAGAAAAGGCTTTTTATGACTGCAACAGAACGTATGGTTCGTCCTATGTTGCTGAGAAAGGCTCAGAATAACGGCCAAGTAATCTTTTCAATGGATGATGAAGCGGTATATGGCCCATTGTTCTCTCGTTATAATTTTGGTGATGCAATAAAGGATAAAACGATATCTGATTACAAAATAATTGTTGCTGGAGTGAAGGAGAGTGAGGTATATAACTATATAGCTAATAACACTCAATTGAAATTGACTGATCTCGACAATGAGGAAAAAGTTACAAATGCAGAACAACTCTATGCTAAACTTATGCTTTCAAAGACGATGCATGAATTCCCTATTCACAAAGTAATTTCTTTTCACTCGTCTATAAAGCGATCAACAGATTTTGTATCTGACGATAATGATGTTGTTACCCTCAAAAATATTGTAAAGCAATACAACAACCACATAGAAGAAGATGAACTATATGTTAACAATATAAGTTGTAAGGTTCCTGCAAGCAAGAGAGCTGAAATAATGTCTACGTTTAAAGATAGCGAATACGGTATTATTTCAAATGCCAAATGTTTAACTGAGGGAGTTGATGTTCCCATTATCGACAGTGTTTATTTTGTTGATCAAAAGAAATCTCTCGTTGATATCGTTCAGGCATGCGGTCGTGCCTTAAGAACAAAGAAGGGAACAAGTAAAACTGCGTATTTTATCATTCCCATTTTAATTCCAGAATCAGAGGTAGCATCTGATATTTTGTATTCTGAAAAATTTGACGCTGTTTATAATATAATTCAGGCATTAAGAGATCAGGATAGCCGTCTTGAAGATTGGATTAATAAATTAAATAAAAAGTATGTTCAAGGAAATCAAGGTGGAGTTGCCGGTTCTGATCGCGATAGTGATGGAGATTTTAATCCTATTGATTTAGAAATTGAAGGAATTGATCTCGATCAGTTCTCGGAAGAACTTTTTGTCAAAATTGCCACTGTTAACGCAACAAAATCATCTCCACAGATTTATGGACCTGGATCAAGAACAGCAGGGCAGACTCGACTGTTTAAGCCAATGGTTGATATGACCTTAAGTACCCTCATGAATAATTTAGTTATTCCTACTATGAATTCATATAAAATTGCGAAATCAAGACAATTGAGTTCAGACGTTATTAGATTTAATCATAATAATATTAGTCATACTGCAAAAGTTGGGCTAATACAAAAAGAAGGTTCTGCCACTTATGGATTGACTCCTCTTGGAGAAGAATATATACAGGGTAAATATAGTAATGAGATACTATTAAAGAGACAATTAATGCGATACTCTTGTTCTGTTGAGGATTCTAATATTGTAAGGATTCTGTTCCCTTATAGGGCATGCATGGAAGTCCTTAAGGGTTTACCTGGTAAAAAGAAAATATCTTTTCTTGAATTCGCATTTTGTATTTACACAATGCAAGATAGTACTGATGTCTCAATAATTAAAGCCATTCAAGGCATACAATACTTGCGTATTAATTATCCTAATCTAGACCAAGTAAATATTGGAAATCGAGGCGAAATTCTAGACGAACTTAATACATATTTTGGCTCCACTCTTTCTGAAGGAGATGTTTGGGGTGTAAGAGCAACTACAGTAAAAAATCAATATATGTATTTTAGAGATCATCTCTCAATTTACAAAGATGCTATCGAAATAAAGAATAAAGAAATATACATGAAAAGAGGTAGCGAAAAGATTATTGAAAAACTTTTGGCTCAAGATAAAGAGATGGAGAAACTGCCAAGAAAGAATTTACTTGCTAAGTATTCTGATGCTTTGATGATTATGCTATTGTTTTCATTATAATTGTTTTAAGACAAGTTGAGACATGGATTATAGAGTTATTATTGCTGGAGGTAGAAAATTTGATAATTACAAATTACTATGCGAAAAAGTCGACTTTTATCTTTCAGAAAAATTTAAGACTCATAAAATAGTTATTGTCTCAGGAATGGCAACTGGAGCGGATATGCTTGGATGCAAATATGCTCGTGATCACGCTTTGGAAATCTTATCGTATCCTGCAGATTGGGAAAAATATGGGAAAGCCGCTGGGCCAATTAGAAATGAGAAAATGGCAAAAGATTCGGATGCACTTATAGCATTTTGGGACGGAGAAAGTCGTGGAACTAAGTCAATGATTGATTTAGCAAAAACGTACGGTTTAAAAACCGCTGTTATACGATATTAGTTTCTTGATCGTCATAATTCTTTATTAAGACAAAAATGATGAAAGACAAGGTCGTGTATTATATTCTTGCTTTTTCTCTACTACTTATAGTATCCTGTACAAGTAGAAAGAGTCTAAACCCTGATAGCATCAGTGATGTGGATAGTATTGATGTTACAGACTCTATACGTCCAGATTCTCTTCACTATCCATCTCCGGATGAATTTATGGACGGCCATACTCCACCACCGCCACCTCCTGATGGCAAGCATTTCGATGGACCACCACCTCCACCACCCCATGGAAAAAATCATCCTCCTCATGAGTCTGACAATATGCGCGGATTCGACCCTGCATCTGAAGATGACATGGAGGATAACGGTATGAGTCGTTACATGGAGAATAATGATGAAGAAGGATGGGACTAAACTTATGCAAATGTGTTATACAACGTGTGAAGAATTATAGTGGATATGCTAAGCGAAAAAGAGTTTGACCAACTTAAGGGTTCACAATTATTAGCTGAACTACATCTGTATGCAGGCCACCAAATGCTAATAGATGTGGAGAAACTCGGATTCGCAATAAACCATCATCAACGAGTAGTCATTACTATAGAACTTGTTGCTGGAAAGAAATCATGGGTTCTACGAGAAGCTACTGATGATGTCCTTAAAAAGGCGTGGGGACATGGTTATTTAGTTGAAGGGAATCGCTATCATAAAATTGGGGGTAGCATTGCTCGAGCAAAAAGGGTTCTGAAAAACTTTAAGCCATTAAAGCGTGGGGAGTCGGAAAAGCGAAAGAAAGAAGCTGAAGATAGTTTGAAACATACTGAAGTGAAAGGTCCCTCGGGTCTGTTTAGCAAAATTCCTTGGTTAAACAGGGCCAGACGCAAGATGGAGGCTGAAAAGAAATTGGCAGAGAAAGTTGATAAGGGAATTCTTCCCAAAGCAAAGATTATTTATACCCCAATGGGTAATGACAGGAGAAGGAAAAAGTAATCCATATAATTATGAATGGTGCAATAGATATCAGTCCACGAAAGAAACAGCTCAAAGAAGAATACGAGCGGCTGCAACTGGAATATGCAGCTCTTGTAGCAGAGCGTGACGAGTTGGAAAACTCGGAAGGGCCACGTCTGACAGCATTATATATGGAGGCTGTGGGGCAGTTACAATATGAGGTCTTGGTGCTTCAGTATGAGATTGCCCTGCTTAAACAGAAGCGGGATTTGCTCCAGGCTTACAAGAATCGCGGTGAGAAAGCTGATTTGAACTATGTGGACGAGCAGGTGGAAGCTACGGCCAAGACTTATAATGAGAACATACAACGGGAAGAAGAAAAGATAA
>JAEEGL013483121.1_pt1 | contig 11126 bp, 10 predicted proteins | sample 9134231 | NCBI WGS metagenome assembly JAEEGL01 (sample SAMN16246548, study PRJNA631951) | gut metagenome | biome: gut microbiome; feature: rumen; material: fiber-attached | host: Bos | place: Iran: Karaj | collected 2018-10
AGTTGCAGCAGCAGTATAAGGAAATGGTAGAAGAGGGTGAGGTGAAGACTATCAAGAAGTTCGCCCATCAGCTGGCCTATAATGTGATACCCCAGATCGACGTTTTCCAGCCCAATGGCTACACGAAGGAGGAGATGAAGATGTATAACGAGACTCGTAAGATTATGCACACCGATGCGAAGTGTTCTGCAATGTGTGTACGTGTGTCGTCGCTGCGCTCTCATTCAGAGAGTGTGTGGATCGAGACAGAGAAACCCATCAGCGTTGAAGAGGCTCAGAAGGCGATTGCCGCAGCACCTGGTTGTCAGCTGAAGGATGATCCCACCACGCTGACCTATCCAATGCCTCTCGAGACAGCCGGAAAGGATGATATCTACGTTGGTCGTGTACGTAAGGATCTCTCTGACGAGAATGGTCTGACCTTCTGGCTCTCTGGTGACCAGATCCGCAAGGGTGCAGCCCTGAATGCCGTTCAAATTGCTGAGTACCTGATAAAAGTAGGAAATGTTAAGTAAGAAGTTGAAGTATATATATAGGGCAGCCTTTTTGACTGCCCTATTATGCCTGTTCAGCTGTGATGGCGGTGATGACGATGGTCGCCGCCTAGGTGAGGAAATTGTAGGTACTTGGCAGCGTGGCTGGAATGAAGGGGACATCATTATTGAGGGTGACCCTGATACCAAGCCCGATAACTTTACCTATGACCTCTTCTATTTCTATGGTGATGGCAAGTACAACGGTATGGTTCGTGATGGCTCTTTCCTGACGGTTGACACTGATGGAGAGATGATTTTCGAGGGTACCTATCAGTGTGACAACAATAATCTGAAGTTGGATTGTGTGAACAGCGAAGGTGAGTCACGTAAGATTCTGGCTCAGGTGTTGAGGTTCACAGACAAGGAGATGCAGATACGTTATGTCAACGATGAGTATGATGTCACCGTGACCGTCATTATCCGTAAAGTCTCTGATTTAGTCAAGTAAATCCACTTTTTCCTTATTCCTCATCCTCTACATCTGCTTCATGGAATATGCAGTCGTAGGTGATTTGACTGTAGGCAGAGAAATAGCCTAAGCATCCCCCAGTGAAGTTCTTCAACGGGTTGGTACCCGTGTTATCCATAATCTGCATGGAGTAGAGGTAGTCGTAAGTCTTCTGGTCGATGGAGCGGATTTCAATATGCAGTCTGTCGCCCTCTATGAGCTCATCTTTGTCATTGCTGCCTTCACGGGCAAAGCTGAAGAGCTGTTGCAACTCGCGGTTCGGGTTCTGGTCGTCGCGTTTCACTGCCCAGCGATAGCCCGACGTATTGCGGTAGATGTGCATGAAGTACCAGTTGTCTTCATTGGGAATATCCTGCAGCATCAGCTCTCCCATCTGGTAGTTTTCCGTTACTATCTTCTTTCTGATAAAACGGAAGCTGTTCATCCTTGGCATATTCTGCATGATGGAGCTTGCGGTGTAGTGGTTGTCGTCGAACGTGACGTCGATGGTGTATTCCACCCCAGGCACACCGTTTGCTGTAGCTTTGTATCTGCCGTTTTTTGTATAGGTGAGATTGTTCACGCTACCGTCGCTGCCAGTTATCACCACCTTCGCATGATCGATATTGCTTATTGTCGAGTTGTTATCCATGTTGTTTGTCTGGCTGATGCGTGCCTCCATACCATTGTTCGACACCGATGCCTCCACCACATAGATGGGATCTACCTGGTGATAATTGATTTCGATGTCTTTCTTGCAGGAAGACAGCAGGAGGGAAATCAGACAGAAGAACATAAAACTATATTTATTCATTGGCATCATCAGAATTTGAAGTTATATGATATGGAGGGCACAATGCCGAAGAGGCTGATCTGCTCGGCACGGGTTCTGGCACCGTTTTCGCTGTCCTCGAAGTTGATCAGGAAAGGGTTGTAGCGGTTGTAGAGGTTGTATATACCGAATACCCACTGGTTGGTCACACGCTTTCCTTTCTTACTCCACGAGGCACTGATATCCAGGCGATGGTAGTCTGGGGCACGATAGCCATTACGCTCAGCATAGTAATAGATCCAGTTGTCAATGATCTGATACTTACTGCTGGGGGCGGTGAATGCCTGTCCGCTGTTGAATACCCACGCTGCATTCAGTGCCCAGTATTTGCCGAGTTTCAAGGATGCAACGATATTCACATCATGGCGACGGTCGTTGTTGGCATCATACCATTCACCGTTGTTCACACCGTCAATACGTGTCTTTGACCATGACAGCGTGTAAGCGATCCAACCCGTTAAACGTCCTAAGTTCTTACGAAGACAGAACTCCGCACCATAACTTCTTCCCTCGCCGGCCAGTATTAGTCGTTCGAGCTCTATCTCACTGCTGAAACTTTTGCCATCACGATAATCAAGCACATTCTCTGTCTGCCTATAATAACCTTCCACCGAGAAGTCGTAAGTCTGGTTGGCTGTCATTGCGAAGAAGCCTGCGCTCCACTGATCGGAAATCTCCGGCTTGAAGATATTGCTGCTGATGGCATAGCGGTCGAAGGGTGTCGAGGTACTCTGGTTTCTCAGCGCATGGATGTTCTGTGAGGAACGGGCATATCCCAATTTAATACTTGTCAGTTCTGTAGGTTGGATGCTGACGCTGCCTCTGGGTTCTATCACCTTGTGGGTAGTCACAATTTGCCACTTCTTATAATTATAGTACCAGTCGATATTGCCGTCGGGGGCGATATCGTAATAGAGCGATCCTCCGAGTGGTGAGAACAGGTTCAGACGAACGCCTGCCGAGACGGACAAGGCCTTTGATAACTTGAAATCGCCGTTTAACCAGGCGGCATTCTCCCATGCCCGACGTTCTTCCTTATCATATTTGTTGACTACCTGCCACTCAGCCGATTTCACGTTTATCAGTGATGACTGGAAACCGATTCTTAGATTCTGGTTCTTGATGTTGATATTGAAGTCCTGTCGGAAACTTCCCTGACGGATGTGTCCCTTGTACCAGAGGTTCATACCAACGAAATCCACACCGTTGTCATTCTCGTAGCCACTATAATATAAGGTAGTCTGTGAGTTCGATCCGCCATTGAAGTGGTGCAACCATTTCAGACTTCCCATCAGATTGTTCCAGCGGATATCCACCATCTTATCTACAGCGGTGCGGTCGTAGCCGGTGAAGAATGTCAGGAATAGCTGATTACGCTTACTCATGGTCCAGTCGAACTTCGCATTGATATCATAGAAGTAGAGGGTGTTATGACTGAAGTCGGGCGACAGTTTCAAAATCTGGTCCATATAGGTTCGGCGGGCTGTAATAAGGAACGATGCCTTATCTTTTGCGATAGGACCTTCCAATGTGCCTTTCGCCGATAGCAGGCCGATGGTCGCTCCACCGTGGAACTTATGCTTGTCACCCGTACGTCCTATGATGTCTAGTACAGCCGATGAGGCACCGCCATATTGGGCAGGCAACAGTCCCTTATAAAGGGTGGCTCCTGCCAGGGCATCGTCGTTGAAGGTCGAGAACAAACCGCCCGCATGACCTACATTATAAATAGGTGCATTGTCGAAAAGTACCTGGTTCTGGGCTGACGTACCACCACGTACCTGAAAACTGCTGGAAGCATCGCTCTCCATTTTTACACCAGGCAACAACTGGATCGAACGCATGATATCCTTCTCGCCAAAGAGCTGTGGGGTGTTCGTCAATTCCTCGATCCGGATAACCTCTTCACCCATCTGCACGTTTTGGATGCGCTGGCGCGCACTGTTGGCAGTTACAATCACTTCCTCCACTCGCTCAGTGCGGATGGAATCTTCTGTCTCAGGTGTGACTATAGTCAGACAAGCGGATAGAATGATGTTAAGCGTAATCATTAGTGCAAAGGTATATAAAAAAAGAGAAATAATTGCGAAGAAATGAGGAAAATCGATTATTTTTAGTAATTTTGCACCATAAACCGTATGTTTTTGCGCAAAATGAAGAAAATTTTCTTAGCCTTGATGGTAATTTTGGCACTTGGTGCCTGCAGTAATAGAGAGAAGCCTTTCTCTTATCGTGGCCTGTCAATGGCCCTGCCGTTCCAGACCTTCTGTGACTCTCTGGCAGCTCGTGGCTTTGCTGTTGACTCTACCAAGACTGATGCTGCTTTTACCCGTGTGGTGATGGCTCATCCCACAGAAAAATTCCGTCTGATGTTGGCTCAGCAGAATGGTCAGTTGATTGCTCTCCAGGAGAACTACCAGATCTCTACCAACGACAGCACCCGTCAACTTTGGCTGCAGTTGCGAGATGACTTTGAGAAGGAACTCGGCTCATGGCCCAATATGCCGAAGCATGGCGACGACCATAAAGTGGCAAAGTTCGAGACCGCAGGTGGTTTCATCACTCTCACCCTTGAGAATACATACACGCCCACCCTTCAGGTACTTTACGAGAAGAAGAAAGAGCAAAGAGATTACCACAAATAGGCATTGGAAGGATTATCTCCGCTAAAGTAAAACAAGTTGTTTTGCTTTGGCGGAGATGCCTTCTTCTATCGTAAAAGATAACTCCTTTGATAGTAAAACAACTTGTTTTGCTGTGAGAGATAGTAGTGATAGTGGTGCTAAATAATAGTCATTGTGTAGAGATAGACCACTGCGGCGGGGATGGCTAACAGCGACGAGTCGAAGCGGTCTAACATACCACCATGACCAGGTAGGATGTTGCCAGAGTCCTTGATGCCGAGGGTGCGCTTGAAGAGGCTCTCCACCAGATCGCCCCAGGTGCCGAATACCACGATGGTGAGACCAAGACCTGCCCAACCTACTGCATTCAGTCCCAGATCATTCACGCCATACTGTTCCGTGAGATACCACACAAGCACAGCTACTGTCATTACCAGGATGCCGCCGCCGATGCTGCCCTCCCAACTCTTACCAGGAGAAATACGGGGAAACAGTTTATGCTTGCCTAAGAGTGAACCACAGATATAGGCACCCGTGTCGTTGATCCAGAGGAACACGAAAACGGAGAGTGGCGCCAGATAGCTGAAGGCGATGTCGCTGCCCACCGAACGGAAGGCCAGCACGTTCAGTAGCGAGAAGGGTAGGGCGATATAGAGCTGACTCATCATTGTATAGGCCCAGTCGTTCACAGGATCCTCCTGTTTCAGATAGAGCTCTGCTACCATCAGGTAGATAATGGAGATGAGGTAGGGGATGAACACCCCTGCCGACGTAATGCCAGCGTTGTAACCTGCCATGGCAAAGAAGAAATACACCCCTGCCACCGTACAGATGAAACGGTTCACAGTGATGTTCTCACGGTCGTTTACCAGACTGGTAAACTCCCAGATGGTGAGTCCTGTCACCAGCGCAAAGAGTAGTACCATAGCCTCTGCGCGGAGGAAACAACACACGATAGCGGCTACGAAAAACACCGCCGTAATGGTTCTGACAATAAAGTTATTCATACATCTTGGGATTTATCTTCTTCATCTTTCGGCTCCTCAGCTTCTTTCGCTTCCAGCTTTCCCTGAGCCTCCAGTTCACGGGCGCGCTCCTCAGCCATGCGCTCTGCATCTGCCTTCATCTGGGCTTCCAATAGCTCCTCGGCTCTGCTGGTCCAAGGACGCTTGCCAAAGATCCGCTCCACATCCTCTGCGAAAATCACCTCACGATCCACGAGCAACTGTGCCAGTTGGGCGTGACCTTCCTTGTGCTCTGTCAGGATCTGTTTTGCGCGCTCATATTGTTCGTTGATCATCCGTAGCACCTCATCGTCCATCACTTTGGCCGTTGTCTCAGAATAAGGCTTCTGGAACTGGTACTCCGCATTGTTATAGTAGCACACGTTAGGCAGTTTTTCGCTCATACCTGCAAAGGCAATCATACCGTAGGCTTGCTTTGTCACACGTTCCAGGTCGTTCATTGCACCAGTGGAGATGTGACCTACAAACAGCTCCTCAGCCGCACGGCCACCTAAGAGTGAACACATCTCGTCGAGCATCGCCTCCTTCGTCTGGAGCACGCGCTCCTCTGGCAGATACCAGGCGGCTCCTAATGCCTGACCACGTGGCACAATCGACACCTTCACTAGGGGGTTGGCAAACTCTGTAAACCACGAGATGGTGGCATGACCTGCCTCATGGATGGCAATCGAGCGCTTCTCTGCCTGTGTCATCACCTTGGTCTTCTTCTCCAGACCACCGATGATACGATCCACAGCGTCGAGGAAGTCCTGCTTCTGCACCGTCTGACTGTTGTGGCGTGCTGCAATCAGCGCAGCCTCATTACATACGTTGGCGATATCGGCACCAGAGAAGCCTGGTGTCTGACGTGCCAGGAAGTCGATATCCACGCTGTCGTCGGTCTTCACGGGCTTCAGATGCACCTTGAACACCTCCTTGCGCTCGTTCAAGTCGGGCAGATCTACATGGATCTGACGGTCGAAACGTCCTGCACGCAACAAGGCTGAGTCGAGCATGTCGGCACGGTTGGTAGCTGCCAGGATGATCACACCTGAGTTCGTACCAAAGCCATCCATCTCTGTCAGCAGGGCGTTCAACGTGTTCTCGCGCTCATCATTGCCACCCATCGCGGGGTTCTTCGAACGGGCACGACCCACTGCGTCGATCTCATCGATGAAGATGATACAAGGCGACTTCTGCTTGGCCTGCTGGAAGAGGTCACGAACACGACTGGCGCCCACACCCACAAACATTTCCACAAAGTCGGAACCGCTCATTGAGAAGAACGGCACACCAGCCTCACCGGCCACTGCCTTTGCCAACAGCGTCTTACCCGTTCCCGGAGGACCTACGAGCAGAGCGCCCTTGGGAATTTTACCTCCCAGCTCGGTATATTTCTCGGGGTTCTTCAGAAAATCCACAATCTCCTGGATTTCCTGCTTGGCGCCTGCCTGTCCGGCCACGTCCTTGAACGTAATTCCTAGGTCGCCTCCCTTTTCATACATCTTCGCCTTCGACTTGCCGACGCTGAACACGCCACCGCCGACACCGGCTCCACCGCCGCCCATGCGGCGCATGAAGAAGATCCACAGCGCCACGATGATGAATATCGGCATGAGGTTATAGAAGATCATATTCAGGAAGTCGTTATCCTTATGGTTCTCATAAACGAAGTCGCCCGTAAACGCCTTGTCGTCCTTTGCTTTGTTGATAAACTCCTCCAATTGGTCAATAGAACCGAACTCCACCTCCACATACGGATCACTGCCCGTTTGTTGTGCACTCTGGTGGAACACGTCTCTGATATGCTCGGGCTTCACGTACATCTTGATGACGCTCTGGTTCTTGTTCACCACGATCTTCGAGGCATAACCATGAGTCACCATTGACTTGAAGTCAGAATATGAGGCATTCTTAGCAATACTACTATTGGTGGGACCGCCACTTGAGAAATACAGCAGTCCGAGGGCCACAATGGCAATGATGTAGATCCAGTTCATATTGAACCGGGGCATATTCATTTTGGGCCCATTATCTCCTTTGTTGTTATTCTGTTTGTTATCCATTGTTTTACTTTAATATAAGTCAGGTATTCTTGTTAATGTGGCATCTTCCCAGAGGTGCTCCAGGTCATAATACTCACGCACATCGGGCAGGAAGATGTGCACCAGCACATCACCGTAGTCCATCGCCGCCCACTGTGCATTTTCCAGTCCCACCACGTGTGAGGGCTTCTCCTTGAGCCGGTCGCGGGCAAAGTCGCCTACCGACTCAGTGATGGCCTCCACCTGTGAGGGTGAGTTACCTTGGCAGATGATGAAATATTGGCTGATGGTGCCTTCTATCTTTCTCAGGTCAGCGATTACGATGTTGCTGCCTTTCTTCTCTTGAATTGCTTCTGTAATTGTCTGTACTAATTCGTTCATTAAATATAATAATATGTGTAATTTGGAGTACAAAGGTACTGATAAAACAGGGAATAACAAAAGAAAAGCGAAAATTTTGCGGTTTTTTATAAATTTTCGCCCAAAAGTTTTGGTAGTTCATAAAAAAGTACTACCTTTGCACCCGCAAAACGAGATTTGCAGACAATATTGGGGTATGGTGTAATGGTAACACTACAGATTCTGGTCCTGTCATTCTTGGTTCGAGTCCGAGTACCCCAACATAGAAGATCGCTAAGCAGTCATAAACTCTTAGCGATCTTTTTTATAGTATTATATTACTAGACAATGAGTAGAAGTGACCCTTTGACAGTCTCAGGGTGACAGCTAGGCGCGACAGTCATTTCTGCGGATCTAGCTTCTTGATGATTCGGGCAGGGTTGCCGCCTACTACCACGTTATCCGGTACATCCTTTGTTACAACAGCGCCTGCTGCAACGACGGCATTCTTGCCAATTGTTACGCCCGGACAGATGATAGCACCGATGCCGATCCATGCATTCTCTTTGATAGTCACCTTCCCGAAATGGAGTAGGTTGTGACGATCGTAGAAATCGTGATCGACTGTTGCAATCTTAACCTCAGGTCCAATCAGTACGTTGTCTTCTATCTCTACCTTTCCTGGAGAGAGTATCGTAGCCCCTTTGTTGATAATCACATTCTTTCCTATCGTCATTCGGCAGCCGCAGTCACAATAGAAGGGAGAGACAATTGCGGTACTGTCATCGACTTCATGCTGGAACAGTTTTTCCAACAGACTCTTGTAATCCGGATCGGTGGGTTTCTTGGACGAGATTTTCAGACATAGGGCATGACTCCGTATCATTTCAGCCTCAATGTCGCGCATACGAGGATCTTGTTTGTTGCCAGACCCTGTGGCATCTATTATTTCAAACATATTTCTAAGTATGGGGAAAGTAAAGGCTTCCGTGAGGGAAGCCTTAATACTTATTTGTTTTCGGCATCGATGGCCTTGATCTTCTCGCGCACAAGGTTCATATCGTCCTTGAGCTTCTGTACCTTGCGGTTCATCTCGTCGATGAGACTGTTGCCTTTCTTGGAACTGGCGTTCAGGAAACCGAGGTTGTTCTCGTAGGTCTGAACCTCCTGCTTGATGGCCTCATACTGACGGAACAGACGGGCACGCTCGTTGTCGAGGGCGTTCTCACCTCGCTCTGCTACTTGCTTCAGGTTCTGCTTGAAGTTGTTGAGACGGCGCTTGGCCACGCTGATGTTCAACTCCTTATAGAGTTTGTCAAGTACGGCATGGTATTCTTCGTAGATTTTATCCTTCTCCTTGAAGGGAACGTGACCGATGGCATTGTATTCCTCAACGAGTGCCTGTACTTTCTCCTGGATGTTCTCGCCTGCCTCCTCGGCGATGCTCTTCAGCTTGGCGATGACATCGCGCTTCTTGTCGAGGTTGGCATATTCCTCGCTGTGCTGACCAGCACCAGCAGCCTTACGGGCCTCGAAGAACTTGTTGCAGGCTCCGAGGAATTCTTCCCAGAGCTGGTCGCCAAGTTTCTTGGGCACAATGCCGATAGTCTTCCACTCCTTCTGCAGGGCAATGAGCTTATCACCGGTAGCCTTCCACTCTGTGGAGTCCTGAAGGGCTTTGGCTTTCTCAATGAGGGCGCGCTTCTTCTCGGCATTCTCTTTGAAGGTGTCTTTCAGTCCCTTGAAATATTCGGCCTTACGTCCGAAGAAATCGTCGCAGGCGGCACGGAAACGCTCGAATATCTTCACGTTAATCTTCTGAGGTGCGAAACCGATGGTCTTCCATTCGGTCTGTAGGTCGATGATCTGCTTAGTGTGCTTCTCCCAGTCGCCACTGCCCTTGTTCTCTTCGGCAGCGATGGCTTCTACTTTCTCGCAGAGTACGGTCTTACGGGCCAGATTGTCTTCTTCGCGGGCACGGATGCCTTCGAAATGCTGTTGATGACGCTTATTGATAACGGTGGAGGCTGCCTTGAAGCGGTTCCATATCTCCTCACGCTGTTCCTTGGCCACAGGACCGATTTCGCGGTATTCCTGGTGGAGCTTCTGAAGCTGGTGGAACGCACTGATTACATCTTCCTCGTTAGCCAGATTCTCTGCAATTTCACAAAGTCGGGTTTTGGCCTCGAGATTCTTCTTGAAGTCTTCGTCGCGGGCGATGCTGTTCAGGCGGAGCATGTCGTAGAACTGCTCGACATACAGCTGATAGTTGCGCCAGAGCTCGTTGGCCTTCTCTGCAGGTACGTTTTTGATCTCGCGCCACTGCTGTTGTAGGTTTTTGAACTCCTGATAGCTCTTGTTGGCTTCCTCGGGGGTGGTAATCATTGACTTGATCTTGTCGATGATAGCCAGTTTCTTGGTCAGATTCTCTTGTTTCTCGGCTTCCTGCTCCTTGAAGAGTTTGGCACGCTTCTCCTTGATAATGCCCATCTCAGCCTTAAAGGCTTCTTCGACACTATCAGGAAGGATCTGGTACTGTTCGGGATCGCCACCACCGTCGATGAAAGCCTTAATGTGGGCTTCGCGCTCGGCGATGTGGAGCTTGTAGAAGGCTGTCTTCAGGTAGTCAACCTCCTCTTTCTGAGGGGTCTCGTCACCATGGGCAATCTCGCGCACACGCTCCAGGATCTCTGCTTTGGAGGCATAGACCTTCTGCGGCTGCTCTTCTTTGGTTTCTACTTGAGAAGTGGACTCAGCTGCTGGTGCTTCGATCGTCTGAGCGCTTACTTCTTCCTTGATTACTTCGTTCTGACCCTGATTGAGGGCTTTTTCTTGAGAGTCCATCATTTAACTATTTAGTTATTGACTATACACTTAATGACGCATCGCATCATCACATTTGGGGTCAAAGGTACGAAAAAATGTAAATAAAGAAGCTCAAAAGAGTGTTAAAAGATGCTAAACAAGACGTTTGCGGCGGAAAAAGAGCCATGCAAGCCCTGAAATACACACTGAAAAGACGATGGCGAAGATAAATCCCCAAGGTTTGGCTTCCATACCGTTGACGAGGTTCATGCCAAACATAGAGGTGACCAGTGTAGGTATCATCATAATAATGGTGACAGAGGTGAGCGTACGCATCACCGTATTCATGTTGTTGTTAATGATACTCTGGTAAGTGTTCATCGTGGACTCCAGAATGTCGGAGTAGATACTGGTGGTTTCACGGGCCTGTGACATCTCAATGTTGACATCCTCGATCAGGTCGGCATCCAACTCGTCGATCTGCAGCTTGAAT
>JAEEGL013807147.1_pt1 | contig 11126 bp, 2 predicted proteins | sample 9134231 | NCBI WGS metagenome assembly JAEEGL01 (sample SAMN16246548, study PRJNA631951) | gut metagenome | biome: gut microbiome; feature: rumen; material: fiber-attached | host: Bos | place: Iran: Karaj | collected 2018-10
ATCTGGGTGCTGTCGCTGACCCCCTTCTTCCCCGAGACACCCTTGGACGGCGTCGACTTCATCGACAAGTGGACACACCTCGTGATGTATGGTGGCACCTGCTTCGTCATCTGGTGGGAGTACCTGCGCAACAGCCGAAAAGAAACCCGCAGGCCGAACCTGCGGGTATTGATGTTAGCGATGGTTGCCATGATAGCCCTCGGTGGACTGATGGAGCTGCTGCAGGCTTACTGTACGACGACGCGCTCCGGCGAGTGGCTCGACTTCTGGGCCGACAGCCTTGGCGTGCTCCTTGGCACTGCCATAGGCCTGCTTATGCGCCTCCTCTGGTTTAAGGGGTAGCGCTACGGCCTATCTGCACATCCGTATCACCCGTCACCTGCGCATTGTTTCCGCCGCCATAGACATTGCCGCGTATGTCAACACCCTCCACCTTCTTGTAGTAAGATGTATTGGCGGTTGGTGCGACAGCATTATTACCAGTAATAGGATCGCCATATACGTAAGGATCTGCTTGAGTGCCAGAACCTGAGCGAGTGCAGTAACCTCTTACGTCGGTCAGATTAGTGATAGTGTTTATCTCCACGTACTCTTGCGTGCCCACCATCACATGCGGCGTGCCAATCACCTCAGCAGCATTACCGCCGCCGAAGACGTTGTAGATGCCGCCTATCTTGTCCGCCTCATGCTGTGGCACGTAGACGGTGGTGCCACCAATGGTCTTGTACCAGCGATTGTTGGCATTGTCTGCGGTGTATCCGCCTCGGGGGCTGGTGAAGCGCTCTGCGGAAGTCTCATTGTAGTAGCGTCCTTTCACCACATCGATGTTCACCGTCGGGCTACCTACCATGACGGCCTTGGCACCATAGCCGCCACCGAAGATGTTGCCGATGCCGGTGAACGACTTCACGTTCACTATAGGAGAGGTGTAAGGCGTAGGCCGTGCTCCCGCCTCGTCTTTCTTGAGCGCTTCCCATACCGTATTGCCGTCATCATCTACGTTACCAGTGTCTCTATACCCATAAACGGAGTAACAAGCCTGGTTGCCGCCACCATACAACTCGCCGATGATGACCGGCTTACAGCCTGTTTCTTCAATGTTCACGGTGATGGAACCCATGACGCGTCCGCCGATGTTGTTGCCGCCGAATACTTGGTCGAAAGTGCCGTTGGTGATGTTCAGCGTGATGTTGTCGAGCACGTCGGCATTCTTGGCACCGCCATACACCTCCTTCAGACCCTCGATACAACTCATAATCAGCGTCGCCGTACCGTCCATGTCGGCATTCTTACCGCCGCCGTATGCCTCATCGACATTGAAAGGACAGTCAGAGTATGAATTGTCGCCATCGAGCAGTGCCACGGAAGCCATACGAACATTACCCCTGGTATTTGAACCACCATAGACAGCATGTACTGTACCGCCATAGATACTGACATTTGTTTTACCGGAGCCGTAGGGATAGTTAGCCTCACGCTTGGCCTTCGTGTCGGCATCAGCCTTCTCTATCACGTTACCAGAACTGTCGTAATCAGAATAATCGTAATAGCCCACGTTGGCACCTGGATTGTTCTTCATGGTTACGCCAGCGTCGTATGACACAGCATCCTTTCCGTTACCGCCGCCGAATACCTCAGCAATCTGGAAGGTGCCGTTGACGGTGACGTTCGTGGCAGGCGTAGAGGCAGCATTACCACCGCCATATACCTGTCCGATACTGGTCAGTTGGCAGCCGTCGATGATGACCTCTGTATAGGCTTCTTCCTTCTCGGCATCGGTTCCAGTGGACTTCGTAGGCTCATAGTAAGCCAAGTTGCCACCGCCATAGACAGCAGTCACGTCGAAGTCAGTAAAGGTATAATCACCATTGCTGTCAGGTTCAGCCATCACCTTGGCACCAGATCCAGAGATTTGCGTTGCGCCATTCCTCTGTGTTTTATGTATATGTACCTTGACATGTCCTCTCGGAGTTCCGTTCACATTGTTGCAACCGAAGATACGTCCCACGACGCAGCCTTTTACACCCGTATTGGCCACGTCCTTGTTCAACTCTATCAGTACGTCACCGCCCACCTCGGCGGCAATGTCTGTCGTTCCGCGCCCTGCACCGTAGGCATCTTGTCCGACGACACCGCCCGTCAGCTGCACTTCCGTGTCATGCTTGACGGAACCTGCCTCGCCACCGCCATAGACATCGCCCCAGACGGTTCCGCCATTCATGTTGACCTCCGTATAGCAGACTGTAGCATAGTTGTCGGGCGATTCTGCGGCAGGAACATTCTCCTCAGGAACCTCGTCGGAACTGAAGGTATAGAGTCCGCCACCACGGCTGGCGCCATATACGCTGCCGCCATAGCCTTTGGATTGGCCATGTTCTGTTCCTATCTGACCGCCTTCAATAGTGACCTTACAAAGCGTAACTGTCTTAGCAGGGTCTACTGTCTGATTTATCCTTGGAGGACCGACACTGGAAAGTGCACCGCCGCCATACACGTTCTGGTAGATGGTACCGCCCTTGATATCAACAGTCGTGAAATCGGTTACTGAACCTGAGGATGTGCCGTGGCGTGTGAAGGTGACATAGTCACTATCTGAAGTACCTGATGCACCAGTCTTCAGGACCTTAGTAGTGTAGGTTCCAAGACCTGAGCCAGAGCCATACACATTGCCGCGATCCCTCCACTGTGTGGAAGTGCTGGCAAGGTCAAGAGAGGCATCAGAAGTATAGGGAACGCCTATCCTTCCTTCGTTGACGGTCACTTTCGTTTCCCTGCGCACGTGTCCGTCGCGGCCACCGCCATAGACAGAGCCATAGATGGTAGGCCCGCTGGCAGCGACATAACCTGTCTGTCCAGGAGTACCTGTGGCCTCAGTGCCTATGATGACCTCGGTCTCGTTGCAATAGCCGAGGAAGAATTCAGGAGCATACTCATAACGTGGTGAAAGCGCACCTACGTCGGCTGCCGTTTGACCACGACTGCTGCCGAACACATTACCTGTTGCCAAGTTGGCCTCTTCGCCATCGGTTGTACCAATGGTTCCGCCAAGAATCTCGACTTTAGCCTTTCCGCTATTCATGTAATCAGTATTCGCCGAGAGGGCCGTCGAAATCTTCTCACCGTAGCCGTCTTCATAATAGTCACCTGCACCGCCTGCATAGTTGCCTTTACCCACTGAGCCAAGGTTTCCGCCGCCATAGACGTTGCGCACCACGTGACCGCCAGTCATCTTAACCCAAGTGTTTCCGTAAATCTTGCCGGCAGTCCAACTGCAGATGTCGGTCTCATACTCGGCATGGCTACCAGTAATCTCCTTCAGATTACCTCTGAAGGTACCCGTACCCTTACCGCCGCCATAGACGCTATGGCCTATCAGACCGCCAGTGATGTCAATCTTCGCATTTTCATAGACGTGACCGTCCTCACCGCCGCCGAATACCGAGCCGGTGATGCAGGCTGTAGTACTTGTTACTGAAGCTGGTGTAGGTGTGTCATCATAATGAACTTTCACCTCTGTCTCCCTGACATTGGCCATGAGAGCCTCTACGTAGCGCTGTTTATCAATGTCGCTTTCTCCAACTTCTACCTCACCTCTGGCAGCACCATAGACATTACCATCGTTTGTGCCACCACAGCCTATGCGCCCACCAGTTATGTCAATAGTGGTCTTACCAGTATTAGCTGCATACGTGAACTGATAGGGCCAGCTAAGTCCGAAGCCGTCAGTCACACTTCCGTTCTTCGTTTTACTGGTAATCGTACCCACCGAACCCATGGCACCGGCACCATAGACATTGCGCACCACATGGCCGCCGTCGATATTGACCGTTGCATTGCCGAGCACGATACCAGCCATGGCATTGTAAGTATCACCGGTACCATCATCGTCAGAGTCGTACATGTCGGTACCGCAACCACCGCCATAGACGTTGCCACGGTAGGGATAGTTGGCACCGGCTTCACCGTTGATGGCCTCACCCGAAGCAATACCGATGATACCATCATGGACATCAACCACGGTATTTGTAAACGTGTGTCCGTTCTCGCCGCTGCCGTAGATGGAGCCTTTAATCCAGGGGGTGGAGTTGCTGCCACTTGTTTCGCCAATTACGACATGTGTGTTATTCACCCATGCCAACTTGTCGTTGGGGTCAACGGGATCTTCACCGACAGCAGGAGCAACCGGCGTTGCCACATCGCCTCGTGACGAGCCGAACACCATGCCGTTGTCATGACCGTCGATACCGATGGTACCACCCTCAATGATGACATCTGTCTTACCAGTATTGGCAGTCCACGTGCTGGCCAACGGTGCTCCGGCAAGATTAAATGTGAATGTTCCCACCGAGCCATACGCACCGCCACCATATATATTATGGTATATGGTAGGCGTGCCTGTGACTTTTACTCTGGTGTTGGTCTTGATTAGACCGGCTTGCGGAGTATCGAGGCTACCCTTTCCACCGCCATAGACGTTACCCATCGTGGCACCGCCAAAGCCTTGTTGGTTGTAGCCGATTGACGCAGTACCCTTGATTTCAATATCCGCTCCAATATTTAAGTCATTGCCTGCTGTTGCGGCATGACTACCCTCCACAATGGCGAGTTCACCACCGCCATAGACGCTGGCCCTCACGGTACCTGCCGACATGTCAATCTTGGTACAGCCTTTGACAAGTCCGGCATAATCCTTGGTATTAACGCTACCACTAATGACAGAGGTTCCATTGACAATTTCAGCACTACCGGCACCACCGCCGAAGACGCTGCCGAAGGTGTACTTGGCAACATCGACATTATCTTCCTTATTGGTGATGATGGTACCAATGGTGCCGCCGGTAATATTGATGGTTGAACCTTCTTCCAATGTACCTAACTCGCCACCGCCATAAACGTTACTCTTGATGATAGCAGAACTGCTAATATTCAGGACAGTTTTCTTGGCCTTGCCTAAGTCAGGCCAGTGGGTAAGCGTGGTGGTGTTGTCCAATGCCTTGAGGCGGCCCATGGCTCCTGCAAACACGTTGCCGCCCTTGGTATGCTTCAGTCGCTTGTAGACAGTGCCATCTGAGGCTGTGTAGTCTTCAAAGTCTGTATTTGGAATATGATTGTTGGTCTTCAGGGTTGCCAAATTTGCATTGTCACTGGGGGCAACATAGAGGTACTCATGGCTATTGCCGATGGTACCGCCGCTGATAGAGATGGTGATTTCTCCATGAGTTGCTGACGCATCATCAATGAGGGTGACAGAACCATCATTTGGCGTGGCTCCCTCAACAATCTTCTGCTTCTCTCCATCAGGAATTAATTGACCATAATAATCATGAGTTGCCGGCACAAGATAGGTACCCACAGAGCCGAGTCGGCCGCCACCGTAGATGCTGCCCAGCATGGTGCCGTCGCTGATGTTCATCGTGATATTGCCGCACACAACGCCAGCCGTCAAGGCATCACCGCCGAAGCCACGGCCACCACCGAAGACGTTGCCATCGACGTAAGAGGTGCCCCAAGTGCCGATATAAGGATATCTGACAGCATTCGCCCCCGTTCCTACATCTGCACCGTTTTTAACTTCCACCTTCACATCGCCCAGTACGTGACCGTCCTCACCTCCTCCGAAGATGGAGCCGTAAATCTTAGCCGTACCGGAAACTTCCACCTCAACGCTGTTCACATTGGTCCACTGGTTGAAGCGGACGCGCTGGTCGCCCTTGCCTGCACCGAAGAGATAGCAGGTGACGGGGTGGGCGGCAATCTGTTCCAGGGTGCGCGGCACGCCGAGCGTACCGCCGCTCATCTTTATCGTACATTTGCCCTTATTGTCTTCCACTTCTAAGCCGTTGCCTACGTCGGTCAACTCACAGCCTCCATAGACATTCGTCAGGATGTAACCACCGGTAATCTCCACATGGGTATTGCCCTCTACACGGCCGGCAGTACGAAGCCAGTCTCCATGACCTCCGTTTGCTCCTTCGTAGGCAAAAAGACCGGAGCCGCCACCGAAGACGTTGCCGTAGAAGGTGTGACCGTCGGTTGCATTAACATCACCACCATGAGCTGTTCCATGCTTGTCGTAGGGAGTGAAAGGGTCTTTGTAGGGCCAGCTGGCACACTCAGGCAGCGAATTTGAGGTCCAGTCGGAGTTGCCAATCAGCTTGCCTTGTGCCCATTCATCGCTGGTATAGCGGCGATTCAAAGAATAGTCCTTGTCAATGGTTTTGTTTCCTTCGACGATTTTGTATGTCAGAATATGCCCGTTGCCAATCTGGCAAGATTCTTGTATCTTCACATAGGTATCGTTCAGCACTCGGCCGTTCTCACTGCCGCCATAGACGGAACCCTTGATGAAGGCATGGCCGCCGACGGTCACATCGGTCTCATTGACGTAGGTGCGGAAGTCAATATCGGGATCTTCTTTCGGGTCTATCACCTCACCACGGCTGGCTCCGAAAATATAACCCGTATCATCAGGTCCGCCACTCTTGGTCATCTGCATATCGTTCGGGCCTATCTCGGCATAGCCGCCAACGTTAACCGTACATATGCCGGTGCCACTTGCAGCAGTTGTCGGTTTGCCAATACAAACACCCGTATGAGATTTGTGTCCTGTTACAGAGGTCGTCGTGGTAAAGTCACCCACCGAACCCAGGTTGCCACCGCCATAGACGGAGCCTAAAATCTTGACACCAGTAGCACTTGTGGTCGTAAAGTCATAGCTGGTAAAGGTCACTGTTTCTCCGGAGACAGTCTTGGTGGCACTGACATTCACTTCTGTGTTTTTCTTGATGTCGGCCTCGTTGCCGCCGCCAAAGACATTACCCATGATAAAGGCACCCTTGACGGTTTGGTCGTCACTCATCGTGTAGGTGCCATTAGCATCAACACTCTCATGCAATTGAACCTTTGCCTCCGTACCAATATTCACAGTTGTATTGCCATAGACGTCGGCAGCATTACCACCGCCGAAGACATCGCCAATGATGCCCAGTTTGTCGGGGTTGTCCGCAGGCGTTAGCCCCAAACCAGTCATGACGGTGGGAACGTCGTCGGCCTTGGAGCCTGGAATCATATTGATGTTCACCGTAGGATTGGCACACATAATGGCTGTTTCACCAAGGCCGCCACCAAACACCCTACCGATACGGGTACAGGAAACAACGTTCAACACAGGTTCTGCGTATTCAGAGAACACATCCCCTGTACTTCCTGTATAGACAGTCCAGGAGTTGTCTGCTCTGTTGTATGTCTTAACGGGCTTGTGAGAATCGCTGGCCGATGTTCTTGGCATGAATTGCAGTCGATTGTTGCTGTCAAGGACGGCAGTTTCTGTAGGAAGGCCAGTGCCGTTAGTTCCCTCAGTTTTTATATAGTAACCGTATTTTGAGTATGCCGCCAGGTTTCCACCAAGGTAAAGCTCGTCAATCTCGATGGGCGTGCCACAGTTGCCCGTCTCCTCGATGTTCAGCTTGATATGGCCCCTGATGGCACCGCTTTCATTGTTGCCGCCGAACACCTTGCCAAATATACCGCTGGTGATGGTCAGCTCCACATCACCGTTCACGTTGGCATTGTCTGCACCGGCATAGAGCAAGGGTATTTTTACGCCAGGCTTACAACCCAAAATCATAATCAGGTTACCATTCACGTCGGCATTCTTACCAGCTCCTACCATTTTCTCTACATCCAACACACAAGCACACTCTTCAGTACCAACGTCAATGTTGACATTTCCCGTAATGGTACCCTTCTCGTTGCTGCCGCCGTATGCCTCATGAATGTAGCCACCCGTCAGCAGGGTATTCGCGTTACCGTTGACATCGGCACCGGGGTTGTCTGTCCACTGGGCGTTGTCCAACGTATAGGGGTCTTTACCGTTACCGCCACCGAATACCTCTAAAATCTCGTAGGCACCTTTCACCCAGACATTTGTCCGAGGAACTGCTGCGGCGTTACCACCGCCATAGACATACTTGATGCTTACATCACAAGTCTCGATGACAACACTTGTCATTTTACCAGAGGCGGTATTGTTGGCCAGGTTACCGCCACCATAGACGGCAGCAACTTCATAAGATTGAGTAACGTTATTGCCTTTCTTCGGAAAACCAGTATTATCAGGGTCTTCTTCGGTTCTCGGTTTATTTCCGGCTACGGTTTTGTTAACCGTTACCGTCACGTCGCCCAAGGGAAAGCCGTTCAGGTTGTTACAACCAAACACACGGCCACTCTTGACAACACCAGAATGGGTATCATTGTAATAAGTGACATAGAAGGCAGTGGCCGTAGTGGGATTGGGATCTTCATTATTGGCTTTTTTTGTACCCAACGTCACCGAAACATTACCATAGACCAGCGCCTTGACAGCATCATTAGCATCAGCGGCTGAAACGGGTGCTACTTTCCAGTCGTCGGTTGTCTTTCCAAACGCATCATCTCCGCTCTGTGCGGCCTCTATTTCTTCTTGAGTATATTTCTCACCAGTCACTTCTGTTCCTAACTTTCCCAAGCCGCCACCATAGGCATCGCCCTTGATGGTGCCGCCCGTCAGGTTGACAGTGGTTGTGTAGGTAAAAGTGTTGCCAGCCTCTGTACCTGTGCCAGTATAGCTTGCGGCAGCGATATTATTGATATTCGTATTGGCCAATGCACCGCCGCCATAGACGTCCTTTTCTACCGTGCCGGCGCTCATGTTGACCGTCACGTTGCCACCCACGGTAGCCAGGTTGCCACCGCCATAGACGTTGCCGTTGACCTTTGGCGAAGGTGTTGACTGCGCCATGACGTTGCTGCCCACCAGCAGCACCGTCAGCAACATTGTCAGTATCAGTCTCTTATGCATATATCGTTCCTTGTTCATATATTGTTGGTCTTCGTTTGTGGTTTCTGTTCAACGGGTACTACCCGGTAGCTGTCAATGGTCCGGCGATCCTCGCTGATGGCCAGGCCGATGGCTGTGACGGGACGTAGGTCGGCGGCGAAGCGCACGGCATAGTCCTTCTGCAGTATCTGACCGACGGCTTCGTCTGCCGTCTTGCCGTATTTTAACTCAATGATGTAGATGACATCGGACAGTTTCAGGACGATGTCCATGCGTCCGTCGCTGGTCTGGTCTTCGGCCTGCACGTCGGCACCGAAGCCCATCAGGGCGGCATAGATGAGCGACTGGTAGAGCTGCTCGTTGGCTGTGCCTTCGTCCGTCACGACTCGGCCATCTTCGAGCAAGCTCGGATGGCTCTCGCTGTTCCGTCCGTTTTGGTTCTTGTCGGTGATGCTGTACGGGATGCCGGCATACCAGCGGCGGACGGCCTCGATGAACTGCTCGATAGTGGAGTTCTTGAATCGCAGGTCGTTGAACGCATTGCCAAGAGCATCCTGGCTGCCCACGTAGTCTTCCATGTAGTATTTGTAGAGCGACTTGGCAAAGCCCTCGCGCACCTCGCCGTTGGGGAAGCCCAGCAGGAACTTCCTCGTCAAGGGGTTGTACTCCTTCAGCGTTAGGTAGCCGCTCTGGAACAGTACGGGAATGGGGTCGCTGATGCTTTCCGTAGGGGCATCGAAGCGCTCCGGACCAGCTTGGAGGTGTTCTATCTGCTGAATGAACAGATGGTGCTGGCGCATGACGTTGATGAGCATGGCCGGCGTGCCGGTGGAGAACCAGAAATTCTCGATGTCGCCCAGCGTAAAGGCATTGACCAGGCTCCACGGACAATAGACGTTGGTCATCTCCTTCGAGAAGTGATAGCCGTCGTAGGTTTCCTTCAGCTTGGCAGCCACGTCGTCAAAGGTGTAGTGCAGCCCCCAGCGGCCATAGAGCTTGTTCATCTTCTCCGTCAGCTGCTCAATGTCTCCCTTCCACTGCGTCAGCAACTCTTCCTCGGTGATGCCGCAGATGCCTTCGTAGGCTGGGTCGAACGTCAGCTGCTGCAGGTTGTTCAATTCGCTGAACACCGACAGCTGCGAGAACTTGGAGATGCCGGTCAGGAACACAAATCGTAGATATTGCGCCTGGGCCTTCAGCGGCGAGAACAAGTTGCGAATACGTTCACGGATGTAGTCCTGCAGCTCACGGTTGTTGATGCTGTCAAGCATCGGCGCGTCATACTCGTCAATCAGGATGACCACTCGCTCGCCGGTCTGTTCGTAGGCAGCCTTGATGATGTCAGTCAGACGGACATCGTAGTTGTATTCGTCAACGGCCTTCACGTGCCAGTCCTCTTCCAGCCTGCGCAGTATGCCGCCAATAGTGCCGTGCAGACGCTCCTTCTCATAGTATTTGCCGCTCGACAGGTCGATGCGGATGACGGGGTACTGCCGCCATTCCTTCTCCTTGTCGTAGATGTACAGACCCTCGAACAGCTCCTTGCGGCCCTCGAAGTAGCAGCGCAGCGTGTCCACTAACAGCGACTTGCCGAAACGGCGCGGACGGCTCAGGAAGAAATTGACGGCATTGGTAGACACCATCTTCCAGACATACTGAGTCTTGTCCATATAAGGAGCCTTCCGCTCACGTATCCAGGTGAAGTCCTGTACGCCAACGGCAAACGACCGTATTTCTTTCTGGTTTTCCATCTTCAATGCTCAATTATCGGTTCCTTCGCACGTGCATACGCGCATTATACGCATATACGACCTTGCAAAGGTACGGATTTTTGGCGAAACGACCAAACTTTTAGTACAAAAAAAGAGACGATGTTAACGTGCCGCCAATGTTTTCTCCACAGAGAAATTTTTGCTAAATAAACTACATAACTACACTAATCGACTTAATCCATTGTATAACAGATAATTAATTGATGTATATAGCCTACACTAAACTACATGCTGTCTACACTAATTCAACAGAAATCGAATAAATCTTTACAGCCATTTTGTATTAATAAATGCTACATTAACATTGTTCCCATGCTGGGAACGGTCAGTAACCACCATGGTTACTACTCGTAACCGCCATGGTTACTGACAGTAACCCTTATTGTTACTATCGCGTTACTGCCTCATATTGAGATAGATAGCATATTCATACACGATAAAAGCACCATAAAAACAGACAAACCGAACAAGTTAGTGTAGGCTCTGTGTAGTTTAAAAATAGTAAACTACATTAGTTAAACTATTGTATACCAATC
>JAEEGL014252852.1_pt1 | contig 11126 bp, 9 predicted proteins | sample 9134231 | NCBI WGS metagenome assembly JAEEGL01 (sample SAMN16246548, study PRJNA631951) | gut metagenome | biome: gut microbiome; feature: rumen; material: fiber-attached | host: Bos | place: Iran: Karaj | collected 2018-10
GGCGCAGCACTACTATGATCCTCATGATCTTTATGCCGCCGGCAGGACTGAGTGTGCTTCCGCCGATGAAGGATAGCAGCGTCAGAAGAGCCTGCGCAAAAGGCGGCCAGGACGTAGTATCAGCTATAACAAAGCCTGTGGTGCTGAGCGCTGAGACCGAATGGAAAACGCTGTTTTCGACTGCGCCGGCAACTCCGAATGTACCGGAAGCGACAAGGCTGATGCTTATGAGAACGCTGGATCCTACGATAATGAAGAGGAGCGCGTAGAGCTCGGTATTTTTGTCGAACTGGTCGAAGTGTTTTTTGATGGCGTGGTAATACAGAGTGTAGTTCAGGCAGGTGAGTATCATGAACAGAACTACAATAGTTTCTGAAATGCCGTTGGCAAGAGCAGCGCCGGGAATGAATCCTCCTGTTGAGATCGTCGAAAGCGACATGCACGCTGAATCGAGCAGGGAACAGCCGCTTACAAGAAGCAGCAGGAACTCCGCAACTGTGAGTATAGCGTAGGTAAAAAGAAGTCTTCTTCCGATGGAGACTGTCCTGATACCGGTTCGGTATATGGCACCGTTTGCGGAGCCTGCCTTCGTAAAGCCACCGTTGGATGCGTCCATACTGGTGAGCATGCACGCAAGGAACACAAGGGTAGCCCCGCCTCCAGCCCACTGGCAGAATGCCCTGTAGACTTTGAGCCAGGACGGAAGGTAGACTGGATACGCAGGGTAGGTAAATACAGTTGAGCCTGTGGTAGTAAACGCGGAGACGCTCTCAAAGAAGGCTGCTGCGAAATTGCTGATGTAGCCTGTGATCATGTAGACAGCCGTACTTACAAGAGATGCTCCGAGGAAGCATCCCAGGGCTATCGCCATGAGCCTTCTTGCGCTCAGTTCGCGGCCGTTTCCTTTTATTCCGTTGTCCGTATTCTTTTTAAATATCGACATATTATCTGTTTTCATCCCAGAATACAGGAGTGAACATAAGTATAATTGTGTAAAGTTCCAGTCTTCCTGCTATCATGAGCAGCGATAAGAGTATCTTTACAGGCACCGAGAACAGCGCGTAGTTCATCGTGGGGCCTACCAGCTCGAATCCAGGACCTATGTTGCAAAGGCACGCAACTACTGAAGAAAGTGAGGTCGTAAGTCCGAAACCGTCAAGGCTGACCAGCAGGGTGCCGACTATTATCGTTACCGCGAAGAGCGCCATGAAAACAGTAACACCGAAGAGTGTGTGTTCGGAAACGGTCTTCCCGCCGACTTTTATAGGAGTAAGCGCTCTTCTGTGGAGCCTTCTGTCAGCTGCACGCTTTATGAGCTTAGCGGTCAGTATGACACGTATTACTTTTACGCCGCCGCCAGTAGACGAAGCGCATCCGCCTACAAGCATCAGAACGAAGAGTATCACCTTGCATGTTACAGGCCACAGATCGAAATCCGCGGTGCCGTAGCCCGTGGTGGTAATTATCGAAGTCGTCTGGAATACCGAATACCGCAGTGATTCTCCGATGGTGCCGTAGAAGTTCTTGAAATACAGCATGCCCGCGATAAACAGAGTGCAGCCGCCCACTATGCACAGATACGTCCGGAGTTCCGGATCCTTGAACATATTCCTGGGTTTTCCGGAGATCAGGAAATAATACAGGTTGAAGTTTACGCCTGCAAGCAGCATGAAAAGCGTTATGACCATGTCTACATAGACACTGTTGAAATAACCGACGCTGGCGCTGTGCGTGGAAAGACCTCCGGTGCCAAGAGTTCCGAAGGCGTGAGTAGCAGCGTCAAAGAAGCCGATACCTCCGAACATCAGAAGAACGATCTCTATGACGGTCATTCCTGTATAGATCAGATACAGATTCCTTGCGGATTCGTTTGTTGTGAACGAGATCTTGTCCATGGTCGGACCTGTGGTCTCGGCGCGCATTATCTTCTGCCCGCCTATTCCAAGCATTGGGAGAAGGGCGATGGTGAGGACCAGAACGCCCATGCCGCCCAGCCAGTGGGTGAAACTGCGCCAGAAGAGCATGCCCTTGGGCATTGCCTCTATATCCGTAAGTATCGTTGAACCTGTAGTAGTAAAACCGGAGGCGGTCTCAAAGAAGGCGTCGAAGAAATTGGGTATTGAACCCGAGATAACGAAAGGAAGGCCGCCGAGGGCCGACATGGCTATCCACGCAGCGGCAACGATGAAGAAGCCGTCGCGCATGCGAAGAACAGTGTTATCTTCCTTTGGCGTGAGCTTAATGACGAGGAGACCTATTATTATCATCGGAACTGCGCAGACAAGCAAAGACAGCACAGCTTTTGTTTCTTTATAGTAAAGAGCAACAGCTGTGGGTATCAGCATTGCGGTGCCGACTAGCGTCATTACCGCGCAGAGGATCTTTAAGATAGGTCTTTTATTTAAAAGCATCGCTTGAACTTATCAGAGTGTGTGTGATCTTGTCTTCTGGAGCATGCTCTCGAGTTCGCCGGAGGCAGAAAGCATTGAAAGCAGAAGGACCTTGTCCCCCGGGACTATCTTAGTGCTGCCGTTTGGAATGAATACATCGCCGTCCCTTTCTACTGCGGCTACGAGCACGCCGTTGGGTATTGTAAGGTCGTTGAGGGTCTTTTCCGTGATCGGCATGTTTGCCTCAGCCCGGATCTCGCGGACTTCTGCCTGGCCGTTTATGACCTGGGTGAAGAGCACTACGCCTTCTTTCCTTATAAGGTGCAGTATCTCCGTTGCGCAGATGTCCAGCGGGTTGATAATCATTATATTTCCAAACGTGTCGGTAAGGGATTTGTAGCTCTTGCGGCTGACCTTGGAGATGATCTTGGGGACCTGGTTCTGCTTTGCTATGAGGGAGAGAAGTATATTCTCCTCGTCGAATCCCGTGAGAGCGACAAATGCGTCCATTCCCTTGAGGTTCTCTTCCCTAAGGAGGGCTGTGTCTGTAGCATCCGCATTGAGAACAAGAACCTTGGAAAGTTCCGAAGTGAGGTATTCGCAGCGGTCCTTGTTGAGTTCGATGATCTTGACGGCAGAACCGTATTCCACAAGCTTTTGCGCAAGGAAATAACCGGTGTTTCCGCCGCCCGCTATCATGACTTTTCCAGTCTTTTTGGAAGAGGCGTTGTCCTTTACTTTTTCGGAAAGGACGTCGATATTCTCCTGCAGGCCTATGGTGTAGAGCATGTCGCCGCTGTGTATGACGGTGGAGCCGTTGGGGATTATGACTTTTCCCTGCCTTGAGATAGCGGCTATAAGAAGGCCGTTCATCAGATCTCTGGTGTCTTTGAGCTGTTTGTCTATGAGCTCGGGCCATTTGTCAGCACTGTATTCAAGAAGTCCGACGCCGTCCATGTTGAGCTTTCCGCCGCTGATGGCGTACTGCTGGGTTACGAACTTGAATATCTCGTCTGCGCAGGCTTTATCGGGGTTGATTATGTGGTCTATGCTCATGCTTTCCTTTATGAAGCTGAGCTGGGCTATATGCTCCGGAGCGCGCACCCTTGCGATGACTTCTCTGCAGCCGAGCTTTTTGGCGAAGGAGCAGACGAGTATGTTCTTCTCGTCGTTGTCTGTTGTTGCGATGAGCAGATCGTATTCGTTTATGCGGATATCTTTCATTATACCTATCTGTTTGGCGTCCGCAGTAATTGTGAATACATCCAGGCTCTGGCTAATGCTTTCGGAGCGTTCTTCGTTTGAGTCGAGAAGTGTGATCTCGTGTCCGCTGCTGAGCAGTGTTTCCGCGATGGCTGTGCCGAGCTTTCCGGCTCCTACGATAGCGATCTTCATGTTATGGATCCTCCTTGAAGAAGTATACATTGTAGTATACCACAAACTGGTTCTTTGTGGTATAATGTTTTGAAATATATCCAATGAACAGGAGTTCACATGAGCAAACCTATTGTTGCCGTGGTCGGAAGACCTAACGTAGGCAAGTCTACATTTTTCAATAAAATGGTCGGATCCAGAGTATCCATAGTGCAGGATACTCCGGGAGTCACCAGGGACCGCATAATAGCCGATGCCGAATGGACCGGCAAGCATTTCATGCTTATAGATACGGGTGGTATCGAACCGGAGAACAAGGAGATCATTCCGTCTCAGATGCGCGCGCAGGCCGAGATAGCCATGGATATGGCGGACGTGATCCTGTTTATGGTTGACGGGCGAAGCGGCCTTACCGCGGCCGACAGGGAAGTCGCGGACATGCTCAGAAGGAAGAACAAGGAAGTCATACTCGTCGCGAACAAGATAGATACACACAAGATGCCGGACGACTTCTACGATTTCTACGAGCTTGGCCTTGGCGAGCCTTTTCCGATATCTTCGACAAACCAGCTCGGCCTTGGCGATCTTCTTGACGAAGTAGTCAGCCGTATACCCGAAGAAGCCTTCGAGGAAGACGAGGATGAAGATATCAAGATCGCCATCATCGGAAGACCTAACGTTGGAAAATCATCGCTCGTAAACGCATTCCTTGGCGAGGAGCGCGTTATTGTGTCAGAGATCGCGGGCACTACAAGGGATTCCATAGATACTCCCTTCGAAAAGGACGGGCAGAAATATACGCTTATAGATACAGCCGGAATACGCCGCCGCTGCAAAGTCACGGACGAGGTGGAGAAGTTCTCCGTCATCCGCGCAATGGCCGCTATAGAGCGCTGCGATGTAGCCCTTATGGTAATAGATGCAACGGAAGGTCTGGCTGACCAGGACAAACGTATCGTAGGACTTGCGCACGAAGCAGGAAAAGGAATAATAGTTGTTGTCAACAAGTGGGACCTTGTCGCCAAAGAGACCAATACGATGCGCGACATGGAACGCGAGATAAAAGGGCAGCTGCAGTTCATGAGCTACGCTCCCGTGATGTTCACATCGGCTGTAAAGGGCCAGAGGCTTCTGCCTGTGATCGACGCCGCAAGGTCCGTCGCCGAGAACCGAGCCATGAGGGTAGGAACCGGCCAGCTCAACAGCCTCATCCAGGACGCAGTCATGATGAACCCGACGCCGGTGGACAAGGGCAAAAGGCTCAAGATATACTTCGCCGCGCAGATAGGCATCAAGCCTCCGCTCTTCAGCTTTTCAGTTAACGACCGCGAGCTTATGCATTTTTCATACGCGCGCTACCTGGAAAACAAGATACGCGAAGGCTACGGCTTTGCCGGCACCTCAATAAAGTTCGTATTCCGCGAACGCTCCGAGAAAGAACAATAGATGGCTGGAAAGACATATAACGTTGTGACATTCGGCTGCCAGATGAACGAGCGGGATTCCGAGACTATCGCCGGCATGCTTGAGGATATGGGATACACTTACTGCCCCGAATTTAAAGAGGCGGATGTTTGTGTGCTCAACACCTGTTCGGTGCGCGAGAACGCAGACAAGCGCTTTTTCGGCGTGCTCGGGCAGCTCAAGAACCCACACGAGCAGAACCCGGGCAGGATCACCTGCGTCTGCGGGTGCATGATGCAGCAGCAGGTGCATATAGATACGCTCAAGGCCAAATACCCCTGGGTCGACCTTGTGTTCGGGACCCACAACCTGCACGAATTTCCCAAGCTCTTTTCGAATGTAGCGGAGCAGCATGAAAAGATCATTGATGTATGGAAGGACGGAACCGCACTTGCTGAAGGGCTTCCGGCAAAACGGGAATATCCTTTCAAGGCATATGTAAGCATAATGCAGGGATGCAACAATTTCTGCACATACTGCATAGTGCCATATACCAGGGGCCGCGAGCGCAGCAGGGCGCCGGAAAAGGTGCTCGAAGAGGTAAGATGCCTTGCTGCTGCAGGGACTAAGGAGATAATGCTCCTGGGACAGAACGTAAATTCCTATGCGGGTGTATCTGATGGCTCAGAAGGAAGTCCGTTCTCCGGAAAGACAGGATTTGCGCAGCTTTTAAAAGAGATAGACAAGGTCGGAGGAATAGAGCGCATAAGGTTCATGACTTCGCACCCCAAGGATCTTTCTGACGAACTTATAAAGTGTTTTGCGGAATGCAGACACCTTTGCAGGCAGATACATCTACCTGTGCAGGCAGGTTCCGACAGGGTCCTTAAGCGCATGAACCGACACTACGACAGCGCGCATTATCTGAAGCTGATAGAAAAGCTGAAGAAAGCATGTCCCGACATAGCGATATCGACAGATATTATCGTCGGTTTTCCCGGTGAGACAGAAGATGATTTTATGTCAACTATCGATCTTGTCAGGAAAGTGGGCTATGATTCTGCCTTCACTTTCATCTATTCTGTACGGCACGGCACTCCGGCGGAAAAATACGAGGATCAGGTCCCCGAAGAGATAAAACACGACAGATTCAACAGACTTCTGGACGTCATCCACGTCATACAGGAGGAAAAGGCAAAACTTTATCAGGACGCAGTTATACCAGTGCTTGTAGAGGGCGTCAGCAAGACAAACGCATCCATGCTTACCGGGCGTACGGAATCAAACAAAGTAGTCGATCTTCCCGGAGATAAGTCGCTTATAGGGCAGATAATACCGGTTAAAATAACAAAAGCGCAGACTTTCAGCCTCTACGGCGAAGTTTATAAAGGAGAAACAAATGGGTAAAGGAATGAAAGCGGGCAAGAAGCCCAAGATGAACAACCAGCAGGCTCAGATGCAGCAGATCGCAGCCATGCAGAGCAGACTGGCGGCAGCTCAGGCTGAGATAGAACAGAAAGAAGCTGAAGCAGGAGCCGGCGGCGGCGCTGTAAGCGTCAAAGTCAACGGCAAGCATCAGCTTGTATCTGTAACAATAAAGCCGGAAGCCTGCGATCCCGAAGACGTTGAGATGCTTCAGGACATGATAGTAGCGGCCGCAAACGAGGCCATGCGCCAGATCGATGAGATCGCGGAAAAGCAGATGAGCAGCGTCACCGGAGGCATGGGTCTGCCCGGCGGAATGTTCTGATATGAAATATTACGCAAAACCTCTAACAAAACTTATAGCAGAACTCGGAAAACTCCCCGGGATTGGCGGAAAGACCGCTCAGCGGCTCGCTTTTCACATACTTTCGCTTCCTGAAGAAGAGGTAAAGAGCCTGGCTCAGACGCTTATAGACGCAAAGAGCACCATGCACTACTGCAGCGTCTGCGGTAATCTGACAGATACAGATCCATGTAGCGTTTGCGCCGATACCGCTCGCGACCACAGCGTCATCTGTGTCGTGGAAAGTCCGCGGGATGTTTCTGCTATGGAGCGCGTGCGCGAGTTCTCGGGAGTCTACCATGTTCTTAACGGAGCTATCTCGCCTATGGACGGAGTAGGTCCCGAAGACATAAACCTGCGCTCTCTTATTGTGCGCCTTCAGGAGACTGATATAAAGGAAGTCATTCTTGCGACCAATCCGAACATCGAAGGCGAGGCTACGGCTATGTATATAGCAAGGCTCATCAAGCCGGCAGGGATCAAAGTCACAAGGATAGCCCACGGGCTTCCTGTAGGCGGAGATCTGGAATACGCAGACGAGGTGACGCTTTCCAAGGCAATGGAGGGGAGGCGCGAACTGTGAGCAGTTTTCTTCCCGTACCGGACCCTATAGCATTTAAGATCTTCGGGCTTGAGATACGCTGGTACGCGATATGCATAGTCATAGGGATCATTGCAGCCGTTATTCTATGCATGAAGCGCACGCCGATCTACGGAATTGAGCCAAAGGACAGAGTACTGGACATGGTCCTCTGGGTGATACCTATAGGAGTAGTCGGCGCACGCCTTTACTACTGTCTCTTCGAGTGGGACAGCTATAAAGATGACCCCATCAGCATACTTTACATCCATCAGGGAGGCCTTGCCATACACGGAGGCCTGATATTCGGCCTTATAACCGCGGCTATAATAGCAAAAAAGTGGGGTCACGGCATACTCAAATGGATGGATCTTATCGCGCCAGGTATAGCTATAGGCCAGGCGATAGGGCGCTGGGGCAACTACTTCAATTCTGAAGCTCACGGAACGCCTACGACGCTGCCCTGGGCTATAGAAGTAAACGGAGAACTGGTCCATCCTACTTTCCTTTACGAATCTATATGGTGCCTGCTTTTATGTATATTCCTGTGCGTCTTCGAAAAGAAGCGCAAAAAAGCCTTTGACGGCCAGATAATATGCCTTTACGTGATACTGTATTCAGTTGAGAGATATTTTGTAGAAGGACTGCGTACAGACAGCCTCTGGATCGGACCATTAAGGCAGGCCCAGGTGTTCAGCATCTGCGCCTTCGTTCTTGGGATCATATTCTGTTTTGTTCTGAAAGCTAGAGCGCAGAAAAAAGTTTCGCCGGGGCCAAAGAATGAGCTTCCTGAAGAACAGCAGGATTTTACCGATATTTCCGATATCGTCAGTGATAACGAGGAGGTCTGATGGGCGAAGATAAGCTACAGCTGGCGCGCTGCGATATAATGCTGATGATACCCGGGTATCTTGACTCCAAAAAGACAGACTGCCTGGGTGATTCGCCTGTATGCGATATCTATACCAAAGCGATCAGTGAAATAATAGCCGGAGAGTATAAAGACGATTTTATCGAAGATATCGAAAGGCATATTGTCGGCGATCATACGATAAGGGTCACAGATTCGCTTTCAGGCAAAAAATATACGACCACCGGGAGCATCAGTTTTGTAGTACACAAAGACACAGGTTTCTGCGTGCTCGAGATATATATACTCGACTGCATGATAGGCGGCAATAAGCTTCTTGACTGCTACAGATGCGGCGGCCTGGAATATTTTATTGGCAATAGTTTTGTTTCCGAACCGGAGATACTCGGGTATTGCGGTATCGTCCCATACGGTGATAAGCGCAGCATGGTCTTCGCGTATGATTCACCTGATAAGGCCGAGATACTTAACGCACTTGCTAACGAAGAGTATCCTATGGGAAAGCTCGGAGGAAAGTTCGGCACAAAGCTGCAGAACGATCTCGCGTTATACGATGTCGCAAGTGTTTATGTTTCTGAAGTTACAATGATCGAGATCATACCCAGGTATGACAGCGACCGTAACCAGCGAATAAGATCGCAGTCGATAGAGATCTTCTTTGTAGAACTTCTGCTGCTGCAGGACGCGTCGATAGAAAAGATCAACTACGATCTTAGAAAAGGCCAGGACAACCTCATAAAGGGGATAGGAAAGGGCAGTTCCGAGCTTCTCGACAAGCTCAGCTTCGATATAGGAAAGACAGCCGACCTTGCTGATTTCAGCCGTTTCCGCTTCCCGACCACAAGAGAATCAGCCAGAAGGGTCTCTGAAGCGTTCGGCATAGAACAGCTGTACGGCAAGTATGAGAAAAACAGAAACATTCTTGCGACGATGACGGAAACATACAAGCGCCGGAAAGAAAAAGAAGAAGCAAAGATCAAAAACAGGTTCCTGTTCATACTTACCGCGCTTTCTGCTTTCAGCGCTGTCAACGGAGCAATAGATAAGCTTAATATAGAAAAACTTAAACCGTACAGCTACTTTATCGCGATCGGTCTCGCGGTCGTAGTATATCTGATATATCGTTTGATAAAGAGGAGCAGAAAAAATGCAGAGGAAAAAAGAACTGTTTCAAAAGTCTGAAGGGCTTAAAATGAGCGCGGGCAGGATACCGCCTCAGCTTATTCCTCAGGAAAGAGACTGGACATGCTCACTTGGATGTATAAGGACGATATGTTCAGCCATATCTGATGTACCATCTGAAGAAGAACTTATAAAAAGAGGTTGCTTCACGCCCGGGCCGTTGTATTCTGAAGATTTTAAAAACAGCGGCATCCTTGGCTCATATGACGTTATTTATGGCTGCGACACGAAGGAAGCCAGCCTCGCGCAGATCGGCGGTTTTCTCAACGACGGTTATTATGTCATGACAGAGAGCATCCATAACGGAGGGCACTGGATGGTGCTTCTGGCTCTTCTTGCCACAGGCGGAAGCGATCTCGAAAAACAGAGTATTCTGCTGTATGATCCGTATTACGACAGATCAAGGCTTATAATAGCAGATGAATACGAGTCGATGTGGTACGACGCCAATAAAGGCATAGTGCATGATTTTATCGCTATAAGAAAGAAGGACCATCGCAAATGAAACTCGGAATCATAGGACTTCCTAACGTAGGAAAGAGCACGCTTTTCAACGCCATTACAAAGGCGGGCGCCGAGGCGGCAAACTACCCATTCTGCACAATAGAACCGAACGTAGGCATAGTAACAGTGCCCGATCCCCGCGTGACGAAGCTCCACGAGATCTACAGTTCGAAGAAAACTACATATGCAGTAATAGAGTTTTGCGATATAGCGGGTCTTGTAAAAGGAGCAAGCAAGGGCGAAGGCCTCGGAAACCAGTTCCTGGGGCACATACGCAATGTGGAAGCCATAGTCCATGTTGTACGCTGCTTTGAGGATGACAACATCATACACGTCTCCGGCCGCATCGATCCTGCGGATGACATCGAGACCATAAACATGGAGCTCATCCTGTCCGATATGGAGATACTCGAGCGCCGCATCGCAAAGGCAAAGAGCAGCATGAAAGGCGGCAACAAGGCACAGCTCGGTGAATGCAAACTGATGGAATCGATATACGAGCAGCTCGGAGAAGGGAAGAACGCCCGTTCACTGGAGTTTTCGGAAGAGGATGAAGCATTTGTAAAAGGCCTCGGGCTTCTTTCATACAAGCCGATAATCTATGTCGCGAATGTTTCTGATAAGGAAGTCGCAGATCCGGACAGCAACCCTTACGTGCAGAAAGTTCGCGCCATCGCGGAATCAGAAGGTTCCAAAACAATAGTTGTCTGCGCAGGTCTTGAAGCGGAGCTCGCCGAGCTGGATGAAGATGAAAAAGCACTGTTTCTTGAAGAGATGGGTATCAGGGAAAGCGGACTCGACCAGCTTATCAAGGCTTCGTACAGCCTGCTGGATCTCATTTCCTTCCTTACGGCAGGACAGGATGAATGCCGCGCATGGACCATTCGCCGAGGCACAAAGGCTCCGCAGGCAGCAGGAAAGATACATACCGACTTCGAAAAAGGATTCATACGCGCCGAGACCATCGCTTACGATAAGTTCATGGAAGCAGGCGGAAGCATGCCTGCAGCGAAAGAAAAGGGCTGGGTACGTTCCGAAGGCAAGGAATATGTA
>JAEEGL014671437.1_pt1 | contig 11126 bp, 9 predicted proteins | sample 9134231 | NCBI WGS metagenome assembly JAEEGL01 (sample SAMN16246548, study PRJNA631951) | gut metagenome | biome: gut microbiome; feature: rumen; material: fiber-attached | host: Bos | place: Iran: Karaj | collected 2018-10
CTGGCGAGTGGAACGTGTACGACATTATCTACAATGCCCCCGTGTTCAACGCTAACGGCTCATATAAGGTGCGCCCGACGGTAACTGTAATACAAAATGGTGTTGTGCTGCAGAACAATGTTGAGATACTCGGCACCACCGAATACATTGGCTTCCCGCGCGTGCAACCTCACGGCGACGGCCCCATCATTCTGCAGAGTCACGGCGACCCAAGCGAGCCGATAAGCTTCCGCAACATCTGGATTCGCCCGCTCTAAACAATAAAAATACGTTGGTTGAAAATCAATAATCGATGGTTTTCATCGCACGTAAATAATCCCAAATCGGCATAACGACCGATTTGGGATTATTCTTTTCCGCCGTTCTCTCTATCTTCCGCCGCGCCTTTCTGCATCGCCTTTCCAGAAAGGGAAATACGCGAGACGAAAATTTTGCTAGCAAAATTTCCGGTAAAGAGGCTCTTTAATGGCAATAAAGTGCCCAGTTATTGAAAATTTTGCTAGCAAAATTATTCGTGAGGTTGTTTTGAGTGGCAAAAAACAACCCGCCTCAGCACCTGAAGCGGGTTGTACTGTCTCGTTTATGCCTGTTTGTTGACGACGATATCCCTTCTGCGCAGTAGGGTAGAGGTTATTCGTTCGTTGGGCTTTGCATGTTTTCTTTCTCTGCCGATGCCTTTATGCGGAAGTGGTCGAAACCCTCGCCGTAGACACCAATGACGGCGCTCTGCGAGACGAAGGCATTGGGGTCTATCTGGCTGATGAGCTGGAATATGTGTTCGCTCTGACTCTTGCGCGCCAGCACAAAGAGCATCTTCACTTCCTTGCCGCTGTAGAATCCGTGTCCGTCGATGACGGTACAGCCGCGACGGGCATTCTGGTTTATGTTATGCCCTATCTCCTCGTATTTGTCGGAGATGATGAAGAACTGCACCGAGCGTCGCATTGAGTTCACCACCTGATCGACACAATACGACACGATGAACAGCTCGACGTAGCCGTACATCACCCTCTCCCAGCTCTTCAGCACGAAGTAGCTGCACGATATTATCACTACATCGCAGAGCATGATGACACGTCCGAGCGAGATGTCGCGATATTTGTTTATTATGGCAGCAATGATGTCTGTTCCGCCTGTGCTTCCTCCTGCCGACAATCCCATGCCGACGCCCATTCCGCAGAAGATGGAACCGATGACAGTCACCATGAACGGCTCGTCGTGAAGGAACTGCATATCGCCCACCAATCCCTGCGATATGCTCACCATCAGCGTGAGCGTCGTCACTGCATAGATGGTCTTGACGCAGAACTTCAGTCCGAGCAGTCGAAGGGCAAATATCATCAGCACGGCATTGATGGAGAAGTAGCTCACGTTGACGGGTATTCCTGTTCCCCAATAAATGATGTTTGCGATACCCGACACGCCTCCGGTGGTGATGTTGTTCGGCAACAGCATCACGGTCCATCCTATGCAATAGAAGAACATGCCCACGGTGATGAAGACATAGTCGCGCACCTCTTTCATCACTGAGCGTTTGCCGGGATTCTTCATTCTAAAGTTTCTCATTGCTTCGATGTAGTCAATACTTAAATTGTTTTGCGATGCAAAGTTAGTCAAAGGTTAGTGTAGGGCAAAGCAAATAAGGATATTTTTTTACATAATAGTTTCCAACAAAGAGGCATTTTTAATCTACGGATTTCACTCTTTGGTCACTGAAATCCGTAAAAAGGTAGCAAAAAGTGGCAAAATTTGGGTAAAAATGCAAAAAAAAAGTAATTTGTAAACTAATCTAATACAAAATTTTTTTGATGATTGCAGAATACTTATTAAGTTTGCATTCGAATACGGCATCAGCAATCAATTAATCATCCGTTAGAGGAAAATATGCAAAGTATAGGTAGTCTGATCAAAGAAAAGCTTCTGGAACGAAACAAGACAGTAGTCTGGTTTAGTAAAGAATTAGGATGTAGCAGAACGAATGTCTATAAGATATTCGAACGTACGTCCGTCGATACTGACGACCTGTGTCGCATTTCTTTAATACTCGGATACGACTTCTTCAAAATCTATTCAGAAGAGCTGAGCCGTCAGCTAAAGAAAAACAAGGGTTAATAATTTAGTAGAAAGATCAAGTACTTTCATTAGTACTGAGAAATAGATACCATATGTGATATATGGTGTCTATTTTTGTTGTATGTGCATTTTGGTCGCAAATAACTGTCTCCGACCTCCTCAATGGCACGTATCATGTTCATTTTCACTATGTTTTTCGCAAAAAGTGACAATTTTAGCCTCTGTTCTCATCTTTGTTTATTACCTTTGCAGGCGATTATCGGGAAAAAGGCTCGATATTCAGTTAAAACATCACTACAGAATCAGTTACTGAAATGAAAGATATTTGCTGCATAGGCCATATCACCCGCGACAGGATTATCACTCCACGACAGACGGTTTACATGTCGGGAGGTACGTCGTTCTATTTCGCCTATGCTTTCTCACACCTGCCCAAGGAAGTGTCGTTCCAACTTGTCACCAAGGTGGGTAACGACAGCATGCAGGCCATCAGCGACATGCAGCGTGCAGGCATCGACGTGGTTGTCTATCCAAGCAATGAGACCGTGTTCTTCGAAAACAAGTATGGTGCGAACCAGAACGAACGCACACAGCGCGTGCTTGCCAAGGCCGACCCGTTTACTATATCCGAGATGGAGGGTATCGATGCCAAGATTTTCCATCTGGGCACTCTCCTTGCCGACGACATATCGGCCGACGTGGTGAAGATGTTGTCGCAGAAAGCCCGCATATCAATCGATGCACAGGGCTATCTCCGCGAGGTGCGTGGCGAGAATGTCTATGCCACTGACTGGCGAGACAAGCTGAGCATACTCTCCTTCTGCGACATACTGAAAGTCAACGAGCAAGAGATGCTTGCCATTACAGGCTACAGTAATCCTCACGAGGCTGCTCGCCAATTGGCGGAGTGGGGTGTGAAGGAAGTGCTCGTGACGCTTGGCAGCGAAGGCTCGATAATCCTTTCCGAAGGCCAGTTTTACGACATTCCCGCTTATGAGCCGCGACGTATCGCCGACGCCACAGGGTGTGGCGACACCTATTCGGCGGGATATCTATATTGTCGTTCGTTGGGTGAAGGGTTCAGCGAAGCCGGCAAGTTCGCAGCGGCAATGTGCACGTTGAAGTTGGAGCATAGCGGACCGTTCGATCGGACAGTTGATGAGGTTGAGGCAATTATTTCAGCGAAGTAATTTCGGATTCATATAAACAGACATGGGCGCGACAAATAGTCGCGCCCATGTTGTTTATATATGTGGCGATGTTAATATTCTATTTCAATTTTCAGACTATCGTAAAACTTGTCGATTACGTCGATCATCTCGTCGGGAAGAATTTGTAATGCCTTTTCAATCAACTCCTCGGGGATGTCGTAGTATGCCTCAGCGATTGATCCGCATATTGCAGCCTTCGTATCAGTATCGCCGTCGGCCATTACTGCATTGCGGATGGCGGTCTCGAAGTTGTGGCTCTCAAGGAAACAGCGTATAGCCCAAGGGACGGTCTCCTGACATGTGCTGTCGAAGTGTCCTAACGATCCGATGCGCATGATGTCTTTCAGTGGTGGAAGCTCGTATCCGAAGCCTCGTTTGACGGAACTTTCCACTTCGTCTTTTGTAATGCGGCACGTGCGCAACCAATATATTAATGATGCCACACACTGCGCACCTTTTATCCCTTCGTGGTGGCAGTGGCTCACTTCGGCGCTCTGCTTTGCCTGGTCTTTCACATCATCGTATTCGTGAAACAGCCATCCCACCGGACTGACTCTCATTGCCGCACCATTGCCAAACGATGCATGGGGCAGGGGATTTTCCTGATGGAACCACTGGTAGAACATTCTGCCGTAGCCACCCATAGGGTTAGGATAGCGACAACACCAATAGATCAGCGAGTCGCGATACGACTTGCCGTTCAGAATGGCATCAGCGATAGCTATCGTACATATAGTATCGTCGGTAAATGAACATTCGTTGGTAATAAGTTCGAAGTCCTCTTTGGGTGCCGGTCCGAACTCAAAACGTGAGCCTATTATGTCGCCAATGATTGCTCCGAGCATGGTAAATTAGAAAGTTAAAATGTTGTACCCCCACCGAGAATCGAACTCGGATCAAAGGTTTAGGAAACCTCCGTTCTATCCATTTAACTATAGGGGCAGCCCTGCGGCAATGTATTCATAAAACATGTAGCCGCTATTTTCGTTTGCAAAGTTACTAAAAACCGAGAGCAGAACAAAAGAAATGTGTTTCTTTTTTATGCCGAGGTGCGATAACTTCTTCATTCTTAAATGATGGAAAAGTTACTAAAAACCGAGGGCAGAACAAAAGAAATATGTTTCTTTTTTGCTGCTTGGCACGCGCAACTTTTTCTTTATTACTTCAGTCGGCTGGCTTTCACTCCTTCGAATGTTATCTTCACTGGAGTGATTAGTCCGTCCTTGTCGAACGTCAGGCGGTCGATGCAGGTCACTCGGTGGTTGTGGTGAGTCTCGCTGAGTGGGCGACGGTGGTAGATAATGTAATACTCGTCATCGCCTTTACCTTTTATCACAGAGTGATGCCCCGCTCCTGTTGCCACCTCCGGGTCCTGCTGCAGTATCTTTCCGATGCGTTTGAATGGGCCGAAGGGCGAGTCGCTGATAGCATATGCAACGCAGTAATTCGGTCCGCCCCAGCCTCCTTCCGACCACATGAAGTAATACTTACCCCCGCGCTTGAGCATAAACGGTCCCTCCACATAGTTCTCGGGAGTTATCTCTTTATAGCTCACACCGTCGTCGAAGGGTATCACCCGCTTGAAATCATTGCTCAGTCGCACCACGTTGCAGTGTCCCCAACCGCCATAATACATATAATACTGTCCGTCATCATCGCGGAAAACATACTGATCGATCGGCTGTGCACCGTTTATGACGTGATTTATGAGCGGACGTCCGATTGCATCCTTATATGGCCCCTCGGGCTTGTCGCTCACGGCAACACCAATTCCTCCTACTTCGCCCTCGTGCATGTCGTTGGCTCCGAAGAACAGGTAGTATTTGCCGTTGGCATGAATTACCGACGGTGCCCACATGGCGCGGCGTGCCCATCTGATGTCTGCAGCCTGCAGCACATAAGGATGTTTCGTCCATGTGACAAGGTCGTACGACGAGAAGGCGTCGAAGTGGAGCTGCTTGTCATATTCGTCAGAGTAGGTGGGGAACACCCAGTACTGGTCGTCGTAGACAATGGCTTCGGGGTCGGCATACCATCCTTCGAAAATCGGGTTGCCGCTGGTCTTCTTTTTGCTTTGAGCACTGGCGGCGAGAGTGATAACCACCAGCAGAAGCGAGGTAAGGAGTATCTTCTTCATGTAAGTGAAATAATTAGTTTTAGTTTTTTATGTTCAAAACATATATTACTGTCTTTGCAAAGTTACGAAATATGTTATAAAAACAATAATGAAACTTTGTTTTTTTATCCGTTATGTGACTGAGTCTGTCTGTGTTATTCAGCCGCCGTCAGCTTGTCTATCGACTCTTTCAGGTGCCTTTCTTTGTGAGGGCGATCGTAGCGTGCGTCGTTTATCTTCAGTTTTATATTCTCGTTCCACCAAATAATTCTACCCAATGCGTTTTTCATCTCTTGACGCACCCATCGCTTATCGTAGAACATTGCCACTCCGTGCGTATCGCCGACGTAGGTGTGGAACATAAATGGCACCTGCATCTCTTCGAGCTGCGGTATGTAGCGCGCCGGGCCAAAGGTAGAGAATTTTCCGTCGGCAACAGTGTCAAAATCATAAGGCACCATCTCGTCGGATGTACCGTGGAAAACAATATACGGACATGGGCGTCGCTTCCACGTGAGTTGCGTGCAGTCGGTTACCCAGATACCCCCGGCGCACGGGATTATCGCCCTATAGTTGAAGCCCTTTGGAAGCCTTGATGTAGCCAGAGGATGATCGTTGCAAATCAGATATTCGGCTGTGGCACTATTGATGGCACCGGCACTGCAACCGCACAGCACAACTATACTGGTGTCAGCACCCCATTTTTCGGCATTATCGATTACGAATGCCGTGGCGTCGAACAGATCTTCGATACCCATTTGTATGGCTGTGGCATAAGCTTCGCAGAAGTTGCTTTTATCGAGTTTTACTCCTGAGTCCTTCAGATTGCGGATGTGAAGACGGTAGTCGATGCCGATGGCGATGTATCCCTCTTCAGCGAAGTCGGTTAGCAGTGCATGTCCTGATTGGCGATGTCCGCCCTCCCAGCCACCGCCAAACGAGAAGATGAACACAGGTTTCTTCTTGAAGGTATAGTTCGACGGGTCGTTATACACATCGAGCGTCAGTTTCTGACCGTCTTTCTCAGCATAGACATAGTTCCTGATAGTCACCCCTTCTGCCACTGCCATGCACTTCAGCGATACCAGCAGGCAAAGGATGAGAGCATTTAGAATTTTTCTTTTCATGTTGGTAAGTATTTAGTTATCAATTTTCTTCCAGTGATGCCACATATTCGTATAGCTTTCGATAGAACTTGTGCGATGCCAGTGTGTGCTCGTCGCCCAGGATAATCAGTTTCATCCTTGCCCGTGTGATAGCCACGTTCATTCTTCTGAGGTCACTCAGAAATCCTATCTGCCCATCGTCGTTAGAGCGCACCATCGATATGATGATTATGTCGCGTTCCTGTCCTTGGAATCCATCTACAGTGTTCACACTGATGAGACTGCGATAGGGTTTCAGTGTGGAGTCTTTCTTTATCATCCGGCGGAGTAGCTGCACCTGTGCCCTGTAGGGTGATATTATTCCCACGTCTATCTGCTCATCGAGAATACGTTGCTTGCCTATTTTGGCGAAATACTGCTTCAGAGTTTCGATGGTCAGTTCGGCTTCTTTGCGGTTTATGCGCCCGAAACTCTCTCCGATAAACTCCTCGCCGATGCCTTCAGGTGTGGCTATCCATTCCATCGGAGTGTCGTAGTCGAGTATTCCGCGGTGCTTCACTTGCGGAGCAGAAATCACCTTTCCCTCATAGAACCAGTCTGACGAGAACCGCATTATTGTCTCGTTCATTCGATATTGCACCTGCAGTAGCGTTACCACTTCGGGTTTGTTCTCCACGATGCGCTCCATGAGTGTCTTTCCGAGCCCTGCCTTCAGTGCGGGCAGGCTTTTTATTGTTGGAGGCAACTGACAGTGATCGCCTGCTAGTATTACCCTTGATGCCCGTCGTATGGGTATCCAGCAAGCCGCCTCGAGTGCCTGTGCCGCCTCGTCAATGAAGAGAGTGGCAAATTTTTGTCCGTCGAGCAGGTGGTTGGCAGCTCCCACGAGAGTGCTGGCAATGACACGTGCCTGCCCAAAGAGGTCGGCATTGATGCGAATCTCGAGCTCGGTGGCGCGCCCTTTCAGGCTCTCCATCTTCTGGTGGAACCTGTTGTCGCGGCTCTTCTTATGACTCCTCATCTCGCGTATTGTCTTCCTTATTGCCCACAGCTGGGCATAGTCGGGATGATCTTCAAACCGCCTTTCGTAGGTAAACGAGAGCATTTTGTCGTTCACTCGTGTGGGGTTGCCGATGCGAAGCACGTTGATGCCGCGATCGACAAGTTTCTCTGATATCCAGTCGACAGCCATATTGCTCTGTGCACATACCAACACCTGGCTCTCTCTACGCAGTGTTTCGTGTATTGCCTCCACAAGGGTAGTAGTCTTTCCTGTACCTGGAGGCCCATGTACCACAGCCACGTCTTTCGACCGCAGCACCTCGTTGACAGCCTTTTCCTGCGTGGGATTTAGCCACGGGAATTTCATCGAATCGAAGCGGAACGTCGCGGCATGCGCACTGGAATAAAACAGATCGCGCAGGTAGGCGATTCGGTTGTTCTTGGCATTCATCACTCGGTCGAGAGCATCAAACATAGTCTTGTATGATGTCTCGTCGAAGAAGAGCTGCACGCCCACGCTTTGATCCGTGGTCTGCATCTCGAGCAATGGGGCAGAGTCGGGTACAGTCACCACCATGCGGTCGCCGTCAACGTAGCTCACTTGTCCTGTAAACTGGAAGTATTGTATCTGCCTGTGGTGCTCACTGTCACCTGTCGGCTTATTATCGGATGCTTTGTATTGGAATTGCCCTTCGCCCGCTTTCAAGGCAATGTTCGACTTAAAGAAAATCACCGGTTTGCCGAACTCGAAGTTATGTTCGATATCGGCATCGGTGGTGCGATATACCTCTATCGCCAGTTGGTTGAGTGAATTGTAGTAACTCTTGCCCACTTTGAGCGGGAACCATGCATCACCGCGCTTCACCTTTCGCTCCAATCCCGTCATTTCGGTCTGTCGGCGGAAGGCATCCTTTTCGGCATAATACTCTATCTCGAGCAGCATGCGTTGTCGGCGCAGTTCAAGTATGGGTGATGTATGGCTCATTGTCTTTTGCAAAGGTACTGCAAGTCGAGAGCAGAACAAAATAAAAACGAAAGTTTTTGCTCATATCTCTAGTGGCAATCCAGTTCTTTAACAAGTAAGATAATCGCGTGTGTCTATACATGGAAGAACATGTATTGAAAAATTTGCTAGCAAAATTTTCAATAGAAAGCCCATTTAATGCCAATAAAGAGGCTCTTATGTCGAAATTTTGCTAGCAAAATTATTTGAGTGGAATATAAGAAGCGAGTCTTATTACATTATTAATTAATATAAAAGGTTAGGGGAGAGTCTTTTTGCATTGCTCTCGACTTGCTGTACCTTTTTCTAAAGAAGAAGGTATGCTGCGTCTCGGCATAAAAAACAAAAACTTTCGTTTTTATTTTAGTTACTTCCCTTCGGTCAGTGGGTCTCACTTACGTTCGACAAGTCTCTGCTCTCGACTTGCACTACCTTTAGCTGTCGTTGAAGGTAGGCTGCGTCTCGGCATAAAAATTAAAAACTTTGTTTTTTATTTTGTTCTGCTCTCGACTTGCACTACCTTTGCAGGGTGAAAACAGGATATATTAGTTTTTTATATTAATGAAAAGGAAACAGATACTGATGATTGGCGATATGGTGAGTTACGGAAAACTTGCCACATCGGCGATGACACCAATATTTTCGCATAAAGGATTTACCACATACAATCTTCCCACAGCCATTGTGTCAAACAACTTTGGCTATGGGCGTTATGCTTTTCTCGACACTACCGACTATATCAGGCAGTCGCTGAAGGTGTGGAAAGAACTTGGGTTCGACTTCGATGCAGTTACAACTGGTTTCATTGCCTCGCTCGAGCAGGCAAAACTAGTTGCCGAATTCTGCCGTAGATTATCGGAAATCGGCGTTCCTATTTTCGTTGACCCAATCATGGGCGATGATGGAGCGTTGTATTCCGGAATGCCAGGCAACATGCCCGAGAGCATGAAGCCGATGATCGATGTGGCACATGTCTGCTGTCCGAACTACACCGAGGCATGTCTCCTCACAGGTATGGAGTATCACGCAGGCGGTGTTAGTGAAGATGAGGCATTTGCTTTAGTCGACAATTTGCGTGCCATCGGAGCGCGCTCGGTGGTGATAACAAGCATTCTGGTCGACGGAAAACCATCGGTTGTGGGATATAATCACATCAACGACAATCATTTCAGGATAGAATACGAAGAGGTTCCGATACAATTCTCGGGCACTGGCGATGTGTTCTCGGCCGAGATGATTGTGAGTCTGCTCAATGGAGAGCAACTCGAAGCAGCGACTAAGAAGGCTGTGGACGTTGTGTATCGGCTCATATACAAAAACAAAGATGCTCAAGATCCATATCGGGGAATACCGATTGAAGAGTGCCTTGATTTGGTATGATAAGAGTTGTGCTTTGGTTTTCATTAAGTAAAAAACGTTGAAAATGAGCTGGATAGATACAATAATGGGCATTCACTCACCGATTCAGAGTGTGGTGGTAATCTGCATGATTATTGCTGCGGGCATGGCATTGGGTAAGATTAGGATTGGCAATGTCTCGCTTGGAGTGGCGTGGGTGTTCTTTGTTGGAATCGTAGCCGGTCACTTTGGGCTGAGCATCGATGCCACGGTGCTCAATTACACCGAGACGCTGGGACTGGTGATGTTTGTATATACACTCGGATTGCATGTCGGTCCTAACTTCTTCGGCTCGCTTCGTCACGAGGGTGTCGCGCTCAATATGTGGAGCATGGCAGTGATATTGCTCGGCACGGCAATGGCTGTGGCAATCACACTCGTGTGGAAAATGCCCGTTGGCGATGTGGTGGGACTGCTCTGCGGAGCCACAACTAACACTCCTGCACTTGGTGCAGCCCAGCAAGCATTGGAGCAGATAGGGCAACCAGGCGAACGGGCAGCACTGGCAACGGCAGTGACATATCCGCTCGGTGTGGTGGGAGTAATCATCGCAATAATTCTGATACGTCGCTTCTTCGTTCGTCTCGACGATATGAAACCGAAGCATCCCGACGAGACAAACCACACTCATATAGCACAATTCGTTGTGATAAACCCGGCTGTGTGCGGCAAGAGCATCGTTGAGATTTCGCAGATGTCGCACATGAAGTTCATCATCTCTCGTATCTGGCGAGGCAGTCAGGTGATTGTGCCGCTTGCTGCTACGCAACTGAAGAAAGACGATACCGTGATGGTTGTAACCAATCGCGAGGATGTGAGTGCTATGGAGATTCTCTTCGGGCAACGGGTAGAGAAAGACTGGAATCAGGATCGCATCGACTGGAATCATATCGACTCGAAGGTGGAGAGCCGCATTCTCGTCATCACCCGCAAGGTGCTCAACGGCAAACGGCTCGGGCAGTTGCAGTTGCGCAAGGCATATGGTGTGAACGTGAGTCGTGTGATGCGTGGCGATATCACCCTCCTTGCCACCGATGATCTGCGACTTCAGTACGGTGACCGCGTCACTGTAGTGGGCACGCCCGACGATATCGATCATGTGGAGCATTTCTTCGGCAACTCGGTGAAGACACTCAGCGAGCCAAACATCGGCAGCATATTCCTCGGAATGTTGCTCGGACTTGCCATCGGAGTGATTCCCATCTCGCTGCCAGGCA
>JAEEGL015043634.1_pt1 | contig 11126 bp, 6 predicted proteins | sample 9134231 | NCBI WGS metagenome assembly JAEEGL01 (sample SAMN16246548, study PRJNA631951) | gut metagenome | biome: gut microbiome; feature: rumen; material: fiber-attached | host: Bos | place: Iran: Karaj | collected 2018-10
AACACATTGAAGCGGGTACTGCACCTGCGGGCGAAATGCTTGTTTTGCAGGAAAACATTCTTGAAAAAATAAAAGAAAACTGGGAATAATATATTATAGAATTTTTACAGTAAAAAGGAAAACAAATGGGTCTGATAACTAAACTGCTTGGAAAACACAAGGATGAAGAAACTCACAGTTCCACGTCCGAACAGGATGAACTTAAGGAACAGCAGCTTACAAACGAAGAAAAACAGGACATGATTCAGGGAGTAGAGGATTTGTCTGAAACTTCTGTTAAAGAAGTTATGATTCCTAGAATTGATGTTGATTTTCTTTCGCTTGATACACCAGAAGAAGAATTATTAGAAAAAATTGCAGAAAGCGGGCATTCACGTTTTCCGGTTTACACAGAATCAATAGATAATGTTGTTGGTATTCTTTATGTAAAAGATTTGATTAAGGTTTTTTCTCGCAAAGAAAAGGTCGATCTGGAAAAAATTATCAGAAAGCCTTTTTATGTTCCTGAATCAAAAAAAATCAACAGTCTTTTACGCGAGTTTAAAAGGCGTCACGTGCATATTGCTATAGCCATTGATGAATACGGCGGAATTTCGGGAATTGTCTGTATGGAAGACATTATCGAAGAAATAGTTGGTGATATTCAGGATGAGTTTGACAACGAACGCGAAGACATAATTGCAATCGGCGATAATATCTGGCTTTGCGATGCTCGCGTTAATCTGGATGATTTAAATGAAACTGTTGGTACTGAGTTTTCTAACGAAGAGTTCGATACTTTGGGTGGCTATGTGTTTGATCTGTTCGGCAAAATTCCTGTTAAATATGAAAAAGCATCGTCAGACGGATATGATTTTATTGTTCAGGATATGGAAGGTCACAAAATTAATCTTGTAAAAATTATAAAACAAACAGGGGATAGTGAAGCTTGAAAAAAACAGTCTTACTGATTTTAATTTTGTTAGTTTTTTCATTTTCTGCTTTTTCGCAGGGATTCTCCCGGGCATCAAGATTCTATGACCGTGGAAAAAGCTATCAGGAAAGAGAAGAATATTACAATGCAATCGAACAGTATCAGAATGCAGTTTCAGAAAACCCGTCTTATGCTGATGCATGGTTTGCTCTGGCAGAATGTTCGTATGCAACAGAAGAATATAATTTAGCACTCAGTTATATTGATAAAGCCGAAGTTTTTGTAAAAAACAATGCAGAGTACGAAAACTTAAAAGGCTTTTGTTATATAGGTTTGTTTGAGCTTGATAAAGCCCGTAAAGTTTTTTTAGATGTCCTTGAAAAATATCCGAATAATGTAGATGCCCGCTTTGGTCTTGCAGAACTGGAATTATTTTCCGGCAAAGTGAATCAGGCGGAACAATGGTACGAAGATGCTCTTTTAAGACAGAATACAAATCGCAAGGCTCTGCTGTCTTTAGCGCTGATAAGTCATGACCTTGGCAAAACTGAAGAAACGAAACGTTACATTGAACTTGCAATGGAATATTATTCCGGAAGTCCCGAAGTGTTTTATTTTGCCTCGTATCTTGATATGCTCGACGGAAACTTAGACAGTGCCGAAGGAAAAGCAAGAGCAAGTATCAGACTGGACTCTAATTACGAAAAAGGCTGGGAATTATTAAGCATCATTTTGTACAACTCTAACCGCTTTGATGAAGTAGTTGCCTTGTGCAATGAAAGACTCAATAAAAACAGAAATCTCGGGTACTGCTGGTACATGAAAGCTGTTGCTTTAGAAGCACAGAATAAAGTTGAACCGGCAATCGAAGCCTATACTTCGGGTTTACAGGTTTTTCCAACTGATGAAGTAATGCGTTCAGCAATGGAAAAACTTGTTTTAGAAAAAATTCCTCCGGAAGATTCCAGAAGAAAAACCTGGGCAGAATACCATGTTAAAAAGGCCTTGAACAATACCGAACTTTTTTACACGGATGCAGCTCTTTATGAATACAGGCGTTCTTTAACACTTTCGCCATTTGATACAGATGTCCGCAAAAAGTATGCAGACCTTTTGTTCAGAAATAATCTGTATGAATCATATTTAGCACAGATGAAATTCATTATGCAGACGGATAAAAGCCGTGAAGTTAAAGAAGCCGTTGAGTCGTATTCCAGTCTTTTACGCACAAGCCTTGAAAACCGCTGGGGCAAAAATACATTAACACTGAACAAGCATCGTGTAACTTTGGGACTTTATTGTTTTCAGCAGAATCCGCAGCTTTTGCACCCGGAACTGGAATATATAATCAGTGTGGCATTAAAAGACCATTTTACATCAATTCCATATTTTGCCATAAGCAATAATCCGGAATATGTATCAGGCTACACACAGGCTTTCCGTTATGCACGCAATTCTTCCGAAGATTATTTTGCCTTAATTTCGGCAGAAGAAAGCGAGCGTGAAATAGCAATAGAAATAAAACTTTATTCCGGACGCACTGGTAACGAAGCAAAAAGTTTTAAGGTGTACCGCACGGGAAACGACCGCTTTGCCAATGCTCTTTTGAAAACTGCAGAAAAGCTTAAAGAAGGTTTTCCTTTACGCGGAAAAATTCTTGACAGAAAAGATTCTGTAGTGCTTTTAGATTTGGGACAATATGATGGCTTAAAAGCAGAGCAGGTTTTGACCGTAGTTAAAAACGGCAGACTGAATACATTAGATTCGGGTATTGGTTTGATGTGTACCCAAGGCGATGTTTACGGAACTGTAAAAGTTACAAAGGTTGAAGAAAACTTAAGTCAGGGTGTTTTTTCACGAAAGGGCTTTTACGACAGAATCAACATCGATGATGAAGTATTTCTTTCTGTAAGTACAGAAGGCGAAGAAAAAGACAAAAAATCGCCACTCGAAGATGATTTTGAGTTTTCTCTTACAAAACCAATGCTTTTGGATTTAGTTCAAAATATCAAAAATTAATATTTTCTTAATTGTGAAAATTTTAATTTGGTGCTAGAATCTTTTTAACATGCGTAGATTATTTTTGCTTCTGATTTTTCCGTTAATTCTTCTTTTTTTGTCCTGTCAGCTTGATTATAAAAAAAACACCAGCTGGACATTAATGGTATATTTAGGTGCAGATAATAATCTTGAGCAGAGTTTATTAAATAATGCCATTCAATTAAAAAACGGTTATGCAGGCGGCTGTAATGTTATTTTGTTTATTGACAGATATGATGGTTTAGTCAATTCAGCGATCCCTTTTGATGAAAACTTTACTGGCTGCAGAATGTACCGGCTTGAAAAAAAACAGTATATCAGGCTTTACGGTAACGAAACCTTTAGTGATGAACCTCATAATTCAGGAAATGCAAAAAATTTAGCGGGCTTTATTTCGTATTGCAAAGAAAATTACCCTGCAGATAAATATGCTTTGTTTTTGGGTTCTCATGGTTCAGGCTGTATAAATAACGAAGTTGAATACGAATATACAGAAGCTGGTTTTTCTTCACAGCAATATTCACTAAATAATTCAGAATCTTCTATTGATTATTCTTTTATATTAAATGGCGGTTCAGAAGCAAACATGGATGATATTACGCCTTCAGAAATGTCATCAGTCCTTACTAAAGAACATTATGTTGATATTATGGCTTTTGATATCTGTTATATGGGAAACTACGAGTTTTTGTATGAAATATGGGCAGATGAAAATCCAAAAGGAGAAGCAGAAAATAAAAATGGCTGGTGTCCAAAATATGTAGTTGCAACACCTACAACTCAAGGGGGAGCCGGATATTATTATAAGGATTTAGTCCGCTATTTTGATCCGAACTGGCACCAGAATGTTGGGGTTGAAGAATATGCTTTATATATTCTGGAAGCTTATCGTGATTATACGATTAATAACCCGGAATGGTATAAAGAAAAAGCAAAAACAACGAAGGATATTCCGAATATCCAGATTTGTTCTGTTTTTCAGATGGATAAAATTAAAGATTTAAAAACTGCTGTTGATGCTTTTGCTAAACAAGCTTATAAATACTGGGATTCTTTTTATAATTTAACCTGGGGCTTTGAAATACTAAAAAAACAGCAGCAGGAAAAATTTCTTTATTATTTTGAACCAGAATTTTTACTGCTGACAGAGGCAACCTATAAAATCAGTCTTGAAGGGCAATATGGTTTGAAAAATAATATACTCTCATTTCCCTTCGTAGATCTGTATGATATGGCATACCGCGTGCAGGAAGCGGGGCTTAATACAACTTTAACCCGTTCTGCAAAAACTTTAATGACCGCTGTTGATAACTTTGTTCTCGATTCTTTTGCCGGTTCTTATTATCCGCGTTTTATACCGGGTACCACAGGGCTTTCCATCTGGTTTCCAAGAAATGCTTCGGGTATTGATGCCAATTCCTCTTATGATAAGCTTTTGTGTTCTGTAAAAAACTCCAAAACCTCAGGTGTCGGCAACTGGTGCAATATGATATTAAAATTCACTCCAAACAATTAAGCGTTGATAACTGTTTGAATTTTTAGTATATTTTTTATATGAGTGATAAAAACAACAAAAACAATAATGATCAGGATCCGTTTGATTTTTTTAAGCTGGCTCCTCAGGATGATGACGGAAGCAAAAAAGACGATGACGACAAAAACCAAAAAAAATCGCGTATTCTATGGATTGCACTTTTAGCTTGTGGAATATTTATTATATTTTTGAATCTTTCCGGCAGTTTCAGCCAGACCGATACAATTCCGCTTTCAAAATTTACCGAAAATATCAAAGACGGAAGATACGTTCGTGTTGATTTAAGTGAGTCATATTTTGTCGGTTATCCGGCAGGCTACAATTTCGAAGAAGCTTCCGGCAGTTCTTCGCCATTTAAGTTTATTAAAGAAAGAGCTGTGCAGACCAAAAAAGCCGACAGAACTTACGGACTTTTGTCACAGAACTTTTTGGATGTCTTAGAAGAGCAGACTGCAAAACAAAATGGTTTTGAATACCGTATGGTGCCAAAGCAGCGTAACTATCTATTGGATTTTATATTAAGCTGGGTTGTTCCTTTTGGATTTATATTTATTATGTGGCGGCTTATGTTCAAAAAAATCGGCGGTGGCATGGGGGGTATGGGCTCTATTTTTGGTGCAGGAGCTTCCCGACATAAAGCTGTTGACGAAGGAAAAGTTCAGGCACGCTTTACCGATGTAGCTGGTGTTGACGAAGCAAAAGAAGAATTAATCGAAGTTGTAGACTTTTTAAAAGAACCAAAAAAATATACAGACATTGGTGGAAAAATCCCAAAAGGTGTGCTTTTGGTTGGACCTCCAGGTACTGGTAAAACACTTCTGGCTCGTGCCGTTGCAGGCGAGGCGGGTGTACCTTTTTTCAGAATTTCCGGTTCAGATTTTGTTGAAATGTTTGTTGGGGTCGGAGCAAGCCGTGTGCGCGATTTGTTCAAGCAGGCCCGCGAAAAAGCTCCATGTATCATTTTTATAGACGAGCTTGATGCTATCGGAAAAAGTCGTGCAAACAATCTTGGCGGAAATGATGAACGCGAACAGACCTTGAATCAGCTTTTGGTAGAAATGGACGGCTTTGATAACGAAAATGGACTTATCATTCTGGCTGCAACAAACCGTGCTGATATTCTGGACCCTGCTTTATTGCGACCAGGCCGATTTGACCGTCAGGTTCCTGTAGAAAAACCGGATTTAAAAGGCCGCGAAGAAATATTACGCATTCATGCAAAAAAAGTTAAACTCGATAAAGATGTTTCTTTTGAGTCAGTTGCCCACGGAACAATTGGTTTTGCTGGGGCAGATCTTGCAAATGTTGTAAATGAAGCTGCTTTGCTTGCAGTGCGCAAAGGTCGTAAACTTGTGTGCATGGAAGACTTTAATGATGCCATCGACAAAGTTTCTATCGGTTTAAAAAAGAAAAGCCGCAAAGAAAACAAAAAACAGATGCGCCTTACATCAGTCCACGAAACAGGTCATGCACTTGTTGCTGCTTTTACTCCGGGGCATGAACCTGTAAATAAAATTACAGTTGTTCCTAGAAGTCATGGTGTAGGTGGCTTTACACAATTCCGTGAAAACGAAGAAGAAAAATTTGCTCTTACCAAAACAGATATGCTTAACGAAGTGGATTCAATGCTTGGAGGACGTGCAGCCGAACAGGTTATTCTTTCTGATATTTCAACAGGGGCTTCTAACGATATTGCTCGTGCAACAGAAATTATAAAGAGCATGATTGTAGATTATGGTATGTCTGACCGCTTTAAAAACATGACACTCGGAAAAGGTGTTTTAGGCAACAGAGGCGGGGAACCTGTTTTAGTCAGGGAATTTTCAGAAGATACACAAAAATATATTGATGAAGAAATCGAACGTATCATGGATGAGCGTTATAATCATGTTTTGAATCTGCTTTCGCAAAAAAAAGATTTGCTTGACTACATCGCAAACCGTCTTGTTGAAGTAGAAACAATGGATGCAAAAGAATTTTACGACATTGTTAACGCTCATGAACATTGTGTAGAACTGGAATCCGGAAAAACAGAAGATTCTGCACAAAGTTCTGGTGACGACACTATGTCACAGAATAACAGTTCATCAGAGGAAAATAATGGCTGAATTACTCGCTCCTGCAGGAAATCCTGAAGCATTAGATGCTGCAATAAACGAAGGTGCCGATGCCGTATACATGGGTTTACGCAGTTTTAATGCCCGTATGCGTTCTACAAATTTTGCATGGAATCAGTTTGAAGCTGCCGTGCAGTCGGTACATAAGCTGGGAAAAAAAATTTTTGTTACAGTGAACACAGTTATCGAGGAAAAAGAACTTGAACGGCTGTATCGCTTTTTAGCTTATCTCGATAAAATCGGTCCAGACGGATTAATCGTGCAGGATTTTGGTGTAGTAAGAATGATTCAGGAATTTTTCCCGAATCTTAGAATTCATGCTTCTACTCAGATGAATGTTGCTTCTTCTTATGCTGCAAATCTTTTAGCAAAAGAAGGTGTAAAGCGGGTTGTTCTGGCACGCGAACTTGGTTTTGATGAAATAAAAACAATCCGTGAAAACACAAACATAGAACTGGAAACCTTTGTTCACGGAGCATTATGTGTCAGTGAATCGGGGTTATGTCTGTTCTCCAGTTATTTAGGCGGAAAGTCTGCTAACCGCGGTCAATGTACACAGGCTTGCCGCAGATTTTATAATGCAACAACCGATTCCGGAGAAACAACCGGCTATTATTTTTCGCCATACGATTTACAGTTAATCGAAAAAATTCCGGATTTAATTAAGATAGGTGTTAATTCTTTTAAAATTGAAGGCCGCATGAAAAGTGCAGAATATGTTGGAAGCGTAACACGTGCCTACCGTTATGTTATGGATCACTGGCAGGAAGATAAAAAAGGTGCCATTGCAACAGGTAAGCGTATGCTCTCGACAGATTTTGCACGTGCAAAAACTCAGTACTGGTATTTATCCGATAAAGACGGAAACTTTGATGCAGATAAACTTTTGAATCCAAAGCAGGCTGGAGGAACAGGAATCTATCTTGGCAAAATCGATAGGATTCAGACCGAAGTTGTAAAAGATATATCTGCAAAAAATAACTTTAACAATACAAAGGATTCAACTAATGTCGATGCTTTAGAAACAGAAGCAGCGCCAGTAACACGCAGGTTATTTGCATCCCTTACAGGCGGTAACTACGAACCTGAAGCAGGCGACAGTATCCGTTTACACAAAAAAGATGATACAGGGCGGGTGAGCCACAAAATAAAATACACTCACGACAATATGATTGATATTCCAGAAGGCTTTAGCCGGGGCGATGAAGTGTATCTGCTTCAGACTAAATCTATGTCCAAAAGGTATCCGCATGTATTGCCAAATGATTTAAGTAAATTCCGTCAGCAGCCTGGAGCACAGATTCTGCCGATTTTAGATTTAACACAAATCAAAAAGGATGAGTTGAGTTTTTTCCCGGAAGGAATTTATGTGCAGGTATCAACAATCCGCGACATGCACTTTTTACTTTCGGAACAGCCAATCAGATTTATTCTTGAACTTAATTCAGAAACCATGAACGCTTTAGTCGAAAAAAAAGAAAAGTTTCCAGTTTCTAAAAAATGTGTTTTCATCTCTTTTGATCCGTATCTCCCTGAAGGCGATGCTCAAGTTGTGCTTAATGCCATAAACGAACTTGTAAAAGACGGCTTTACAAATTTTGTTGTTAATAATCCGGCTCATATCCAGATGTTAAAAACTGCTTTTGCAGAATATGCCCCAAAAGCCAAACCTGGAATAATTGCCGGTCCTTATTTATATACGTTTAACCGCTGGGCAGTTTCATGGCTTGAAAACCAGAACATCGAAGCTTTTGTTATGAGTGCAGAAGATTCTGCAGAAAACCTTGAAAACACATTTGAAAAGAGCCACAGAAAGCAGGTTTTAGTTCCATTACTTTCCTGGCCGGCTCTTTTCAGAATGCGCTTCAAACTTCCACAAAGTTACAATTTTTCGACATTCACAGATAAGGAAGGTCTGGAATTCACCTCACTCTCAACGCCAAACGGCTCGTATGTCTTCCCGACAAAACCTTTCTCGATCATCGACAAATATTCTTCTTTGCAGACTCTCGGCTTTACACATTTTCTCTTAGACTTTTCTCACATAAGTGTGAACAAAAGCGAAGCCAAAATCATCTTCCGGTCATTATACAAAGGCGAGGTTCTGCCAGAAACAAGCCGTTTTAACTGGAAAGACGGATTTTACGACCCGGAAAAAATGGAAGCCTGGAAAAGTGCTGCAGAGCGGGGAACCAATCTTCATCAAAACAGAGCCAAAGCTTCCCGTTCTAAATACCAGTCCACCAGAACCAAATCCCAAAACAAACCGGCTTCCAGGTCATCTTCTCGAGGAGGAAGTAGAACTCGAAGATCCTAGAAAACAAAGATTTATTTTGGAAAACCATCTTCCAGACTAATATTAAAGAAACTACAAAACATCTAAGGAATAATTATTCTTAATATAACCTTTTTTAATAGTTTTTAAATATATATTTTTAACTTACTACTTTTTTAAATTGTTTATATTAGTCTGGAATTTTTATATATTTAAAAAACTGCTTCTACCTCTCTTTCTGTAATCTCATCAGCTGTCTGAGAATCAATTTCTTCATCAGAATATTCAGTTGCCGTTTTTGAGTCTAAAACTGTTTTATCAGAATTGAATACAGGTTTATATTCAATATGTTCAGCAACAACAGTTATTTTAGAAAAAGATTTTCCATCAGCCCCTTTCCAGCGATTCTGCTTAAGTCGTCCTACTACACGAACGCCACGTCCCTTTGTAATGTTTTTTCTGGCAATTTCGGCAAGCGTTCCCCAGCCTTCAATTTCGAAAAACGAAGTTTCTGTTGCAAAGCTGTCGTCTTTTTTGTAATAACGATCTGTTGCAATTGTAAAGTTGCAAAGATTGTGTCCATTTGGTGTAGTTTTGAAAACAGGATCTCTAACTACGTTTCCTTCAAGCATCAATGAATTTAAGTTTTTCATACTTAACTCCCTTAACAATAAATATTTTTTCAATGTACTTTTTTTTAGTACACTTATTTATTAGTTTCTGGGAACGAATTTTTGCGAAAATAAAAAAAGAATTTTTAAGAAATTTAAAAATATTTAAGAAAAATACTTATTATATGACTAGTAAAAAAAAGTTACATGTTTTTAACAAGTTTGACCATGTAAAGGGCAACATACATAATCAGCTGTTCCTGTTCTTTTATCTTCTGTAAGTTTGGTGTGTGGCACAAAGTTTCTGCCAGATCTTTTATGCGTTCTGCAGTAAAGCTGGAACTTTTTGTAGTACGCAAGATTTTTCTTGTGTAGTCCCGGACTAAGGAATTAACATCTTCTGTTAAATCTGCACAGGCAATTTTATCGATTAATGGATTCCACTGATGTGCATAAGCCGCAAGTTCGCGCTCAAGAGAAGAATCAGCAGGAACAAGGACCTGCTCAACATTTTTTGCGGCTGCAATAAATTCATCTTTGCGTTTAGTATCTTTGGATCTTGCATTAAAAGGCTGGTTTTCTTCATCAGCATCACCATCTTTAAGCATAATTACAGTTTCTTCCTGATTCTGTTTTGCTTTTTGTTTTTTGTCCTTTTTTACCGGTTTTTTGAGCAACAGTTTTGCAAACCAGCTTATAAGTGGAATTGAATACCAGAACGGTAAAAGAATTTTTGCATCAGTTAAAATTTCCTGGCGCGAAAGCATTAAGAGTTCACTGTAAGGCTGAAGTTTTCCGTTTGAAAAAAGATTTAACTGTGTAACAGCAGGATCGTTTGCATTTCTTGCTTCATAATGAACAAGAGAAAGAAAAGTCGAGTTTAAAAGAGCATATAAAATAGGCGAGTTTTTTCTTACAACATTTTCAAGGCTTTTGTTAAAAGCATTTTGATCTTTCATGGCAGGTGCAGTGCCGAAATTTTTTAATTCTTCAAACCATTCTTTTGTAAGAGTATCGCGGGCAACATCTCTGGCATCTGCACAAAGTCTAACAACCAGAGGCAGAACCTTGTTTTTGTAAATAAAGTAAGTAACATTATTTTCGGTTTTGAAAACCAGCATCGGCGGAAGATTGTTTTTATCCAGAGCGGTCGTTGCATTATGTAAAAAGTCTGATAAATCCTGTTCTGAATACTGTCCTAATAACGGAATGCCTTTTGAATCAACAAAACGGGCGATGGCTTCTTTGTTAAAATAGTACGGAGGCTTATTCATTACCTGTTCAAGAGCAGCCAAAGCACCAGAACGTTTTTGATCAACTTGAGTTTTGTTTTTAAAATAAGATATTGCAATTTCTGTAACAGCAACTGATTGCAATAAACACATATCTTCGTGTGTATAGTCTTTAACTTTATTGTAGTCCTGCCGGATAAAATAACACAGCTGGTTCCAGAAATAAAAATAATCGCCGGTGGTCTGTAATGATTCTAAGCATTCTTCTGGTTTTGTTGTTACAAGTGTAAAAAAGTTTTTGGCTGCAATTTCTTTTCCAGGATTTGAAATACGGATTTTTTTTAAGTAATAATCATGATATTCTTCTTTTTTTAACATCTGCCGGATTTTGCTGATAGAAAGCT
>JAEEGL015271850.1_pt1 | contig 11126 bp, 12 predicted proteins | sample 9134231 | NCBI WGS metagenome assembly JAEEGL01 (sample SAMN16246548, study PRJNA631951) | gut metagenome | biome: gut microbiome; feature: rumen; material: fiber-attached | host: Bos | place: Iran: Karaj | collected 2018-10
GTATCGCTTACACAAAAGCAAATTCAGAAGCCGCACAAATTGCTGAACTTAAGACAACGGAAAGAACTGAAGGCACTTGGGGCTTTTGGTGGTGCGGACGTTTTGGAATGCACAAGTGGCGAATGGAAACTTTGCCACTTGGTTTTGAACTCACAGACTTTGACAAAATAATTTTAGTAACACCAATCTGGGTATTCAGAATGTGTGCTCCAATACGGGATTTTATTATTAAAAACCAAGATGTACTGAAACAAAAGAAAGTTGAAGTCGTTTTTAATCACTTTAATCCCTGGCTGCCAAAAGGTGCTGTAAAGGAAATTGAATCATACGTGAACGTGACAAAAGTCAGTTCATATACGACGATGTTGGGACATACCTTCGGCTAAAAGTCCGTAAAAAAATAATTCTCTTCATTTATTATGTTATCTATTTTGCTTGTTTAGTTCTACTGAACGCTAATCGTTAAATCGTAATAAATAACCGTCGGGATCCTGAAGCAGAAACTCACTGTCAGAGTATTCTATATCATCACATTTGTATGTGTGAACTTCCAGATCCCTAAACATTTTTATGCCTTTAGATTTTAATTCCTTGTATTTTTCAATTACGTCTGACACACGCATACTCAGATTGATTCCATTTCCAAAAGGATAATTCATTTCGCCAACAGCCCAGTGCCCGTTAATCTGTTCAATCATTATTTGATTTTCCTCAAGCTGTAGAAAAATAAATTTATTTTCAGGTCTTTCATACTTTATTTCAAAACCAAGCGATAAATAAAAATCTTTTGATTTGGTTATATCCGTAACACTTAGTTCCGGTATTAATGAATTAAATTTCATTTTTATTTTCCCTTCATAATTCTTTCTGAAACAGCTTCTATTGTAAGATTAGTTGTATCGAGAACATTGTCTAATGCGGAAAAATAGGAGAGAGAATCAGTACTGACTTTTAACCACTCTTCTGTGCGCCATGGGCATTCTTTATCATTCTTCCAACGGTTGTTTAAGGTAACGATATTACATGTAAGAGTAACAGATTCTATTTCCAGATTCAGTTTTTTAATACCTTCAATAATTGCATCATATACCCATGCGTTATCTATCAACCAGACAAGTACAATCATCTTACACTCGGAACATTTTTTGTAGTTTCCAATCATATGAAGAATGTTGTCTACTGCCATTGCTTTTGTTTCGCGATTTCCAATAAACGGATGAATATCGAAACACCAGTCGCCATCAATAAAGGCTGTTCCAGGAGTATGTTCGGCGATGTATTTTCCTACAGCAGTTTTCCCAACTCCCATCGGCCCGTTCAGTATTATTACTTTCATTTTTTTATTCAACTCTACTCTTCGCAAATAGTTTTCTTCTTTACTATTTTTTTATTTGCTATCTAATATAACAAATATCACTATTATCACCAAGCAAAATACTTTATAATTGTAAATTATGAAAGAAAACAATGTACAGCCCGTATACTCCAAAACAAGAGTAATCATCACAATCGCAGCCGTTTACGTTATATGTTCAATTGTAAAATATATTGAATTTTTCTTTATCCAGACGGACCGGACTTTTATAGCCGATAACGTTATCTGCAAGATTTTTTCAATTATTGTGCTTGCCGTGGTACTTGTAATATGGAAACTAAGCTTTAAAAAAATCGGCTTTGACCTGAGCAGAATATGGAAAAATATGTTTTACGGTTTTGCTCTGGGTATCAGCACATTTGCGATTTCATATCTTGTGGAAATACTAATCCTGTTTGCGCAGGGCAAGACAGTGCGGCTTGGTTTTTATGTAACAAACTTTGCACTGAGCGGTGCGACAAATGCGGTTGAGCTTTCGCTTTCGGCACTACTAATCTGCATTGCGGGAAACATTATAAACGTTGTAGCTGAAGAAGGTCTTTTCAGAGGGCTTTTTCTGCAACTTGCAAAAGAACCGTTCGGTTTTACCAAAGCTAATTTTATACAGGCACTGCTGTTTGGATCATGGCACTTTGTATCAGTTGCGCTGGAACTAAAAAATGGAACAATGAACATTCCGACAGCTATTGTTATGACAATCGGCTACATTGTCCTCGCAGGAATTCTTGCACTGGAATGGGGAACCTGTGTTTGTATGACAGGCGTTCTGTGGGTCGGCGTTTTTGAGCATTTTTTCAACAACTTTATCGGGAACACTCTCCACGTAATCACCGGAACCGGCACGGATGAGCTTCAGATAGCAAGAATTGTGCTTTCAAACATTCTGTCGCTCACAGTTGTTCTGCTTTTGAACAGCCGTCAAAATGTCCGAAAAAAGCCTTAAAAACATCCTTTTAATAAAACTATTCAGTCTTTCATAAATATGTTATAATCACATAGTAACAAGGAGCAATTTTTATGAAGAAATTATTTTCAATTTTATTCGTAGTTTTATTTGTGCTTTGTCTTTATTCCTGCGCATCAGGATCTGCTGTAGTAACAGGCACCAAGCGTCCCGCCACGGATCCTGGCGAAGTTGTTATATATGCTGAAGCACCTGCCGAAAAATATGAAATCATCGGAATTGTCAATGCAAGCAGTGAATCAGGCTGGACCGACCAAAAAAAACTGGATTATGCAATAGAAGAGCTGAAAAATCAGGCTGCAAAACTCGGAGCAAACGGTATAATTTTGGGTGACATCACAACTACAAATACCGGCGGTTATGTAGAGAACGGATATTATAGTACAGATACAGCAAAAAATGTTACGGGAAAAGCTATTTACTTATTCAAGGATAAGTAATCAGCTTATTTACCGAGGACAATTGTTTGATTGTATCATTTGCCGAAATTAAGCAGTGAATTTCTCAGCCGTAGAGATGCTCAAACTCGTGTAGTTTTTCCAGAGCTTTCTGCTTGCAACCGCCGCAAACTGTTCCGATTTTGGTTTTTGCCTGAAGGTCTTCCCAGTTACGCGCACCGGCTTTGTAGGCTTCTTCTATGTCTTTGTCGGTAATGTTAAGACAGGTACAGATTACTTCCACAACTTCGGAACCAGCAAATGTAGGTCTGCCGTTTTTGTTGCAGTAATCGTCGATTGCGGCACGCAAAGCTTTGTCTCCAAGTACTGAACAGTGAATCTTGTTGTCAGGCAGTCCGCCCAATTTTGCAACAATGTCCTGAGGCTTGAGTTTGTAGGCTTCGGCAATGTTCATACCCTTTATTGCTTCAGAAAGAATTGAAGTAGAAGCTATTGCACTTGCACAACCGTATGTCTTCCAGCGTACATCGGTAATTATGTCGTCTTTTATCCGGAGCAGTATCAGCATCTGATCACCGCATTTTATGTTTCCGACAATTCCTCTTGCGTCACATTCCCAGGAACTTTCATCATCCATAAGAACGTTCTTGGGATTCATAAAATGTTCTTTTACAACATCACTATATAACCATTGTTCCATAATACTACTCCTCGTAAATTGTTGACATTTTTCTAAGTTTTTGAATTACAGGCGGGAAAACTTCCAGAATGTAATCTATTTCTTCCTTTGTTGTGTACTTACCCATACTGAATCTGATTGAACCGTGAGCAAGCTCGGGGCCCAGACCTGTTGCAAGCAGTACGTGAGAAGGTTCAAGACTTCCCGAAGCACAGGCTGAACCGGTTGAAACTGCAACACCAAGCAAATCAAGATGAAGCAGAATGGCTTCGCCTTCTGCGCCGGGGAATGATACGTCGAGAGTATTAGGAAGTACCTTTTCAGGATGTCCGTTTACCTTGATATTCGGTATCCGTTCCAAAAGACCGTCCCTAAGGTGGTTCCGCAATGCTCTGGTGTGTGTTTCATACTGTGCAAGTTCTTTTTTTGCAAGTTCAGCAGCATATCCATATGCGGCAATCGAAGGTCCGTTATAGGTACCGGCACGAAGACCGTGTTCCTGATGACCACCGCGGACAAAAGTTTCAATCGGATTTGATTTTTTTACGTAAAGTGCACCTATTCCTTTAGGTGCATATATTTTATGACCGGAAAGTGTTGCATAATCCACATTCCAGTCCTTAAAATCTACGGGGATTTTTCCGGCTGCCTGAACAGCGTCGGTGTGGAACAAAGCGCCGCTCTCATGAGCCATCGCACACAGTGTTTTTATGTCCTGAATTGTTCCGATTTCGTTATTCGCTGTCATGATTGAAACAAAAAGCGGTTTTCTTGCCAAAACTTTCTTATATTCATCAAGCTTTACAAGTCCGTCTGAATCAACCGGGAGATACACAACCTCAAAACCGGCATCCTCAAGGCGTTTTCCCGACTCAAGAACACAGGGATGCTCTATTTGTGTCGTTACGACAAGCTTGTTATTATTTTTCTTACCGTAGGAAAGCATCGTATAAAAGACTGTGTTGTTTGATTCCGAACCGCCCGATGTAAAAATAATCTCATCAGGATTTGCATTCACAAGGTCTGCTATCTGTTTCCTTGCCTTTTCTATCTTTTTTGAAACAAGTCTGCCGTCCTCATGCAGACTTGAACCGTTTGCATAAAATTCCAGTTCGTCAATATAAAAAGCTTTAACTTCAGCAGATAATGGTGCTGTAGCATTATAATCCAAATAAATACGTTTTTTGTTATTGCTCATAACTAATACTTCCGGTAATTATTCCGCCTCCTGCTATCGTTTTGTTTATATATAAAACTACTGACTGACCGGGTGCAACGGCCCGGCATGGCGCAGCAAATTTTACTGTATATGAACCTATTTTTTTATCAGGTATAACCTCTGCCTTAACAGCAGGTGTAGCAAGGCGTATTTTTACATCGGCAGTAAACGGTTCGACAGGAGCAGCGCCATTGGGCCATACCCAGTTGTCCGCCGTTAATCCAGCAGAAAGAAGTGAATCGTTGTCACCGAGAACAATTCTGTTGTTTTTGGCGTCTATTGCCTGAACATAAAGCGGTGCCGGACTGCTTACACCAAGTCCCCTTCTCTGTCCTACGGTATAATAGCGGATTCCTTTGTGTCTACCCAATACATGTCCATTCAAATCAACAATATCACCGGGAATCGAAGGTGTATCTGCAAAAACCTGTTCCGCATATTCAGGGGGAATAAAATCCTGACTTTCCGCACGTTCCGCCGCAGCAAGATGTCGTTCCGCAGCCATTGCAAAAACCTGTTTTTTTGTATATGAGCCGAGCGGAAATCGTACTCTTTCCAGCGTTTCAGAAGGGATCCTGTAAAGAAAATATGTCTGGTCTTTAGTAGAATCAGATGCGTTCTGAATGAGAAGAGGAAATTGTTTTTCTCCGTTTTCTGTCGTTTTTGAGATGTCCCAGCCGGGTACAAGATTTTCAGAAGGTCTTACAAGCTTTGCATAATGACCTGTACAAAAATAGTCAAAGTTTATTCCCTCTTTTCTTATACCATCGAGAAAAGCACCGAATTTTATTGAAGGATTACAGAATATGCAGGGATTAGGCGTTTTTCCGGCAAGATATTCCTTTTTATAATAATCCAGTACATTTTCCCTGTATTGTTTTTTAACATCTATTACATGGTATTCAAAATCGTTCTCGGCGCAGAATTTTGTGCATACTTCAATATCAACTGCTTCGTCTGGACCGTAGCAGGAACTTCGTATATTTTCATGATTAGGCTTTAGATCAAGATCACCGTTCCAAGTAGACATTGTTGCGCAAATAACATTGCAGCCGTGTTCCCGTAACAGTATTGCAGTCATCGAAGAATCCACGCCGCCTGACAAGCCGACAACAACAGTTGAACCTTTTTCGGGTAAAGTCATTATCTCATTCACGTTGTAAATATAATGATTTTTAAGTATAATGTGAAGTATAATACATATAAAAAATAACTATTATTCACAGGATAAACCACATGGAACATAACATGATACTGTCCGCATCAGGCTGGCGTAAAGTTTTTGCGTTATCAGGCAACGAACAGGACCCGGATTCCCGTATCAGTGAGGATGATAAAGCCATTTCTATTGCGGCGGCAAAAGTTTTTTATGATTACATAAAAAACAAAACCGGTAAAACCAACGCTGCAATAGCGCTCGGAATTGACACTCGTCCTACCGGTACTACTATTGCAGACGCTATGATTCACTATCTTGCAACAACAGATGCAGCGGTTCAATATTGCGGTATTGCATCCGCTCCTGAAATAATGGCTTATGCAAGGCAGCTGGACGGATTCATCTACATTTCCGCAAGCCACAACCCTATAGGTCATAACGGAATAAAATTCGGAACAAACGACGGTGGCGTACTTAACGGCACAGAAAACGCTGCGCTTGTAAAGGATTTTCTCGCCCTGCTTGAGGATGAGGAAAAACTTTTGCGGCTTGTTAAAGAGTCTTTTAACTGCAATACAATTTCTACAAAAAACATTGAAACAGAAAACGTAAAATGCAAATCTCTTGCCGCTTATGAACAATTCATCCTTAAAACGATAACCGGTGATGATAAAAGCACTACTGATGATGAGTTTTTTACGGCGCTTCGCTCCTACACAGCAAAAAATCCGTTCGGTGTTGTCTGCGACTTTAACGGCAGCTCCAGAGCAAAGTGCATTGACAGACAGTTTTTTAATAAAAACGGAATTAGCTTTTATTCAATAAACGACGATAAAATTGTTCACGAAATCATTCCCGAAGCGGAGAATCTTGTGCATGTCGCGGCAGAAATGGAACATCTTCATTTTCAGGGGCACGGTGAAGTAATCCTCGGATACATGCCCGACTGCGACGGCGACCGCGGAAACATTGTCTACTGGAACGAAAAAACAAAAAAAAGCGATGTTCTTAAGGCACAGGAAGTATTTGCGCTTTCTGTCCTTGCAGAAACAGCTTTTTTGTACTGGCAGGGTAAAATCAATAAAAATACAAAAACAGCGGTGGTGGTAAATGATCCAACCTCAATGCGCATTGACAAAATCTGTGCTTCATTTGGCATTGACCTGTTCCGTGCGGAAGTAGGTGAAGCAAACGTTGTAAACCTTGCTCGCGAAAAGCGTCAGCAGGGTTACACAGTACGCATATTGGGCGAAGGTTCAAATGGCGGCAATATTACGCATCCCGCCGCGGTACGCGATCCGTTGAACACGCTGTTTGCGCTCATAAAACTGCTTACAGTAAAGGATAACAACGGCAAAAAAGGACTCTTTCATATCTGGTGTACGCTTTCAGGACAAGAAAGCGCATACAAAGACGATTTTACGCTTTTGGACGTGATTTTAACGCTGCCTGTATTTACAACAACAGGTGTTTCCGAAAAGCGCGCCGTTACAAAAGTTACCATGAATGACCACTCAAAGCTCAAAGCCGCTTATCAGCGTGTTTTTGAAAAGGAATGGAAAGCAAATAAAAGTGTATTAAAAGAAAAGTACGGCATTCTAACTTACGAGGCAGTCTGCAACAACGGCACAAAGGAAACGAGGAATGTTACAGACTTCAGTATAAGCGGTAAAGGCGGACTTAAAATCATTTTCAAGGACGACAAAAACGAACCTGTTGCATTCATCTGGATGCGAGGGAGCGGCACAGAGCCGGTTTTCCGCGTTATGTGTGATTTTAGGGGTAACAACGCAAAAGCCGAAAACGAATTGCTTGAATGGCACTCTGACATGATCAGGCAGGCGCAGTTGTAAAGAAAAGCTTTATTGACAGCGTAAAAACTGTATAATAATATTAATTATCAAAATATAAAGGAAACACAAATGGCAGAAACCTATATACCGCAGCAGTTTAAAGGCCGGTCACTTCTCAACTGGATAGATTATACTCCCGATGAAATAAAACAGTTCTTGGATCTTGCAATCGCACTTAAAGAAGAAAAAAAACGAGGCGAAGTACACCAACGCTTTATCGGCAAAACAATAGCCCTTATTTTTGAAAAACGATCCACACGCACAAGATGTTCATTTGAAACAGCGTTCGGCGAAGAAGGCGGTCATCCAGTCTTTTTGTCTACTGCAGATATTCAGCTCGGTGGGAAAGAATCCGTTGAAGACACTGCAAGAGTTCTGGGACGAATGTTCTCGGCTATACAGTTCAGAGGCTTTTCGCAAAAACATGTGGAAACACTTGCTAAATATTCCGGAGTTCCTGTTTATAACGGACTGACGGATGAATTTCATCCTACCCAGGCACTCGCGGACATAATGACGTTACAGGAAAACTTCGGGCATTTAAAAGGACTGAACCTCGTATTCTGCGGTGACGGCCGCAACAACGTTGCACGTTCTCTCATGCTTATAAGCGCAAAAATGGGCATAAACTTTACTATCATAAGCCCTAAGGAACTTTTTCCCGATGAACAGATACAAAAAATCTGCAAACCATTTGCGGAGCAATCCGGTTCAAAAATCACAATTTCTGATAAAATTTCACTTGTAAAAGGAGCAGATGCCATTTATACTGATGTATGGGTATCAATGGGCGAAGAAAAACTCAAGGAAACCCGCTGCAAACTGCTCTCACCTTATCAGGTAAACGAGGCAATGATTAAATCAACGGAAAATGAAAAATGCATTTTCCTGCATTGTCTTCCTGCCGTTAAAGGTGAAGAAGTTACAGAAGCTGTTATTGAAGGACCACAAAGCAGAGTCTGGGACGAGGCAGAAAACAGAAAATTCACCATCAAAGCGATTATGATGGCGACGATTTGATTCACGGAGGATATTTTATGAAAAGGATTATTGTTCTATTAGTACTGGCACTTGTTATGACAACTGCCTTATTTGCTGATACTCTTCAGTCGGAATACAGCTATGTTTACGTTCCGCTGAACAAAGTCTACAATCACCAGAAAGGCTATGTAGCGCTTTATTCAAAAGACGGCATGAAAATTTCAACAGCTTATCTTCCGATGGACTGGTTTTCTATAAATGTACAAAAAGCAAGACTGGTAAACGTCCCTAAAGGACTTGCTCCATATATGATCGTTTATTACAAGAATGATCAGTTCCAATATGTTACAATGGCTGTACCTCAAGACAAAACAGATGATTTCTGGGGTGTTCTTAAAAACACTTCAAACGTTTCGGATAAATTCAATGCCGACACATTCACCTGGAATTAATCCTGTATCTGATTCATACTATATGTGAATAATGAAAAGAACAAAATATCATACACGATGTATGTATTTTGTTCTTTTTTTTCGTTTGCAAAGATAATGCCAAGCTTGACAAAAAAATTAAAATATACTGTAATAATTTCAACATTATTTAAATTTGGAGAAGGCACATGGGAAAAACAATTGCAGAAAAAATATTCGACGCACACTTTGTAGACAAGCCATTTAAAGATACCTGGGTCGTTAAGCTTGACAGGGTTTTCTGCCATGAAATAACAACACCAGTAGCGATAGAAGATCTGGTACAGAAAAATAAGGACAGAGTCTTTGATGCATCAAAAATCAAAGCTGTCATTGATCATGTTACACCCGCAAAAGATTCAAAAACAGCATTACAGGGTAAAATTCTTCGTGACTGGGCAAATCGTCACAATATAAAAGACTTTTTTGATATTGGTACTAATGGTGTATGCCACGCCATTTTTCCAGAAAAAGGCTTTGTTCGTCCTGGATATACGGTTATAATGGGAGATTCCCATACTTGTACACACGGTGCATTCGGCGCATTTGCCGCCGGCGTAGGTACAACAGACCTTGAAGTAGGAATACTTAAAGGTGTCTGTTCATTTAAAGAACCTAAAACAATAAAATTTGTTCTTAATGGTACACTCAAGAACGGCGTTTACGCAAAAGATGTTATACTGTATATAATCAACAAAATCGGTGTAAACGGCGCAACAAACTGTGTTATGGAATTCACCGGTCCAGTAGTGGATGCAATGAGTATGGAATCCAGAATGACACTCTGCAACATGGCGATTGAAGCCGGCGGAACATCCGGTATCTGTATACCTGACAAAGTTACGGTTGATTATCTTTGGGATTTTATCAAGGACGAATTTAAAACAAAAGAAGATGCACTCGCCGAATACTCAAAGTGGAAGTCCGATGATGACGCTGTCTACGAAAAAGTATACACATACGACTTGTCCAATCTTGAACCGATGGCAACTTACGGTTACAAACCGGACGAAGTAAAGCCCGTAAGTCAGATGAAAGGCACCAAGGTAAATCAGGTTTACATCGGATCATGTACAAACGGTCGCATCGAAGACCTTAGGATTGCGGCTGAAGTTCTGAAAAAGGCTCTCTCCGAAGGAAAGTGTATTGCACACAATGTACGTGGAATTCTATCTCCTGCAACACCTAAGGTTTACAAACAGGCGCTTGATGAAGGCATTATATCTGTTTTTATGGACGCAGGTTTTTGTGTAACAAACCCTACATGCGGGGCATGTTTGGGAATGAGCAATGGTGTTTTGGCAGAGGGCGAAGTTTGTGCATCTACCACAAATCGTAATTTTAACGGCAGAATGGGTAAAGGGGGCATGGTTCATCTCATGAGTCCTGCAACTGCGGCTGCGACAGCAATTGAAGGTTCTATAACAAATTCATTTTTATACAATACATAGACAGGAGCACACTATGAAACAATTCGGCGGTAAAGTTCTCTTTCTTGACCGGTCAGACATCAATACGGATGAGATTATCCCTGCAAAATATCTGACAGAGATATCTAAACAGGCACTCAAACCATATCTACTTGAAGATCTCAAACTTGACGGTTTTAATCCACGAGCAGATGTTCCAGGAAAAAAGGTAATCATTACAAGAGAAAATTTTGGATGTGGTTCATCCAGAGAACATGCTCCATGGGCATTGGAAGTAAATGAAATTTATGCAGTAGTTGCAGTTAATTTTGCACGCATTTTCCGACAGAATATGTTTAACTGCGGTCTTATGGCTATTGAACTGAACAAAAAAGACATAGACGACATGTTCAGAACATTTGCAAATAAAGATACTGATTCCATTATTACAATGAATGATGACGGAACAGCAAAAGTTAAGCTTATTTCCGGATCTCTTTCAAAAAGTTACATATTCAAGCTTGACGGATTTGAAAAAGCTTTGATTGAAAAAGAAGGCTGGTTGGGATACGCTGAAACGAAGTACTAAATAATAAAAAAACCCTTCATCAAAAATGAA
>JAEEGL015491949.1_pt1 | contig 11126 bp, 9 predicted proteins | sample 9134231 | NCBI WGS metagenome assembly JAEEGL01 (sample SAMN16246548, study PRJNA631951) | gut metagenome | biome: gut microbiome; feature: rumen; material: fiber-attached | host: Bos | place: Iran: Karaj | collected 2018-10
GAAACCGCTCAAGTCAAGGCTTGTCAAACCAGAGCAGCCCTGGAACATGTACGTCATATCAGTCACATTAGCCGTGTTGGAGTGACTCAAGTCAAGATTGTTCAAGCCAGAACAGCCCTGGAACATGTGGCCCATGTCGGTCACATTGGCCGTGTTCCAACTGCTCAAGTCAAGGCTCGTCAAGCCAGAGCAACCAGAGAACATGAACCGCATGGTGGTTACGTTGGCTGTGTTGAAGTCACCCAAGTCAAGGTTCGTCAAGCCAGAACAGCCCTTGAACATGTTGCTCATGTTGGTCACGTTGGCCGTGTTCCAAGTGCCCAAGTCAAGGCTCGTCAAATCAGTGCAGCCATTGAACATCGATTGCATACTGGTCACATTGGCCGTGTTGAAGTGACTCAAGTCAAGGCTCGTCAGACTTGAGCAGCTCGAGAACATGCTGATCATGTCGGTCACGTTCTCTGTGACTAAATGGTTCACGTTAAGGCTTGTCAGACCAGAGCAGCCCACGAACATGCCACGCATGTTTGTCACGTTATAACTATCGTAATAGAACAATTCCAGATTTGTCAAACCCGTACAGTCAAAGAACATGTATTGCATGTCAGTCACTTTACCTACATCGAATTGACTAACGTCAAGGCTCGTCAAAGCAGAGCAGTGTGCAAACATATAACTCATATTGGTAACCTCGCTGGTCTTCAAGCAGAAGATTTTTTTAATAGATTGAAGGTTCTCCATACGTTCAAACCAATAGCTAGTACTCGTCGGGCGAGCGTCTATAAACGAACCGTCAAAGACCACTTGTGTCACATTGGAATAGACGAAACTCAACATATTCCATCTGGGTTGCTCTGCACCCGTATTCAAGTCAAACTTCATGCCCGCGCGGGAGTTGCGATAACCGTCATAGTAGAACGTTAGCGTCGTGTTGTCAGACGTGTAGCAGGCATAGGCCTCGGGCTTCAAGGACAGATAGCCCGGGTTGCTCGGGCCACCATCGACATGCGCGTAAGTCTTGTCACACGGATTATCTTCATCGTAGCAGGTGCCTTGCTCGCCCACCAGGCTGATACAGTAGTCGAACATTCCCTCGGAATCGGTCACAGCTGCAGTGCTCCAATCGTCGCCAACATAGATGGTAGTCAGCTCTCCGCAGCAAGAGAACATCCAATACATGTCTGTCACGTTCGCCGTATTGAAACTGCTCAGGTCAAGACTTCTTAAACAGAAGCAATCGGCAAACATGTATAACATGCTGGTAACATTAGACGTGTTGAAGTGGCTCAAGTCAATGCTTGACAAATTACAGCACATCCCGAACATAGAGTTCATATTGGTTACAGCACTCGTGTTCAGGTACTCCATTCCCGTGATAGATTGAAGTTGAAGCATGCTGTCAAACCAACTTTTGGTGGTCGTCGGGCGGGCATCGGCAAAAGACGGGTCAAAGACCACCTGGGTCACATTATAATTGGTGCTGTCATTGTACCATTGTGGGGTATAGAAGCTCTTGTTCAAGTCATAGGTCGTGCCCCAGCGGGAATCGCGATAGCCGTCGTAATAAAACGTCAGCGTCGTGTTGTCAGACGTGTAGCAGGCATAGGGCTCTTTCCAGGAACTGAAGTAGCCCGGGCGCTCGGGAGCTTCGTCAATACGGGCATAGAAAGAATTATCGCCGCCTTGAGCAAAGGTCGTTCCCCTTTCACCCAACAGGCTGGTGCAACCCGTAAACATAGGCTCACCATGATCGTAGACATTGTCCATATTCCAGTCTTGAGCATAAATGGTTGTCAAGTTGGGGCAATTACTGAACATTCCCTTCATGACCGTTTGTTGGCCTACTACCCGACCGATAGTGAAGCCATTCAGGTTAAGGGTTTCCAGAGCCGTGCAACCCTGGAACATGCTACCCAATGTCGACGTGTGTTCTGTGCTGAAACTTCTCAGGTCAATGTCTGTTAAACTTGTGCAGCCATAAAACATACAGGTCATATTTGTCACCTTGTTGGTCTTGAAATGACTCAAATCAAGGCTCTCCAATTTGGCGCAATCACCGAACATGAAACCCATATCTGTCACGTCAACGGTGTTAAGGTAATCCAGATGAGCTATGTTCCTGAGGATTGTCATCTCGTAAAACCAGCGGTAAGTCGATGTGGGACGCGCATTGACAAAAGACTCGTCAAACTCCACAAAAACAACATACTGACTGATGCTGTGCCACTCCGGCCAATTGTCGCCCGTATTCAGGTCATAGGTCGTTCCCGAGCGTGAACTGCGATAGTTGTCGTAATAGAATGTTAGCACCGCGTTCTCATTCGAGGAACAAGCATAGGCCTCGGCTGCATGCGTCGCCAGCGATGTGAACATCACCAGCAACAGCGCCAAGAGCCATCGGCCCAAGGGGGGAGTTAAATGTTTTGCTTTTTCCATTTTTCTAGCTTTTAAAGGTTAATATTATAAGAATGTTATTTGGCCTCAAAGGTAACAATTCTCGCACAAAAATCCAAATTATGATTACTCAATTCCATAAAAAACGGTACAGCACAATCCGGCCACTTTTGTACCGTAGCCCCATGCTAAGGCGCCAAGATTTGTTCTAAGCCATTAGCCACTAGCCGTTAGCTGGCATACGCATGGAAAGGGGACGGTCGCTGGCGGTGCGGCCACGCCAAGGCGAGGCCCTACATCCTGTAGCATCTAAATCAATTCTTTTTTACCGGACACCCTGATAATATCCAACAAGGCGCCGAGGTCGTTACGGCCCCGGCGCCTTGTTGTTTAAGTGCGAGAATCATTTTTCAGGAGTTTGCTGCTTGACGGAATCCCCTCTCACAATGAAAGAAACAGGCACCGTGTACCACACGGCTACGGCCTCACCGTTCTGGCGGCCAGGTTCGAAATCAGGCAATGTCTTGATAACACGCACGGCCTCGGCATCCAATTCCTCGCTCACTGGGCGAACGACCTTGACCTCGCCAATATGGCCATCCTTTTCGACCACAAACTGGACGATAACGCGTCCCTGAATGTTGTTCTTGGCTGCCTCGGCAGGATATTGAATATTCTCTTGCAAGTATCTCATCAGCGCAGCTTCGCCGCCCGGGAAACGGGGCATCTGTTCAACCGAGTGATAGATACGAGACTCTTTGTCCTTGCCGGTCTGCTGGTCATCGGTAACCTGTACCGCCTTGGTCGCAGGAGCTACCTCAGAGCCAGTATTTTCCATCTGGCCCGCTACTGGTGCTGTATTCATTTCAGGGTTGGCAAATGCCAACAGCGCCAATGCAATCACGGGCACCACAGCCAGCGCACGCAAAGTTTTCCATCGGCTGCTTTTCTTAATCGTCATCATACGGATTCGTTTTTTTAAAGATTGATAATTGAAGTTATTTGCCATCGAGAATAGCTGGTCCCCGACGGACTTCTTGATCAGCAGCAACTGGTACTGCCGGGCATCGATGCCATTGTTGAGTACGGCCTGATCGGCCTCATATTCGTGTATCTGCTTCATCTCGCGGCACATCAGCCAGGCGGCAGGGTTCCACCACTGGAAAACGGTGAGCAGGCTCATGAAGCCCACGTCCCACGAGTGCTTCAGGGAGATATGTGCCGCCTCGTGCACCAGGATTTCGGTGGGGTTGTCATGATAATCCTTCTCGCCGATAACGACGTGATTGAAGTAGCTGAACGGTGACGGGTCGCCAGGCAGCACATGCAGCACGATGCCGCCATCACACCGCACCACCCTGCCCTGACTGAGCAGGCGGTTCAGTTGCCACTTTCCATGCCAGTGCCACACGAACACCACGACCATTCCCAGAATATAGATCGCCGCTATCACGCCCATCACAGTCCACTGCGAGAATGGCGAGGATTGCTGCGCCGCATTTGCGTTGCCTACAACGATCTCGTCGAGCACAATCATCTGCTGAACTGCCGGTGACACGTTGTTGAAGGTAATCTTGATTAAGGGCAGCACCAGTGCCAGCGCCATCGCCACGAGCAGCACCACACGGTTGAAGCGGTGGAACGTCTCGCGGCTGAGCAGCAACTTCCACAACAGGTAGAAGGCGATGAGGCACAAGCCCACTTTGATTTGATAGATGAGTAACATCGAGGTTTCCATATCGTTGTGTTGTATTATTTATTGTTTAACTAACAGGTGATTACCACCTGAGGGCGGGTGAAAGCGTGATTTGTTTGGACTCGCCGTTGGTGCCTGTCACGTCAAGTGTGATTTCAGGCAGCCTGTCGAGGCGGTATTCTTCTAGCCAGGTGTAGTCCTCCACGGGTCTGCCGTTGATGGCCGTGATGCGGTCGTTCAATTGCAGGCCCGCACGGGAGGCGTCACCATTGCGCGTGAGCATTGACACGATCCAGCCCTCGCCGATGTCGGTGCGGTTCCTGAAAGCGAAGTCATAATTGGGCTTGAAAGGCAGGTCTTCCTTGAAGCGCTTGAGGTAGAGGGCGTTGTGTGCAATGTCGATAATCAAATTAAATTTGGATAACATTCCATTGCCGATGACACCGGCATATTCTCTCTCGCCGAAGGCACCTGTCCCGTCAGGCAGATAGGAAATGACCTCGTTGCTGGTGGTGTCGGTGCCGATGACGATTTGCTGCGATTGCATGACGATGATGGCCTCTTGGGCCTTGTCGCCGATGCCAAACTGGGTCATGTCCTTAATATATCTCTTGCCAGGCAGCGATTCGAGAGCAAACTGCTTGACCGCGCTAGCCGAGAAATCGACCGTACTGCCCGAGCCCGTGTCCAGGAGAAACCATCCCTGGATGCTCTTGCCGCCAATGAGGACCTCGGCCTGAACCTGGATTCGATGGTTCTCGAAACGGATTGGCAATTTCTCATAGCCCTCAACCGGCGGATTCCCATCGGTGTAATACTTCAGGTAACCGTGTTCAAAGTTAATTTCCAACGGATGGTGCTCAATGTCCTTGATGCCCCAGACGCCATCGACATGACAATCAATCACATCCCTCAACTTGAAGATCGGCACCATCTGGTAAGTGCTGCTCAACGACCCGATGCTCAACGCTGTAGGGTCAAAGATGACTTTAACTTTGGTAGCGCCTGCAGCGCCACCCGTCCTGCCCCAGCCGATGTCCTGCGGATGCCAACCAGAGGCCGAGAAATAGACACTGTCGATGCCGAAGAGGTTAGAGCCACCCGTGTCAAAGATGACATTGGCTTGATGCTCATTGTTGATACAGGCCGTGACATAGAGATGCGAACGGTACAGGAACGGGATACTGTCATTGCTCAATGCCACCGTTGCCGTCGATAACAAGACCGCAAGAGCGATGACTTGCAATTGATGGCTGCTTCCCGCGAGCATCAGGTGCAAAAATTGATTCCATTGGGTCAATTTGCACTGAGGTTTGATATGAGAGAGAAGCGACATGGCGAATGAGGTTTTTTGTTATTGGTTGTTCTCTTCCACTTCACGGATAAGTTCCTTCAGGTCCTCCACGCTGATTTTCTCGCTCTTGACCAGAGCCGAGACGGCACTCAGGTAGGACTTGCCGAAGAACTTGTTGACCACGTTGGTCAACGAGCCGCCGCGATAGTCCTCGCGGCTGATGCGAGCAAAATACTGGAAACAGCGCGCCGTGATGGCTTTGTGGCCCACGAAGCCCTTTTCCTCCAAAATCTTGATCAGGGTGGACAAGGTGTTCACATGAGGCTTGGGATCGTCATAATAGGCCTGCAACTCCTTGACCAGCAAGGGGCCGTGATCCCACATGCGCTCCATGATTTCCTCTTCTTTTTGAGTCAACGGTTTCATAATTACGCCTATTTTTCAGTTTCACGATGCAAATTAACTAAATGTTTTAGTTATAAACCAAATAATTTTAGTTAAAAAACTAAAAAATTTAGTTTAAAGTCATTGAAACCTTAGCACGGGGCACCCTAGCCTGCGGCTGCCCCGTTTCATCCGTTCTGTCCGTTTTGTCCGTAATTTCCGTTCTACAGCGCCTTTGCGCGGGACGACGGTGTCAAGTCGTGGTGTCGGGTTTGGGTTTGCGGGGCTTGCTGATGAAATAGCAGGCGGCAAGGATGACGATGAGTATCAGGAGGGCTATCGGGACGTTAAGGAAGAATCCCCGGGCTGTTTCCTCATTACCCTGTTCTAGCAGATAGATTCCATAGTTGAAGTTGAGCATGACGGACAGCAGCGTGAATGCACACAAAAAGGCCATGACCAGGCGCCACAGGGTGCCCCACAAGCCGTAGCCAAACAGTTGCTTGTAGGTGACAAAGATCAATACTATCGAGAGAAGCACCACGAGCCATCCCAGCGCAGTGATATCGTATAACATGTTCATCACCATGAACACGGCGGTGCTGAACACCTGGATGAAGAAACCCTGGGGGATGGAGTGACGCGTGTTGCGCGGGGCAAAGCGGAAGATGAAATAGATGGGGATTACCAGGAACGACAGCAGGATGAGCGAGAACACGTCGGGGTGGGTGTTGAGCCAGTTGAGCACGTCACTCAGGTACTCGCTGGGAGGCGGGAACATTCCGTTGACATGGACATTGAGCCAGTTGAACACATCGTTGACATAGCCCATCTTTTCGCCATGGCTATAGACCATGCCGTGGATGGCACCCGTGAGGAAATCGATAATCACACCCAGCACGCCGATGAGCACCAGCATCTTGACCGGCGGGAAACTCACCTGACGCTTACCGCCGATGTAATCGCTGATAAAGTAGCCCGGGCGCAGGAAAAGCTGCACCAGCGTGTAAAACATCGAACGGTTGTGCAGGCCCCATACCTCGCCGATGCCCTTAGCCACACTCTTCCACGTGATGCGTCCAATGCCGCGCTTCTGCGAGCAATAGGGGCAATAATTGCCCACAAATTCATGCCCGCAGTTGTTGCACAGGCTGGGCCGTGACGAGGTGAACTCATTATCAACAGGGTTCAACTGCCATTGCCTGAAACGTCGATATATCGCTTTGATATCCACTGTTTGTTATAAGACTGTATCATCAATCAACCCCAATGGCCATGACCGAGCCCGTAGGCCGTCTAAGAGACAAGGGAGGGGGACAATTCATTATATTATACATCGGTGTTGGTCAACATCCTGTTGAGCAACTTTATAAAGAGCTTAAACCCATCGACAAAATTGGAATCTCCGGTCTGTATCATGTGAATGCTGAAGTCTATTCCCAACATGAGCAGCGCCAGCAGGTGGGCGCTGACCAAAGCCAAAGCCACACGCCACAGTGTACCCCACCAGCCATAGCCAAAGAGCTGCTTGTAAGCGGCATAGGTCCAGACATTTCCTAACACGAACGTGAACAAATGCCAGCATGTGCGATCATCAAACAAGTTGAAGACCAGAAAAGCGATGGCCGTGAACACCTGAATGAAAAAACCCTGCGGCAAGGTGTGGCGCGGGTTGCGCGGGGCATGGCGATAGATGAAATAGTTGGGGATAATCAGGTAGGACAACAGGATTAACGACATCACGTCGGGGTGGAGGTTCATCCACTCAAAGGCGTTGTCGATGAACAGCATCTTGTCGCCCGCAAAATCGAAGTCATTATTGAATACACCGCCTATGGGGCTACCTATAAGATAATCGACAAGGAGGCCCAGCAGCGCGACAATCGCCAGCATCTTGACCGGCGGGAAACTCACCTGCCGCTTGCCGCTGATGTAGTCGCTGATGAAGTAGCCCGGACGGAAGAACAGCTGCACCAGCGAGTACAACAACGAACGGTTGTGCAGGCCCCACAACTCGCCGATGCTCAGGAGCACACTGCGCCACGTGATGGCCCCCATGCCCTCACGCTGTGAACAGATGGGGCAGAAATTGCCCACATAGTCATTACCGCAGTTGACACAATGGTGCGGCGACGGGTCGTTAAGCTTGTAAGCAAACGGGTCCAGCTGCCATTGCCTGAATCGTGTATATGCTTTTCTAAAGTCCACGCTTACTTGATAAAAAAGGGAGGAAATGCCATTATCTCATGATGCCATCCCCTCCCCCTTGTTTATTGATACAATGACGACATCAATCGTCGTAGTCCATGTCGATGACCTGGAAATTGCGGTTGAACTCAATCTCCATTCCGTTGTTGAGCTTCACCTCATAGACGCTGCGATGACGCTCCAGCTTGATGACCGACTTGCCGGGATAGTTCTGGCTGATGTAGCTGCCAATCTGGGCAGGAACAACGTCGGCAGGCACCTTGCTGCTGTAGCACTCGATGTCCTTCCAGTTGCCATTCTTGTCAAATTCAATCTTCTCGCCGCTCTCGTAGCGGATGGTGAAATCGTCCCAGTCGGCGGTCACCAGCAGGGGCACCTTAGTGGCGAAATTCGCCTTGAGGAAGGTCTGAGCGGCTTGAGGCAGCTGATCGTAGGTAATCACGCGGTCGTCATCGTCGGCGCTCATCGTCAGGCTCATGGTCATGACCATAGCCATCAACAGGAAAAATTTAATCCTCTTCATAAAAGTTATTTAGTTTTTAGTTTTTTTGTCGTTCGTTTTTTTGTCACTCGTTTTTTTGTCACTCGTTATTTTGTCACTACACGGCGGATGCCCTCTAAACTCTATACTCTAAACTCTAAACTGCGAGCAAAGCGAGCATTATAAACTCTAAACTGCTCGCGCAGCGAGCATTAATCGTCCATTTCCATCAGGGCACCCTGACTGTTGTACTTGAGCTCGATGCCGGTGGCCAGCTCAATCTCATAGCCGTTACGGTCCTTGTCAATCTTGGTGACGAACACTCCGGGGAAATTGGTCTGGAGATGCGTAGCGATGGGAGCCGGTATCAACTGCACGGGAACAGGTCGGGTCGCGGGGCTCTCGATCTTGTCCCACATGTCGTCGGTGTCAAACTCGATGTGAGTGCCGTCGGCCAGGAAAACTTCATATTGCCAACCGAACAACTCGAGGTCCTTCTGGGCAAAGGTGATGGCCTCGCCCGGATAGGTCTGCTGGACAAACGTCTTGACGGGAACAGGTAACTGCTCGGGAACAACAGGCTTGTCGCTGCAGGCCGTCATCATCAATAAAAGTAAGGCGAAAATGCCTAATGGCAGAAATCTCTTCATTTTTATTAAAATTGTTTGAAATCGCTGCAAATATACGTCTTTTTCTTTTACACACAGCAAGAAAGAGCAGAAAAACCGACTTTTTGAAATCAAGCGCAACGCTCCACAGCGCTTTTGCAATAGAACGGCGCCACTTATCACCCAAAACGAGGCAATTCCCGTAATTAATTCTTGACAAAAGTTTTGCAACTCCTATAATCGTTATACCTTTGCCGCGCCAAAATAATTTATAGACTCAAAACAACAACACAATGGAAAGTATTAAAGCTATCCTTCTGTTAGTCGCCATGCTGGCAACAAGTTTCATTGCCAGGGCCGACCATGACCAAGTGATCACTTTTGACCAGATGCCCGAGGCTGCCCAAGCGTTTCACAAGCAGTATTTTGCCGGCAAGGTGCCCCTCGTGGTGACTGTGGATTGGGATGACTACACCATCCGATATGAGAGCGGTGAGAAGGTGGAGTTTGATAAGCAGGGCTCATGGAAAGAGATTGACTGCCGCGATTCGCAGGTTCCCGTGGAACTGATTCCCGAGGAGATCAAGGCGAACATCCAGGCCACCTTCCCCGGCGCCATCATCCTCAAGATCGACCGCAACCGCCGCGGCTATGAGGTGAAGCTCAACAACGGACTTGAAGTGGAGTACAGCCCCACCTTCCAGGTCATCGACATCGACGACTAACCAACCCAATTAGTCAAATTAGTCAAATTAGTCAAATAAGACCAATTGGTCCAATTTGTCCAATTAGTCCATTTTTTATTAGAATAATATGAGAAAAATGAATTTGAAAGTTTTATCGATCGGCGTAGTCCTGTTTACGCTGTGGTCCTGCTCTGGTAACAATGACGCCCAGCAGCAAGCTGCCATGCCTCCTGTTCAAGAGCAACAGATGCAAACTCCTCCTGTAGATACGGCCCAGGCCCAGGCTGCCAACCAGGCTCAAGCCCAAGCCGCAACCGCTGCAAACGCCCAGTCGTTGCCCGCCCCCATCACCGACTTCATCAAGAAGCAATTCCCCAATGCCACCATCGCCGGTATCGAGGCCGACCACGAGCACGGCGGTCTGGAATATGATGTCTATCTGAGCGACGGCACCCAAATCGACTTTGACGCCAACAACCAGTGGGAGAAAGTGGAAAGCATGAAAGGCGTTCCCGCCTTCTTCATTCCCCAGGGCATCTCCTCCTATGTGAAAAGCAACTACCAGAACCTGGCCATCACCAAGATCAACAAGGAGCTCCACGGCTTTGACGTAGAGCTCGCCAATGGCATGGAGCTGACCTTTGACCGCTCAGGCCGCTTCCTCGGCATGGACGATTGATGCTCGCTACGCTCGCAGTTTAGAGGTTATTATGCTCGCGTTGCTCGCAGTTTAGGGTTTAGAGTTTAGGGTTTAGAGAGGCATCCGCTGTGATGCTCGCTGAGCGAGCAGTATAGAGTTTAGGGTTTAGAGAGGTGTCCGCGCACATTGTGTGCGGATGCATTTATAAAATTCGCGAAATTCGCATGAGCGCCGCAGGCAACCTGGGGTGCCAATGAAATTTTTCAGCGAAAAAATTTGGCCGTTTGGTTGAAACATACTTATCTTTGCGGCCAGAATTTTAGCAACAATCACATGATAGGGCTGTGTAATCAGCCATTCATGGGATTGTTGTGTCTTTTTATATACAACATTCCCAATGAGTTAACAAACTGACGTTCTTTAACTTATTGAGATTGTTATGGCTAGACAAAAGCATTTAGTTAAGGTGTGCAGCTGCACACCCCGCGGAGACCTCAGCATCAAGAGTCTCCAAGTGTTGAACCAGATTGTCCGTGCCGAGGAAGCGTCTATCGCTCATGATAAGAACGCGCGCAGGATGGCGCGGAGGGCATTGGCGCTGGGCGACATCTGCATGGCTGCGGGCTGCCCCATCAAGGCCATCAGGATTTGGCGCGCAGCGGCCCAGAGGCTGTTGGCGATGGATTACGAGTGGGTCGATGTCCCTGTCTACTTTGAAGCATACACCAGCTTTTA
>JAEEGL016274620.1_pt1 | contig 11126 bp, 7 predicted proteins | sample 9134231 | NCBI WGS metagenome assembly JAEEGL01 (sample SAMN16246548, study PRJNA631951) | gut metagenome | biome: gut microbiome; feature: rumen; material: fiber-attached | host: Bos | place: Iran: Karaj | collected 2018-10
GAAAACCTTTTGTATAAATTGCACCTGCAATAATATTTATTATTGTCATCGCAATTGGAAGAATATTAATAGGGAAAGAACCAATCTTAAAAATGGCATCCTGCTGACCCATATCACGGATAAAAAGAAAAGACTGTCCCTGTAATGCCGGTAATTTTGAAAGACAACTATAGGCAGCCATAAAGAATGGAATCTGAATAAGAAGACCAAAGCTTGAACGTAAAGCCATCATAGGATGATAATGATTCTGCTTGTAGAAAGTAGAAAGAATCATGTACTGTTCATCACCCTTAAAAGTCTGCTTTATACGGTCAATACCAGGTTTCAATTTTGCTTGTGTATTACGTTCAATCTGCTGCCATTTTTCTGCAACAATATAAAGTGGAAGACAGAACAGCGTAACTGTGAGGCTTACACCAATAACAGATATTCCAGTGTTATCAAAAAGCTTGTCAAACAGCTTAAATGAGATTTCAATAAGTTGAACCAAAGGATACAAAATTACTGTGTATAATGTATTTGCAAAAGACATTTCTTTTATTGCTCCTAGTGTTGTATCTTTAAAATATTATATAACTTTTGAGCAGCTTTGTCATAAGTATATTCTTTTAACACAGCCTCAGCAGCCTGGTTACAATCAGCTGAATAGGTTGAAAGAAGTTCATTTAGATTACATTCTGTATTGTATGGATCAATATATACAGCCGAATCTTTATAAATTTCAGGAAGACTAGCGGATTTGCCAACTATGATTTTTGCACCAACACTTAGTGCTTCAAGTGGCGGAATCCCAAAGCCTTCGTAATAACTTGGGAAAACAAAGGCCTTGCAGTTTTTCATAAGCCATTTTACTTGAGAATCAGTAACATAGCCTAAGAGCTTTACATTTGGAAGTCTCTTTAATACTGCTATATCACCACTAACAAAACCAGAAACTGCCTTTCCGCTTATTGCAAATTTTTCATCTGGATGAGCGGCTGCGTACTTTGCAATCCAGCCAAGATTTTTACGTTTTTGAAGTGAACCAAGTGTAAAATAAAAAGTACCGGGAGTTAAAAAGCCTTCTGAATCAGCAAGTGGTTCATATTCTACATTTTGAAAATGTTCCCAACCATTTGGAATTACTTCTATATTAGTTTCTTTAGTTTTATATATCTTTTGAATTTGCTCTTTTGAAAAATCAGAAACAGTCAAAACTTTTTTTGCGTTACGGGCAATGTTCCTATAATTAAAGCAACTGTATAAACGAACAAGTTTTTCTTTTTTAGAAACAAAATCCTGTGGATATTGCTTTGCATAAATATCATGAATAAAGCTGATCCCGCAAAGACGGCCAAGTGGGGCGGTGTTGCTAAAATTAATTCCTGTTGCTTTAAAACGTCTACACCAGTGGGCAAACTGAAACAAATCCCAAAGGGGAAAGCTTTTTAATTGCTTGTTAGTTTTGACTATCTTAATATTTTTATATTCAGGAACAGTTTTTGCATTTGAAGGAATGACGATACGAATATCATCTTCCGGTTGTAAAAGTAAATCAAGCCTTTTACAAGTTTCAAATGCAAAGCGTTCAATACCTGTGAGATTGCGGCATAAAAAGTTTGAGTTAATTAGATATGTCATAATAATGCGACCAGTTTTCAATTTTATAGATATTATCTTTAACAGTATACCAATTATCAGAATTAATATTAAACTTATAATTATGTCTAATTCTTGTAGATTCAGAATTTGGAACTGCAATTTTTATATACTCATTTTTATTATCCACTTTTAATGGGTTATTTGTAAATGGATTAATAGCATTTGGTATAATACCTTCTGTCATTAAATATGGAGTATCAGCATTTGTCATAAATGTGTTATCAATTGCAAATGGTTCATTAGAATTAAAATCTTTTACCAGAAGTGTTGCATTCAATTTTGGATGAAATAATTCTGGTAAAGAATGGTTACTTAAACCTCTTCCATGATCTGAAACAATAATAATTCTAGTATTGTCATATAAATCATTCTTTCGTAGAAAATCAAACAAAGTGGCATATTTTAAGAAAACTGATTCATGAATTTTGAAGATAGGATCATCTTTATAAATACTGCTTCCATTTGAAGGAATTAAATCACTTTCAACAAATTCATCTGCATGGGTAGATTCATCATCAATAATTATTAATGAATCTCTTTGAGCAGTAGTATCAATTATTTGTGGTAAAAATTCTAAACAAGAAAAACTATTAACATATTCTGATGTTTCATAATATGGATTATTTGCTATCCAATATTTATGAGAATAAATAATATTTCTTAAAAAAGGAGGTACCATCTTAAATATAGAAAAACATATAAAATTTCTTTTTATTAAAAAGCTTTTATAAGGATTCTTTGTTAAATTGTGTTTTTCATACCAGATTCTTGAAAAGTTTCCTCGAGTATTAACTCTATTTATATAACTATAATTTTTATACATTTCTGTAACAGGTTCTTCCAGATAATTTTCATATGGAAGATTTGAGACTGTAACATCATAGCCATGGTTGTGAAATAACACTGGTAAAGTTAATAATGCTTCATTATGTTTTTGTTGAAGAGTCTGATCTTTTCTTTTATTTATTTCATATGGAGTAAAATCATAACCTCCAAAAAGTCCAGGTGATCCTGTCATTGTAACAGAACCTAATGAAGTTGTATTTGGAAAATAGGTAAAACCATCAAAATGATTTTTTAAGTCTGGAATTTCGTTAAATACTTCAGGTAATAATGGTGTTAAGCATGCATCCTGCATAATCAGAATAACATTTTTTCCTGTTTTGGAAAGATGATAAACTGGTTTTAAAGTTGAACTTGTAGTAGGAGCTTCCATTTTGGAAAAAGTTTTATTAATTGAAAATAAGTTTAATGTAGATATAGTACATAAAGAAATTAATAAAATTGATAAAACTGAAGGAAGTATAAAGAACATTTTGTGTAATAATAAAATTGTTAGTGAAATAATTAATACAAAAATGAGTATATTTATAAATAATGAGAATAATGAAGGGAAAAAAGATTGAGGCTCCATAAAAAGTAGGGTAGGTTCAATTGAGCCATATTTTCCTGAAAAGCAAAAAGTATTTATAATTGAATATACTGAAAGAATTGTAAAAAGAAATGTGAAAATATTTTTAGTTTTATTTGAAAATAAGAAATAAAAACATATAGGCCATACAAAGAAAAAACCAAGGGCTTTAGCAAATGTGATAATTACAAAATTAAATGGAGAGGTATAATCATCAACATAACAATATAAATCAGGTTGTGATTCTATTAAAATTGATGGAATGACAAGACCTGCAAGTATTGCTAATACAATACACGATAGTGTAAATAATATCGTTCGATTTTTAGATTTTGAATCTAGAATATTTAATGAATGGGTTGAAAAAAGTGAAATATACTTGATTAGCCAAGGGTATGTTACTAACAAAATAGAGAAGAGAATGAATGCACATTTATAAAGCATATCAATCTTTCTAAGAAAAGTTAGAATTGATATGAATACACAAATGGCCAGAATACAGCAAATGATATGTATTACTTTTTTAGGATTTTTAAGCTTATAAAAAATATTTTTAACCAAAGAGAGTATGTTATTCATTGTCCAATAAATAACTAATCCTGCAGGTGAATTATACAATAAAAGGAGAAATACTAAAGCACAAATATAGATTTGTATTTGTTCTTTTATTCCATGTCCTTTTGAATATATATATCCTGCAATACAATTAATTATAGTCATTGAAATTGGAAGAACATTAATTGCAAAATTTTTTATATGAAAAGTTGCATCTGGAGAACCAAAATCACGGATGAACATAAAAGAATAACCGTTTAAAATATTTAAATTTGAAAGAAAATTGTATGCTGCAATAAAAAAAGGTATCTGAATTAAAAGACTAAAAGATGAGCGCAATGCCATAATTGGATGATAATGATTCTCTCTATAAAAAGTATTAAGAATCATATATTGCTCATCACCTTTAAATGTTTGTTTAATTCTATCAATACCTGGTTTCAGTTTATTTTGGATACATCGCTCTTTTTCCTGCCAGTTCTCAGCAACCATATATAATGGAAGAGTTAAAAATGTTACAATAATACTTAAACTTAAAACTGCAATTCCAATATTTCCTGTTATTACTTGGACGAGCTTAAAGAAAAACTCCATAATTAATTCAAGTGGACCAATAAGTAAGTTATATAATAACATAGAAAAAATCCTTATTTATAAAAATGAATATATTATTATAGCTTTTTTTATAAGCTTTGTCATAATTATATATTCGTCTCAGTTAAAATGAACATTGCATTTTTTTAATAGTCCTGTTGTTGTTAAATTACAATTATGAATAAATAATTATAATTAGTTGATAAAGTTGGCATTATTTTATTATAATTTTGATATGAAAAGTGTAATTAGAAGTTTCAAAATAAAGACTATTATAAAAGTTCCATTATTTATAATAGTTTTTTTCCTGTTATCAAATTGTGTAGCATTTATTTTAAAAGATGATTCTGAATCATATGCAAGAATATTAATGCATGAATTATATGAACAGGAAAACATTGATATTTTATATTGTGGTGCAAGTCATGTTTCCCATGGAATAACCCCTGTTATAGCAGACCAAAAAAATGGAAAGAATAATTTTAGTACTGGAACTGCTTCTCAAACAATTGAAGGAACTTATGCAATCTTACAACAAGCTGTGAAATTATATAATATCGAGAAAGTTTTTCTTGAAATGGATTTTGCAGTAAGTGCTAAATATGCAAAGAATAATAGGAATGGTTTTTCAGCTGATTATATAGTATCAGATTATTTAAAAGATCCAAAAATCAAAATGGATTTTTATAAATCTATTTCTTCTCCTAAATATTATATTAATCATATACTTCCAATTGGAAAAGATAAGCATCTAACACTGAATCCATCAAAAATATATAAAAAGATAAAAAGTATTTGCAGTGGAGAGTATTTTTCATATGTTTATAAAAGTAAAGATTCTGAATACGATGGGAAGGGCTGTGTACTTAATAAAGATTATATAAAAAATGGTACTTTTTCAAACAATGTAAAAGAAACTAAAATAAATTTACAAAACATAAGTGATGAATATAAAAATACAATTGATAAAATTATAGGTCTTTGTAAGGAAAAAAATATTGAATTAATTTTCTATTCAATGCCTTGTTCTGATTTTTATCTTGCAGAAAAAGGTAATTATGATGAGTATTATAATTTTTGCAAAAATTTTCTCGCTGAAAGAGGCTTTGAATACTATGATTTTAATCTGGCCAAAGAAAAATATTTAAATCTGGAAGACGAGGATTTTTCAGATGATAATCATTTTTCAAAACAAGGTGTTTATAAATGGACTCAAGTATTTTGTGATTATTTCTTTACAGATACTATTTCTAAAAATGATATGTTTTATTCTTCCTATACAGAAAAATTACAAAATCAAAATGATAAAATTTATGGACTTTATTTAATTCAAAGTAAAGATAAAAAATCTATAACAATCACACCTCTTATAAATCATGTGAATAAAGAAGATATAACTTATGATGTATATTTCAAGATAGAAGGTAAAGAAGAATTGATAGAACAGAATACATCAAATGATAATATATTATTACCAAGTGGAAAAACAGGTAAAATAAGAGTGATAAGTTATATAAATGGCATAAAGCAAACTGACTGTATTGAAAACTTTGCAGCCTTTTAATATTTCAGGAGATAGATATGAATTTTTATACATTTACATTTGCGATTTTTCTATTGTTTTCACTCTTTGTTTATTATATTGTACCAAAACGTTTTCAATGGATTATACTTTTAATAGCTAATACAGTTTTTTATGCTTTTTCTGGAATTGGAAATCTAATTTTTATTCTGTTTAGTTCTCTTATAACTTTTTTTAGTGCCCAATTCATTTCTTACTTGAATAATAAACTCAAAGAAAAAAAACAGGAACTTACAAAAGAAGAGTTTAAAATTGAGAAACAAAAAACGCAAAACAAAAAAAGATTTGTTTTGATAGGAATGCTCATAATAAATGTTGGTATCTTAGTATACCTAAAATATTGGCGCATTTTAGTTGGTTCAAAAACTCTTCTTCTGCCACTTGGTATTTCTTATTATACACTTACAACTATTGGATACTTCATGGATGTGTATAATTCAAAATATGAACGAGAAACAAATTTCTTTAAGTATTTTGTTTTTGTTTCATTTTTTCCACAGTTAATTTTGGGACCAATAGTAAGATATAATCAAACTGGAATACAGATAAAGCAGGAGCAAGCTTTTAATTTTGAAAATATAAAACATGGTTTTATGTTAATTTTATATGGTTCCTTAAAAAAATATCTTATTGCAAATTTACTTGTAAAGCATATAAGTACAATATTTGATGGCGTCTATATGGATTATCCTGGATGTGTTCTTGTTCTTGGTATTTTAATGTATGCTATATATCAATATGCTGATTTTTCTGGAGGAACAGATCTTGTTATAGGAATTTCTGAGTTGTTTGGAATAAAACTGCCTCAGAATTTTAAGCAGCCATATTTTGCTACAAGTCTTGCAAATTTCTGGCAAAAATGGCATATCACCCTTGGTGCCTGGATGCGGGATTATATTTTTTATCCTATTGCGCTTACAAAGATTATGCAAAATTTGAGTAAGTGGTGTACAAATCATTTTGGTAAACATTTTGGCCGTACTCTTCCTGCTTGTATAGCTAATATAATTGTTTTCATGCTTGTAGGTTTATGGCATGGCCCTGAGATGCATTTCTTTATATGGGGATTATATAATGGTCTTGTAATTGCAATTAGTGATATTTTGAAACCTGTATTTGAAAAGATAAATATTAAACTGCATATAAATGTAAAAAGTCATATATGGTATGTTTTCCGTATTATACGAACTTTTATAATTGTAAATATTGGATGGTATTTTGATAGAATTGTTGATGTAAAAAAATCTTTTGCTTATTTAAGAAACTCATTTATACATTTTGGAAATCCACTCATGCTTGCATCAAAAGATTTTATGAATCAGATTTTAGGAAATATTTCAGATTTTCAAAGTCATATTATTTTAATAATGCTTGGTTCATTAATTGTTTTTGTGGTAAGTATATTAAAAGAAAATAAAGTAGATGTTTATGGCGAAATTCAAAAAAAGAATATCGCCATAAGATGGCTCGCATACTATATTCCATTAATTCTTGTAATCCTATCACTTTCATTCAGTGCAGGGGATACCGGATTTATGTATGCACAATATTGATTATTGAAGTTTCTGAATCATTGACCACATTGCATCTGCAGAATTGAAATTATCAGGAATAATATCTGCAGGTGTAATATCAATGTCAAAAGTATCTTTTAATGTTGAAATAAGTTGAACGATATCGAATGAATCCAAAATTGCATTATCGATTAAACCTGTTTCTGTAGAAAAATCAACATCTGGTTTTAGTTCATTTAAAATTTCAAGTAATTGATCCATAATTATGTGTCCTTAAAGAATAATATTTATGCATTCAGTTTATATGTTTCTTCTACTTTTCGCAATATAGATATTATATTACCATCATAACAAAGAACTGTAGGAAGAGGATGACTAAGAAAAAGATATATTCCTTCTGTAATAGAATAAGCTCCTATATCTTTAAATACAAGTAAGTCATTAATTGCAGGTGAATTAAGTGGAAGTTTTCGCAGTACGATGTCCGCAGTCGTACATAGAGAACCCGCAATAGTATAATCTGATATGTCATTAGATGATTTATTCTGTTGTATATGTTCAACTTTCGGATTTTTCATGCCCATCATTTGGCCATAGTAGTTTATGTGATTAATACCACCGTCGATTAGACAGTATTTATTTTTTTCATCCTGTTTTATATCCATAATTTTTGTTACATATTTTGCACATGGCGAAGCTATATAGCGTCCTAATTCTATAACATAATTAAAAGTCGAATGTTCAATAAGCTTTGAAAAATCTTCTAAAACTGTAAAATTAGCGTCTTGTTCCTGTTCACTAAAATATTCATAAGGTAAGCCAGCACCATATTCAATTTCTAAATTTTCAAGTTTAAATTTATTTTTTATATTAGAACAATATTCTTCAATAAAACTGATTTCCTCTGAAATAGTTTTAAATTTTTTTTGTGTTCCAGTAAAAAAGTGAATTCCGCGAATATTAATTGAAGGCTGGGTTTGTAGTTTTACAATACATTCTTCTATATCTTTTGGACTCATTCCAAATTGATTTCCACCTGTTAGTCGAAGAATTACATCTTGTTTATGTAAGTTTTCAGATTTTAAAGTCTCTAATAAATAATTACAGTGAGTTATTGATTCAAGAGTTATAGTATTAACATTTAATCTATATGCACGTTTAATATCATCCTGACTTTTTACTACTCCAGAAAAAACTATTTTTGCAGGTGTAAGTCCAATTTTTTCACAAATAGAAAGTTCACCAGGAGAGCATACTTCAAATAAAATATCCTCATCCTTAAGAAAATCGGTTAAAAATGCATTTGCTTTTATTGCATAACAGAGTTTTGCATTTTTAGAAAGTATATTTTTAATTGAAGCAACACGATCTAAAGCTGCTTTTTTATCAATTACATATAATGGAGTGCCGTATTGTTGTACGATTTTGTTATAATCAATTTTTGCAGACATTAATTTTCTCCAAAAGGGCTCTCTTATCAATTTTTCCATTTTTTGTAATAGGTAAGGCTTCAATATAAATAAAATCAGAAGGGATCATATAAGCGGGTAAGGATTTTTTCAGGATAAGTATAATTTCTTTTTTATCTGTTTCTTTTCCGCTGTAAAATGCTGTAATTTTATTATCTGCAAAGATACAGCAGGCACGGGAGATATTATCATGTTTTTCTATTGCATTTTCTATTTCACCAAGTTCAATTCGATGTCCCATGTGTTTAATCTGAGTATCTTTTCTTCCTAGATAGTAATAATTTCCATCTGTTCCTAAAATTGCAAGGTCTCCGGTTTTATAAATTCTTTCAAAAGTTGATTTATTAAAAGGATTTTGTATAAAAACTTCGGCTGTTTTCTCATTATTATAATAACCTAACGCAACACAAGTTCCACTTACACAAACTTCACCTTCAACTTCAGTCTGAGTAACAAGATTATTATTATCATCAATTAGCAAAATTCTTTCATTCGGAAAAGGAATCCCCATTGGAATCCCTTTTGTATAGATACTTAAGTCTGCATCTTTAGGAATTCTGTAATATGAACAATTGCATGTTATTTCTGTTGGACCATAAAGATTAATGAATTCTGTTTTAGGAAGATGCTTTTTCCAGATTTCAAGTTGTTTAATAGGCATTACTTCACCAGAGAACATAATCATTCTGAGCTTAGAAGGTATTTTATAATCAAAACCATTAAGTGTAGAAACAATACACAATGCAGAAACAGCCCAGATAAGAATAGTAATTTCGCGTTCTTCAAGGTAGTCTAGAAGTTTTGTAGGAAAAGAAAAGAACATTTTTGGTACAAGATGTACTGTAGCTCCAGTAAAGATACCTGAAAAAATATCTTTTACTGAAACATCAAAATCAAAAGGTGCCTGATTCGCAATGTTATCATATTCTTTGATTCCAAATATTTCAGTAAAAACACAAATGAAATCAATTACAGAGCGATGAGAAACAACAACTGCCTTTGGAGTTCCTGTTGAACCAGATGTAAAATTTGCATAAACAGCATCTGTATCAATTATAGATTTTCGACGGATATCAGAATATACATCAGTTTGAGAAGCTTCTAGATTTTGATAAATTAGAGGTTGTATATTTAAATTAGATAGTTTCTTTTCAAAACGATTATCTGCAATTATGTATTTTACATTCAATGTTTCTATCATTGAGTTTAAACGGGTGTCTGGGAATGTGGAATCAAAATATGAATAAAAACAACCTGCATAAAGTGCACCAAAAAAGTATTCAAGTGTCTTTACACTTTTTTCAATCATAATTGGTACTGCTGTACCTGGTTCAAAATATTTCGATATTATAGCCGCTTTACTTTTTGCATTTAATATAAAGTCGCTCCAGGTTATTTTTGCTGTCGTATCTGCAAACGCAATTTTGTCTGGATATTTTGCAGCTGTTTCTTCTAGATAGTCGAGAACTGTATATTTCATTATTAATCCCTTGTAAACAAATCTCTAGTATAAACTTTATCTTTGCAATCTATTAAATCATCAGCCATGCGATTTGCTAAAATTACATCGCTGTCTGCCTTGAAGGTTGCAAGGTCGTGTTCAACTCGGAAATGTTCAAAATCATCTGTAGTAAGTGTTGGTTCATAAATTACGACATTAATTCCTTCACCTCGCAGAATCTTCATAATGTCCTGAATAGAACTCTGTCGGAAGTTGTCGCTGTTAGCTTTCATTGTAAGGCGATATATGCCGACAGTTTTTGGCTTTTTTGAAAGAATCTGATTTGCAATAAATTCTTTACGTGTTCTGTTTGAATCAACAATTGCCTGAATAAGATTTTGTGGAACAGAATTAAAGTTCGCAAGAAGCTGCTTAGTATCTTTTGGAAGACAGTAACCGCCATAACCAAAACTTGGGTTATTGTAAAAATCTCCAATACGTGGATCCAGGCTGATTCCTTGAATTATCTGTTTTGTATTAAGCCCGCGAACTTCTGCATAAGTATCAAGCTCATTAAAATATGCAACGCGGAGTGCAAGATATGTATTTGCAAAAAGTTTGATTGCTTCTGCTTCTGTACAGTTTGGTGTAAGAATCTCAACATCTTTTTTGATAGCACCCTGATGGAGAAGCTCTGCAAATTCTGAAGCCTTTGAAGAAAGCTTTTGTCTTTCTTTTGGATAGCTTACCACAATGCGGCTAGGGTAGAGGTTATCATAAAGTGCATGGCCTTCGCGTAAGAACTCAGGGCTAAAAAGAATATTATTGATTTTATATTTTTGTACAATGCTTTCTGTGTATCCAACTGGAATTGTTGATTTTATAACCACAGTAGTATCAGGACATTTAGCTTCTACAA
>JAEEGL017232690.1_pt1 | contig 11126 bp, 3 predicted proteins | sample 9134231 | NCBI WGS metagenome assembly JAEEGL01 (sample SAMN16246548, study PRJNA631951) | gut metagenome | biome: gut microbiome; feature: rumen; material: fiber-attached | host: Bos | place: Iran: Karaj | collected 2018-10
CTACGGGACTTCGCAGGATGAAGTGAAGTACGTCTGGCAGAATTACAAGGACGTCCGGGCGGAAAAGACCGGTTTGAGTTTCGAGGTATTCACCCTGCCCGGAAAGACGTACTATTACCGCACGGTCGTGTTCGATGCTTCGAGCGGAAACACTTATTACGGCGATTGGAAAACATTCCAGTCGGCCTCCGGCAGCGCAGGCGCGCTGACCCCGGGCAGTCTGAGCGATAAGACGGACGATTCCGTTACGCAGTTTACAGCGCCTGAGGACGGCCTCTACACGGTCACCGCGACGGGTTCCGAAGGGATCCTGCAGACCTGGGTCGACGGAGCGGTCAACTGGACGGAAACGGCTTTCGACGGCGATACGCGGTTCGCTTCTCTCGAGTTGAAGAAAGGCGACACGGTCTATCTGCGGCAGCAGGGACTCGGCAGCCTGATGGTCTCGCAGGGTTTCGCCTATGCGGAGAAATCTTACGGTAAGATCCGCGTCCGCTTCGCGCCCGAACAGGAGGGCACGGGGATCGCGGCTTTGTACGATAAAGACGGCAGAATGGTGGCGCTGAAGACGGTTCCGCTGTCTTCGACGGACCCCGTTACTGTCGAGATGACGGACGACGATACGGCGCAGACCGTAAAAGTCATGTGCGTCGATACGGATGCTGCGCCGGAGAGCTTTGCGATGAGCGCAGCCGTTCCGGAGTAAGGTAGAAAAAGGAGCATACGATGAAGAAAAGAGGAATTGCTATCATCCTGACCCTGTGTCTGCTTTTAACAGCCTTTCCGTCCGCAATCTGGGCGGAAACGGTCGTTGACAGCGGCAATATCGGCTACGGGGACGACCCTGCAGCGATCAGCTGGACGCTGAACGACCAGGGCGTTCTGACCCTGTCCGGCAAAGGCCGAACGACGGATGCTTCCAACGGCGCGTTCGGATATCTGGCGGACAGCATCAAAGAGATCGTGATCGGAGAAGGGATCACGTGGATCGGGACGACTCTGTTTGCTAACTGCGCAAACGTGACAAAAGTCACGTTCCCGGCTTCCCTGGAGAAAATCGACAGAGGAGCCTTTTCCGGCTGCTCGGCCCTGCAGAAGATCGACTGGCCGAAAAACCTGAAGTATGTGGGTCAGGCAGCCTTCAACAGCTGCACCTCTTTAACGCACGTGGAAATGCCGGAAGGCGTGGAATGGATTTCGAATTTGACTGGCGGCGGGATGTTCTCCGGCTGCACTGCGCTTACGGACGTAAAATTGCCGGAAGATATGACATATTTGGGCAGTTTTATGTTCTCCGGCTGCACTGCGTTGACGCATATCGATCTACCTAAAAGTTTAACAGGAATCGGTGCTGCAGTTTTTCAGGATAGTGGGTTAGCGGAGGTCTCGCTGCATGAAGGGATCACCAGCATAGGGGAGAATGCATTTGCCGAGACACCAATCAAAGAGATTGTTTTTCCGAAGAGCATACAGAAGATCGAATCAGGCGCCCTTTGGAACTGCAAACAGTTGGCATACGTATCCATTCCGGACAATACGATTACTGTGCTTGATTATGGACTCCTTGGAGGCTGCAGCGCTCTAAAGGAGATCGTGGTGCCTGATGGGGTAACGTCGTTGGGACAGGGCGCCTTCAATGGCTGTTCGTCTCTCGAAAAAGTATCGTTGCCGCAAAGCCTGCGCACCGTTGGCAGAACCGCGTTCGGTGGTTGTACCTCCCTGGAGCAGTTGACCATTCCGGATGGTGTAACAACGCTGGAATATATGCCGTTCAGCGGCAGCGCGATCCGGGATCTCATTTTGCCGGAAAGTTTGGAGACGGTAGGCTCCGGTTGGTTCTTTACCCAGAAAAACAGACATATAACGATTCACTATAAGGGCAGCAGCAAACAGTTAGAGGCGGCCGCAAACGTTTCCGGGAACTCCGATCTACAGTCTCTCATAAAAAGAAGGGTCGTCACGATTATTTACGACAGTTCCGGCATGGTCGGCGAGCCCCGGTCCGCGAGTTACGTTCCTTCCGCCAACCACGGATTTGCCGTGCGCGACGCGGTCACCGGCGAGCCCATCGTCGGGGCATCCGTTTCCGTGAAGATCACGCGGGATAACGGCTCGGGAACGGAGACGATATACGAAGAAGTGCTGACGACCAATAAGAAAGGCGTGGCTTCCTACCGGCTGCAGGGCGGGGACGACCATGTGGAGATCACCGCCAACGGCTATTCTCCCTGGAGCAACGGCAACCCGCAATGGACGACGAGCAACGTCCAGCTCGAGCTCGTCGAGCTTTGGCCGGAATCCTACGGACCGTACAAACTGACCGGCGCCCGCTGGAGCCCGGATAAGAGTTTCTGGAAGAATATCGACTTGCTGACGAGTGCCCATGTCCTCAATATGAACAGCGAGGAGGTCATCAATTCGGCGACGTTCTGCCTGTCCTGTTCCGTTTACGATCCCGATAAGGTCGCAAAATATGAGTTATATCAGAACGGCACACTGATCGCGACCTGCAGCGACGCATCCGGGCTGTTCGAGGGAATCCCTGTGATCAAGTTTAAAGAGGGCGGCGGATGCTTCATCCGGGTCACGGCGAAGGACGGTAAAACAGCTGATACCAAAATCCGCTTGAGTTTCGTCAATAATCAGGTGATCGTGAAAGAGGACGTTCAGAACGATTTCTCCATCCCGGATCTGAACTTTTCTGTAGACAGCGAAATTCCTTTCCTTGGCGGCGACGTCGCCTCATTCGGGATGCCGAAGAGTTTCCCGGTTCAGCTGGTTGCGTCTGAAGATAAGTTTACGATAGCATTTAACGTAAAAAATCTTTCTTCTGCCGGCGCGGCGGAAAGCCAGGAGAAAATGGAAGAAACGCTGGACGTTTTGAAGAAGAAACTGAACGCGGTGGAGGCTCATACAAAATGGAACGCTTCTTCTTTCATCGACACAGAAGAATACCGCGGTTCCGGCTGGGACGATCTGAAAGAGATTCAGGATATGTTCGATTCAGAAATCACTACGACCGGACTGAAGGAAGCCTGGGACAAAGCGAAAGTGTCGGTCATGGGCTATCTGGAAGGCAACTGGGGAAGTTCGACCGTCACAGGTAAATTCGTCATAAAGGCAACTTTCAAGATCGGCACGCTCCGGTACAACACGATCATCGGTGTCGTACCGTGTACAGCAAGCATTGCCCTGTCCCTTTCGGGCGCGACGATACAGACGATTCAATACGACTACGCAAAGCCCATGATCTACGGGTATTGCGATTTTAACGGCAATGCGAAATTGGACGCTTTTGCCGGAGTCGGATACGATAAGTATATCGGCGTAGGCGCATACGGGTCCGCGGAATTGGATCTGCTCGTCCGGCTGTATGGAGATCCTCCGATGGGGCTTCACCGCGGCGTGGTAAAAGGCGAACTCGGGTTAAAAGGGTACGTGGGCAGCCAGGAATTGACGAAAGCCTGGGCTAAGGATGAATACGTTTTTCATGACGTGAGTTCCGGTTGGGACTATAACAATACGTCTTCCAATCCATCCGGAGATGTCTTTGCCGCGGCTCTCTACGACGCGTCCAACTATAAGCCGGAAGACCTGTCCTATCTGGCGTCCGGCAACAGCTGGACCGGCGGCGGCGCTTCCGATCTCAGCAGCTCGGCGACCGAGATGAAGACGCTCGTCTCTGGGGTCTACCGCAACGCACAGCCCGTGATGATCAGCAGCGGAGACGCTCTGTATGCGGCCTACGTGACGGCGGACGCAAGCGGCAACCGCCGCATCGCGGTCACGAAATACGACGGTTCGAATTGGAGCACGCCCGTGACCGTATCCGCCGGGATCCTGGACGGAGCTCCCGCGCTGGCCGCGAGACCGGACGGCAAGATCGGCCTTGCTTTCACGAATACGACCGCCGCGACGGATGGCACGCTGCGCGACTTCGCTCTGAAACAGACGGTCGTGACCGGCAGCATCGATCCGGGTACGCTCGCGTTCACGCAGGAAAAGGTGTTCGCCGGCAAGAACGGCAGCAGTTACGTGCATGACCCGTCGCTTACCGTCGTGACCGGAAAGACCGTCCTGGCGTGGATCGACAGCCCCGCGTCCTCGGATAACGACGTGCTGGCGCCCGCCTCCGGCATCCTCCGCACCGCGACGCTGGAGGGATCCTCCTGGAGCGCGGCAGCAGACTTTGCGAGCGCGAACGCCGCGATCCGCAGCTATGCTGTCGGCGCAAGCGGCGGAAGCCTCGCAGCCGCCTATATCGCGGACGGCAACGTCTACCGGACGACCGGCGGCAGCGCTTCGGTGCTGGCGGAAGGGGTCAACGGCAAGGTGTCCTACGGCGCGCTGTTCGGCAGCACTGCAGGCTTCTTCTGGAACGGCGCAGGCGCGCTGGTGCAGGAGGACGGCAATACGATCCCGGCGGATGGGCTCACTTACGAATATCAGGCGACGGACACCGGACTGTATTACAGCGCTCCGGGCGCGACCGGTTCGGAACTTATGGTCGTTCGCAGCCAGAACGGCGGCTGGACGGACGCGCTCAAGGCGACGGACGACGGTCTCTATCTGGAGAACCTCTCCGTGGCGACGCTCGGTGGCGTGGATTACGCGTTCGGCGTCAACACGACGGCGGTCATCACCGCAAACAGTGTGGACGACAGTAAAGACCTGGTCTGGGCGAAGGTGGCCCCGGTTTACGGCCTGCGGCTGGATAAGGTCGAGTATAACGAAGAAGAGGGCGTCTATAACAAGGCGTTCCCGATCACGGTCACGGTGACCAACACGGGCGATGCCGCGATCCGCAGCGTCGGGATCTATCTCGACGATAAGGTTCTTGCCAATCAGTTGGGTACAAACATCCAGCCCGGCCAGACCAAGGAGTACTACATCAAGTCGAACGATCTTAAGTATCCCAATACGCCGGCGGAACATACGATTTCGCTGAAGCCCTTCGCGAGCGAGGACCTGACGGACTTCGACCTCAGCGACAACGCATGGACCTTTATGCTGGGCAAGAACGACGTGGAACTGGATCTGGATTATGTGACTGTCGGCGGGCAGAAACAGCTGGCTGCGACAGTCGTCAATAACGGGATGGACACGGTCAACGGCACCGTCATCTATTACGATTCGGATGGCAGCGAGCTGGGCCGCAGCGCGTTCTATGACCTCGCCACAGGCGATACGGTCATGACGTCTTACACCGTCGGCGGAAAGTTCGCCGCGGCGAGCGGCGGCGTGGTGCGCGCATCGGTAGAGACGGACGTGGAGGAACTGTACGACTATAATAACAGCGACTCCGCTTATGTTGAGGCGGCTTCTCCGGGCATCGTGGGCTTCGCGGCCGGCGACCGGGAGATGGGTGCCTGCGTCCTGATGGCAAGCGGCACGAAGGGCCATGCGCTCTGCGCTTTCTACGATGCGTCCGGCAAGATGCTGTCGGTCAAGTCAGCCGACCTGAAGAGTGGGCTGAACGACGGCTTATCCTTCCCGAAGAACAGCCGGGCCGCGACCGCGAAACTGTTCGTGATCGTCGACGGCGGTAAGCCGCTGTTCGACGCGGGTGTGGTGAAGATGTGGTAATCAGTTTTAATGACGAAAGAGGCGGCGCCGGAAGGCGCCGCTTTTCTGTGTATGGCATCAGTTTTATAAGTTCTTTTCTACCATCGACGGATCAAGGCGCGCATGCTCTAACAGGCTAGTATTTCTCCTTTAGTCAACATGTGCCATTTCAAATGAGTTCAATCTTTTGACACATCTATTTTGTTAAATTTAGCAATAATTTGACAAACCAGCAGTTGATTTGGGACATTCTTGTGTTTTTTGCGATAGGTTCGCCAGAACGACACATAAAACTGTCATGCGGACATGAGCAGCATGCGCTAATCATGACAATTTCAGGTTAGACTTGTGTCATTTACTTGATGGCATTTTAAATGACTCAGCTTGGTGGGCTTGAAATATAAGTCTATTCCTAATGATCATCATAAGTTTGCCCTGGAATCGTTGGGGGTCAACGGGTGCAGAGATTTCAGCCTGCATTCCTAACTACTTTTTAATCGTATCCGCCTACCGCGGCAGTGCTGCGGAGACCTATGCGAAGGCTGAAGACATCGCGTACAAGTACATCGGCGAGGGAAAGGCGAGGAACGTGATGGCCACGTCTGAATACCACCTGCCTATAATCGCCAGGGGTGAAGAAAATGCCTCCGTAGTCGGTGACTATGATGGCGTTTCTGGCGTGGTGGACGATTGCATGGTCGATTATGACGACAAGACGTCTGGCTTGCAGACAGTCACGGTCACGTACGACGGTGAGACCATTGAAACACAGGCGGTAGTGTACGATCCGGCTAAGGAAAAGTTCTTTGACTTTGGCGACGTAAAGGATATTCAGAAGTCCGAGAGAGGCCTGGCAGGCATGTTCGACGGTAACGGCAGGTTCCTGGGGCTTTCCGAGGCAATCGTGCTGGAGGACCACGAGACAGTGCTCATCCCCAACGAGGTCTACGAAGAGGCCGTGGAGGCGAAGCTGATGGTGATTGACGCCAAGTCCTTCACACCGACAGGTGAGTCCGTTCCGGAGAAACTGTAGGGGACGGAACGTTCACAGCATAATTTGATTCCAAAGGCGGCACCGTGATCCGGTGCCGCTTTTTCTTTATATGCATTCTTGCCCTGAGGACGCCGGACGGAGTAAAATGGTAATACTCTATAGTTGTCACCTATACGGCGAGATAAAGGAGCCATAGCCATGAAAGCAAGACGTATACTCCTGACGATAAGCGTGCTGGTCTTCTGCCTGGCGCTGACTGCGGTCGCTTTTGGCGCAACGATCACAACGGATCTCCTGCAGGGAGTTCCGGGAGATACCTGGATGCTGGCGAATCCTACAGGAAGCGATATCACGATCGATGCAAGCGAGCTGTACGACTATACTTATGTGATTTACGATCAGGACGGTACGATCACACGATGGAATCCGTATGTCGACTATGTGTCCGGCGATCCTGTCATCCCGGCCGGCGGCAAAGCCGTCGTCATGAACTGGGGGAAAACTTCTCCTGTCCGGATCAACGAACCGCTGCGCATCACGAAAGACTCGACGCCTGCTTTCATCCGGGTAGATCTGAGTTTCTGGGACTGCTGTGAATTTACGAATAAGAGTGCCCATGACGCGGAGATGATGCTTTCCGCCTCCGATTTTGTTTTCAGTTATGTCGTCTTCGACGCGGATGGCAATGCCGTAGAGGTGAGCCTCGATTCAAACCTTACGGGCGTAAATAGAAAGTTCGTTTCCGTTCCGGCCCACGGCAAAGTAAACGTGATGTGCTGCTCGCTCGAAATGATGAAAAAATCGGATTCGGGCGACAGCATCAGCGGAAAGACCGGTTCCTGCGTCGCCTATGCGAATGAGTTTTCCTGCGAGACCGGTACGAAGCCCGCGCTCACTTTCTTCCGCCTGTTCGACGGAATGTCCAGGTCTTTCACCTGTGAACCGGTCTACGATCACAACGTATACGGGCAGGGCACCTATATCCTGTATCACCTTATGAGCGGGTATGATGAGATCAAGACGCTGACGGATAAGCAGGCTGTCACAGGAGGCTTTACAGTCACGCTCATCGGGGAAGGTACTTATGCGGTTCCCGCTTTTGGCTTTACGGAAGCCGATGAGCCCGGCTTCGTTTCCCATACTGCCGTCGCGGGCGTTCCCATGCGCTATCAGAACATCTCCGGGGACATCACGACGATTTATTCCGGCGGAACGAAGTATACAGCTGCGCTCTATAACGCGGGAGGGGATCCTCTCAATCTGATCAGCGGCAAGGACGATATCACGCTTCCGCCGAACTATTACGTCGTTATGGAATCCGGCGGAACATTCTATACCAAGGAAGGGGAATTTGCCGTATATCCGAGCGATACGCCTGCGGTGACCACGTTTGCCGGTCCGAAGGGCAGGGAATTCAAAGTGGACAATATCACCGGTATCGATCAGAGGCTTTACCTCGGTACGGGCGGCAACTGGCGGGCGTCTCTGTTCAGTGATCCGGAAACGGTCTTTTCTTCCGACAGCGAAGGTTTCGTTACGATTCCGGCACACGCGGAAGTAATCGTCGCATCATCTTCCGGCAATACGACCCCTTTGACGGAAGCCTACGGTTCGTTCGATGCCTTTATGGTTTCGTCGTATGGAACTTATGACTTTACAGGGAATCATTATCCCTGGACCGGTGGAAGGATCTACAAACTGACAGGCGAAGATTCGTATGCCCGGGTCGAGGGAAATGCTCCGAAAGCATCCTATATGATTCCCTATAACAAAACGGTCTACGTCAAAAATGTGAGACGCAATTCCGTCAGTTATTTCACAGGAACGAGCGTAAAGGTCGAGGAAGTAACATCGCCGGCAGAATGGCACCATGTGGAACTGGATGCGGGCGACGGCTGCATCCTGGAGAACACGTCTTCCGCGGAAGAATATCTTTATTTCTCAGGCAATATCGACTACAAGATCTACCAGGCGGACGGGTCGGTCTATGTGAAGAAATTCAACCAGAGCGGCACGAACGTCTTCCTGGCGATCCCAGCGGGCGGTCGGTTCCATGCTTCCGGTGCGAAAGGGGTGTCGACGGTCGACGCATATGGCGGGCTCTTCGATCTGTCGCCGGATACTATCCCCGTTTCTTTCCGTCAGACGATCCATGCGGGAGAAACCTATGAAGGTCTCAGCGACAGCGAGACCAAGTTTATTGGCGCCTGCAAGCGCGTCGACGCCGGAAAGGATGCGGGCGGTGAGCAGCGGTATTACGCCGGCGCGTTCGACTGCGCGCAGCTGACCGGCTGGTCGGATCACGGTGTCGCTCCCGCAGCGGGCACGGTCTTCGGCGAGTTGACCCTGAACAAGGGCGAAGCGTGCCTGGTCACCCGCAAGGGCGATCCCGTTGCATCCGTGCCGTTTACTTTCAGTAAACCATATGTTTCGATTCTGTACGATAATGACGGTGAAACGGTGGGTCCCGTTTCCGTTCTGAACGACAACCGGTCGATATTGGGCAACAGCAACGATTCGGCTGCCATCCTTTCGATGATGGACGGCACGTCTGTCAAATATACGCCGCTGCTTTGCAGCGTCGTTAAGGTGAAAGACAGCCCGTTCCTGATGGAAACGGTCAAGGCCGGCACCAGCCGCGATTTTGCGCAAGATAGGACGGACGGCAACTGCGAATCCATGCTCCTGTTCGGCTATGACCCGCAGGTCGCTTCCTACACGAAAGACGGCTATTATAATACAGATAGCGAGGCGACAGCCACCAACGTATCATTCGACGGCAGGGTGGTCAACGTCCGGGCAGGAGAATCGGACGTCCTGGCTGTCGGCGTAAAAAGAATGGTCAAGGCAGATCCTGTCGTATTGAGAGCCTTCTCCAAGACCCTATACGGGAAAGACGGGAAGACCATCCGAAAGTTATCGGACGGCGAACTGGGTTCCATCGTGCTGAATTGCGAAGCGACCGCTTCGACGCCGGAGGAACTGAAAGTGCTGATTGCCGCATACAAAGCCGGCGGCCGGTTTGCCGGATGCGAAGTTCTGCAGGTCAAACGCGGGGACCTGGGAGAAAACTTTACCATCCCCTACGCTTGTGGCAGCGACGTCAAAACGATCGAATTGATGGTTCTTGACGATCAGTTCAGACCAGCAAATCTTAAGATCTTGCTGGCGCAGTAACATTCTCTGAAGCAAAGGAGAAAGAAAGAATGAAGAAGAGGATAGTTTTAGTTGCAGTCTTAGCGTTGCTCTTAAGCTTGGCCCCGGGCGCTCCGGTCTGGGCTGACGATGAAAACACTGTTTTCTGGGGATTCCCCGGGGATACCTGGACGATCTCCAATCCGACGGACGAGGTTATTACGCTGGGTAGTGAACTCTACAATCATACTTATGTGATCACCGACGCGGACGGGAACGTTACCGACCGGGTGATGAATATGTCCTGGAAAAGCCCTGTTATTCCGGCCGGCGGCAAAGCGATCGTCATGAATTGGCAAAAACAGTACAGCACGTCCCTGGATAGCCGGCTTACCTTGGTCAAGGACGAAACCCCCGCATTGATCGAAGTGGATCTGCGATTCTTCGACTGCGCAGAGTTTACGAATATTACAGACCATGCGGCAGACGTGGTGGTATATTCCACTTCCAGAACCTTGAGCTACGTGGTATTCGACAAAAGCGGTTCAGTCGAAGAACTTGTCACATCGGTAAACGGGACCGGCGGGACACAGGACGTAACGGTCCACGTGCCGGCAGGCGGAAAGATCAACGTCATCTGTTGCACGCCGGGATGGATGGGTGCTACTCAGGACAGCGTCAATTATCCGACCGGTTCCTGTCTGGCCCGGTCAGAGAACTTCGTGCTGGATGAGAACGCCAAACCTGCGATCATTTTCTTCCGGTTGTTCGAAGGCATGACCCGATCCTTTAAGAATACTTCCGGTGCAGCCTGTGACATTTACGGCTACGGCGATTATGTGTTGTATAACACCGTTGGAGAAGTGGATTCCGTTGGCAGTATCAGTTCGGATACTGGTTACACCTTATCGGTGCCGGCGGGCTGGTCCGTCGCCTTTTCGGCAGAGGGCGGATATCGTACGGATGGCACCAGTTCTTCGGGAAGCGACGGCTGTTACGGCGTGCCTTCTTATGCGTTTACCGAGACCGATCTGCCGGGGCTGGATTATTACACTTTCCCGAAAGGCCATATCGTCAGATTGGATAACAAATCCGGAACGACTGCACCGATCAGCTGGAGAAACGGCAATTCGGCTACCATAACGGTCTATAATTCGGCAAATGCGGAAATTCAAAAGAAAACCGGAAGCGTTAGTGTCGACGTGCCAGCCAATTGCTACGCAATGGTCGAATGCAACGCCGTTACTGTTTCCTACAAGGTCGTGAGCGGACAGTTCGAGGCGCAACACATATCTGCCGGAGCCGCTATAGGAAAGAATCATTATGAACTGGAGCGGGGAGAAAGCCGTATTATGACGAATAACACCACTGATCCGATACCGAATTATTTCACCGTACAGCTGGATTATAAAGTCTATAAGGCTGACGGTTC
>JAEEGL010226003.1_pt1 | contig 11125 bp, 10 predicted proteins | sample 9134231 | NCBI WGS metagenome assembly JAEEGL01 (sample SAMN16246548, study PRJNA631951) | gut metagenome | biome: gut microbiome; feature: rumen; material: fiber-attached | host: Bos | place: Iran: Karaj | collected 2018-10
ATTATATGACGGCTCTTGATTGCTGTCTGGCTGAACAGTCGGCTTATTACTTGCCTTTCTCGTCAGGGAAATCATAGTATTAGTAGCCACTCGATAAATCCAAGTGCGTTCCGAACTGCGTCTGTCGAAACTCGCAAACCCGCGCCATAGGTCACAGAGCACTTCATGGAAAGCATCTTCTGTGGTCCATGCTGCACTTAATCTGAAGCTCTTACAGATGCTCCATATCATATCGCGGTGGCGATGTATGAGTTCCTTGAATGTCCTTTCGTCGACTTCCATATAGTAACTTTGTATTATTTATTACGCCCCATTAGACGCAATGAAAATTCAAATCACAACATGGGATATGTTTTTTTTTGAAACCAAATTGGATAAAAACACAAAAGGGTACCCAAACGGATACCCTTTTGCGCATTAAATGTACATTCTATTACTCGGCGGGCCAGACGGGCTGGAGATTGCGGTCGCCGTAGGCGTCGTCAATCTTGCTGATGGTCGGCCAGTACTTGTCGCCGTGAGGCAGCGGGAAGGCTGCTGTCTGGCGGCTGTAGGGATAGTTCCACTCGTCAGCGCAGACCACCTGCATGGTGTGGGGAGCGTTGGCGATGGGGTTGTTCTTCTCATCGTACTTGCCGGTCATCACGTCGTCAATCTCCTGACGGATGGCTATGAGGGCGTCGCAGAAACGGTCGAGTTCGCTGAGGGGTTCGCTCTCGGTGGGTTCCACCATAAGGGTGTTGTGCACGGGGAAGGCCACCGTGGGGGCGTGGAAGCCGTAGTCGTCAAGACGACGGGCGATGTCACCAACGCTCACCTTGAGGCTAAACTCGGAGAAGTCAACAATCATCTCGTGTCCGCACATACCGTTCTTGTTGGTGTAGAGAATCTTGTAGTACTTCTGCAAGCGGGCGCGGAGGTAGTTGGCGTTGAGAATAGCGTGTTTGGTTGCCTCGGTCAGGCCGTTGCCGCCCAGCATCAACAGATAGCCATAGCTGATGGGGAACAGCAAAGCGTTGCCGTAAGGGGCACCGGCCATGGCGTTGCCCTTCTTGCCTCCCACTTCGACCTGGCTGTGCTTGGGCAGGAAGTCGAGCAGTTTGGCACTGACGGCAATGGGGCCGACACCGGCGCCGCCGCCGCCGTGAGGACCTGCAAAGGACTTGTGCAGGTTCAAGTGGCACACATCGGCACCCATGTGTCCTGGGCTGGTCAAACCAATCTGGGCGTTCATGTTGGCACCGTCCATATAAACGAGGCCACCGGCACCGTGGATGATGTCCACAATCTCCAGGATGCCTTCTTCGAAAGCACCGTGGGTAGAGGGATAAGTAATCATGATGCAGGCGAGGTTGTCCTTGTACTGTTCAACCTTGGCTTTGAGGTCGTCAATGTCCACATCGCCGCGGTCGTTGCACTTCACCACCACAACAGTCATGCCGGCTTTGGCAGCACTGGCAGGGTTGGTGCCGTGGGCACTGGCAGGAATCAAGCAGACATTGCGGTTGGGCTGACCAATGTCAATATGATAATTGCGGATGACGGTTAAGCCGCTGTACTCACCGGCAGCACCGGAATTGGGTTGCAAGGAGACACCTGCAAAGCCTGTGACGATGGCCAGAAGGTCTTCCATGTCGTTGATAAGCTCGTTCCAACCCTCGGTCTGGTCTGCGGGGGCAAAGGGGTGAATGCCACCGAACTTGCTCCAGCTCAGGGGCAGCATTTCGGCTGCAGCGTTCAGTTTCATGGTGCAGCTGCCCAGCGGAATCATGGCGCGGTTCAGACTGAGGTCTTTCACCTCCAGTTTCTTCATGTAGCGCATCATTTCGGTCTCGCTGTGATATTTGGAGAAGATGCTGTGAGTGAGGTACGGAGTGGTACGCATCAAATTGTCGGGGAGCGACACGATGCTGGTGCAGCAACTGCCACTGCATTGCAGCAGTTCGGGTTTCTTGCCGGCAGCGGTGGCCAACACAGTGATAATCTCGTTCACATCGTCGCGACTGGTGGTTTCGTCGATGCTGATACCGATGCACTCTTCGCAAATATAGCGGAAGTTAATCTGGTGTTCGAGAGCCACTTTCTTCACGACATCGGTCTTGACAGGACATTGCAGTGCAAGAGTGTCGAAGAAAGCGCGGTTGTGCTGCTTGTAGCCGTATTTTTCCAATTCTTTGGCCAACACGGTGGCAATGCTGTGAATGTTGCCAGCAATGTTGCGGATGCCTTCGGGGCCATGCCAGAGTGCGTAGAAACCACTCATGATAGCCTGCAAAGCCGAAGCGGTGCAAATGTTGGAAGTGGCCTTGTCTCTCTTGATGTGCTGTTCGCGCATACCCAGGGCCATACGCAGGGCGGGGTTACCCTTGGCATCGACGCTCCAGCCTATGATACGGCCGGGGAAAGCGCGCTTGAAGGTGTCGGTGATGGCAAAGAAACCTGCATGAGGACCGCCAAAGCCCATGGGGAGACCAAAACGCTGGTTGCTACCAAAAGCGCAGTCGGCACCCATCTCGCCGGGAGTCTTCACCATGGCCAAAGCCATAAGGTCGGTAGCCATACCGACAAAGATGCCCTTCTCGTGGCACTTGGCTATGAAATCGGTGTAGTCGCAAACTTCACCAAACTGGTTGGGGTTCTGAACCATGACAGCGAAATACTTGGAAGCATCGAAATCGAAATCCTTCACATTGCCGGTTTCAATCTCAATGTTGCGGGGCGCGGCATTGGTACGCATCACATCGAGAGTCTGAGGCAGTATGCCATTGTCGACGAAAATCTTGTTCACACCGTCTTTCTGAGCCTGGCGGCTGCGGCTGGCAAAGAACATCAGCATGCACTCGCCACCTGCAGTGGCCTCGTCCAGCAGGCTGGCATTGGCCATAGGCATGTGGGTCATGTCGGCCACCATGGTCTGATAAGTCATCAAGGCTTCGAGACGGCCCTGGCTGATTTCAGTCTGGTAAGGGGTGTAGGCGGTATACCAACCAGCGTTTTCAAATACATTACGCTGGATAACAGCGGGGGTAATGGTGCCGTAGTAACCCATACCGATATAGGTCTTATACAATTTGTTTTTCTGAGCCAAAGAGCGGCAACGGTTCAAGAACTCATACTCGTTGATGCCATCGGCAATGGGCATCGGTTCTTTAAGGCGGATAGCAGCAGGCACAGCCTTGTCGATAAGTTCATCCATAGAACTGACGCCGATTTCTTTCAGCATCTTCTGTTCTTCAACAGGGTTGGAGACACCGTTGTGTCTCGGGGCGAAATTGTTACTAATCATATTGTTATGTTATTATTTATTTAATTTGTATTCATTTATACAGACTACAAAGATACAAATTTTCTTTGAAATAATAAATATTTACAAAAAGCTTTTTGCAACAACTGCCCTCAAAAAAAGTCCCGACAATACACCTGTAATCCAGTGCCAGGATTTCATTGATGAATGGATTCTGCACCAGGGTGGGATCAGATAATACTCACCCTGTTATTTTATAACAAGTTGTAGTTGAAAGCAAAGGCTATAGCCTCAGAAATGTTGGACACACCCAGTTTGTCGAACACTCGCTTCCTGTACATCTTGACTGTATTGACTGAACGGAACATTTTTTCTCCAATCTGACTCATGGTATATCCTTGGGCCGACAGGTGCAGCATAGTTCTTTCACCCTCGGTCAATACTAATTGATTCTTTCTTTTCTTCCAGCAATGGTTTTCGAACGTATAGACCGAATAGCCTGATGGTGAGCTGACCGTGGCTTCGATATGGCCTGTGTCGCTGTGTACCGAGGGAGAAACCAAGCACAATGCAAGCCACACCTCTCCTTCTGCAGTACGAGCAAATGGTGTCACCTTGTGATTCACCAACACCGAATGCCCGTTCACGAGGAAATGGAAATTGCAGGATACAGTATAAATGGAAGTGTTTTCGCCCAGTGGACGCTGATGAGTTTTGCCTACAGCCTCCACCAATTCGGCCATAAGAGGTCTGTCTTTGGGGGCGGCCTGCCCTATCAGGAATGAATAGCCCCCCTCCCTCACCTCTTCGGCTGTATGGCCAAAAAGAACCAAAGGACTGTTGGAAACATACATAAAACGATTGCGGAAAAGGTCTGCGACAAAGATACCTTGACTGGTGATGCGAGAAAAAGCCTCTACAGCATCCATTTTTATCTGAGCCAACTTGTAATCGGCTTCGGACACAACTTTAGGAGTTGATATAGAAAACAGAATATCAGTTTCATCAGCCATAACCTGGTATAGTTTTTCTTTTGCAAAGATAACTATTTTCTTCCTCTTACAATTATTTTTAACGCAATGAAACAATTAATACCCTTTTGGGTATTGTTGCGCAGACAAAACCAAGAAATACCCTTTTGGGTATTTCGGCATCTTTATAAAATCAGTATTTTTACATAAAAAGAAATACTTTTAAAATATTGCAACAAACTAATACTTAGTAAATAACAATATTATCTAACCTTTTAAAAAAATAAAAAATGAAAAACTCATCTCAATTATTTGCCTTTGCAAGAAAAACAGCAACTGCCACATTGTTCGTTGTTTGCCTGCTGACTGTTGCCTCTTGCACCAAGTTGCGCAGTGGTCAAAGTTTTGTAGCGGAATCGGATGGAATCAACTATCGCTACGAAGTGATTATCTCGAACCATAACTATGTGCGTGTCACACCTGTTTCAGGACCAGAAGCCGTAACGGGAGCCATTAATATACCTTCCACCGTCCGCCATGAAGACTATACGTATGCAGTGACGCAAATTGGAGCAAACGCCTTCAGCAACTACACCGACATCACCTCTATCACCATCCCCGGGACCGTCTCAATCATCGAAACTAATGCATTCCGTAACTGTCAGTCACTTACCACTGTGAACGTTTCCAACTCTATCTCCACTATTGATGCCTACGCTTTTGAAAACTGCTCGCAGTTGCAGTCCTTCCACTTTGCCACTTCACTCTCCACCTTGGGGCAAGGCTGTTTCCGTGGCTGCTCATCATTAACCACTGCTGATCTTCCTTCAACTATCACAGCCGTACCAGACGAAGCCTTCAACGGCTGCACATCGCTCTCCAGCCTTCAGTTGCCTGCAACCATCATGCAGATTGGCAACAAAGCATTTGCCCATTGTACAGGCCTGCGAAGCATCTATTTAGACCGTTCTGTGCAGCAAATTGGCGACAGCACATTTTTTGACTGCGACTCTGTGGAGAGCATCACTTGCCTCACTCCCACCCCTCCTGCATGCAGCGTTACCACCTTTGGCAACATGCCCACAGCTATCCCCGTCACCGTGATGATGTCCAGCATTAACAACTACCAAGCAGCCACTGGCTGGAACCGTTTTACCAATTGTATTGGAACCTATTAATCAATTATTTGGGGAGCTAAATACAAATCTGCCAATGGGCGCAGTATTATGTTTCTTTCACGTTCAACTCCCCTTTTTATCACTTTCTCACATTAGGATTACCCACCAAGGGCGACCGCCTTTTCTGCATCTTTCCCAACCTTTTCCCTGTATCAATATACTCTAAAACAACAATACTTCGACAGTTGCATTAAACCTCTAAGGTGCAGGACAACTGCCGATTAAACGAGTAAGAAGAGCCTTTTTATTGGAAATAAGAAACAACTACTCAGGCCTGTTGTTCAAAAAAGCGTTTTCCCAGACGGTCGGCACGACGCTCAACCCAAAAATCATCATGACAGTGACGACCCTTTGGGCTAAGCCCTAAAGCCTGACTAACAAGGCTCGGCAGCCCTACGACGGGCAGGTACAGCCAACCCCACAACTGACTGTCGACGGTGTGTCCATATTCATGGGCATAGATACGAAACGGACTATGCAGCGCATATTGCTTAAAGTCTTGGATATTAGTGTCAGGAATCCACATGTTGACAAAGCACCCTATGGAGAGGCCGGCATAATTGTGTTTGCGGGGATTGGTTTTGGTGAGAAAAGTGACGCCGTTGAGGGTGTCGACCCGGGAAACATTGCCAACAGCCACTCGCCACTGCGCCACTGCATAACCAATGCAAAGTTGAGGCAGTTCCCAAGTAAAACGAGTGAGAGCCTGGCCAAGTCCGCACCAGAGGCGAGGGCTGAAACAATAACGGCTGAGAAAGAGTTGGGCGGCCATGCGAGGATTGCGTAAAGCCCCTGCCAATGAGGATAGAATCATTACCCCTTTGCCGACAAGGAAGACGGTCCCTGCTATTATGCCTCCACTATAGGGTTGAGTGACCAGAAAGAGAGCTGCTCCCCAGGTAATGCCCAGCACTAACAATGCTACGGGCAGGGCGAGGTTGCTGGTAGGTGAAGACCGATGAGACTGGCAGTTCCCTTTCATTGACTATGAGAGAGTATATTGCAATTTAATATTCTATCAATATGGATAGTATATGGTATTACCTCAATGTAAAGTTAAATATAGATTAACGGCCGAAGAAATGCAACAACCGCATTTTTTTCTTTCCTTCAGAACCGCTATAGGGGTGTTCGCGCAGAGAGAGATTGAAGTAGTTGCTGCCCATGAGAACCGTAGAAGGATGGGTGAACTCGCGGAACCCCCATTCACCATGATAGGCTCCCATGCCTGAATGTCCAGTTCCGTTGAAGGGAACGCCTTTCACCATCAGATGTACACACACTTCGTTGATGCAACCTCCACCATATTGTTGAGACTGCATTACCCGACGCGCCCAACGCTTGTTGCTGGTGAAAAGATAGAGGGCAAGCGGATGTTCGCGTGTGGCAATGGTGTGGAGCAAATGGTCGATATTGCCATCGTTGTAAGGAATCACAGGAAGAAGCGGGCAGAAAAGTTCCTGCTGGACAATTGGTTCGTTGAATGAAACGGGATAGATTATCGTAGGTTCATATCGGCGGGAGGTCGGATCCCCCTTTCCTCCATAGACAATTCGGTCGCGATGGGCATCAGCCAAATCTGCGCAACGGGCGTAGGCCGAGTCGGTTATCAGTTTGGGATAATCGGGGTTTGACAGGGGATTCTCTCCGATTTGCTTAGTGAAGGCCTTTGACAACTCCTCAATAAAATCTTCCGACACCCTGGAGGCAACGGCTACTTGATTGATATTGATACAGATTTGTCCGGCATTGCAAAGTTTGAAGAAGGCTATTTTACGGGCTGCATCTTCAAGGTCGGCATCCTCGCGAACAATGCACCAATTGCCTGTTTCACCACCCAATTCGAGTGCCACGGGGGTAAGATTAGCGGCTGCAGCCTCCATAACATGACGCCCCACAGCAGGTGAGCCTGTGTAGAAAATCTTGTCGAAACGCTGAGCAAGACACATGTCGGCAACATCGTGCCCGCCGTCAATCAGGGTGATGTATTCAGGGGGAAAATGTTCGTTGATGAATTTCTTGAGCACGGCAGTACAAGCCTTTGACTTGCTGCTGGTTTTAATAATGGCTGTGTTGCCACCCGCCATGCTGGCGGCCAAAACACCAATGGTCAGAAGTATGGGGAAATTAAAGGGACTGATGATGAGAGTGACACCATAGGGCATTTTGTAGACTTTGGTGACAAGGCTCGGGAAACACATCAGGCCGCTGAAATGGCATTCCGGCCGTGCCCAACGCTTCAATCCGCGTATGATTTCGTCGATTTCTACAAGCGAGGGAAGAATGTCGCAGAGATAGGCTTCGGTGTGACTGCGCCCTAAATCTTGTTGCAGAGCCTCTTCGAATTCTTGTTCGTATGATGCCACAGCTGCCTTCAAAAGCTTGAGTTGCTTCAACCGCCAGTCGATGGACAGGGTTTGACCCGACAAGAAAAACTCGCGCTGCTGGTCTACACAGTGCTTAATGTCATTGATGGTATATTCCATATTATATTGCAATAAGAGGTTCGACTATCGTTCTTGTACAAGTCTGACGCTGTGTCCATTGCTTCGAGCAGCCGTAGAAAAGCCGTAGCCACGATTTTGGATGTACAGTTCGTCGGCGGTGGAGGCATCGTAGAAGGTCGAGGCCCAATAGCAACCATATTCATCTATGAGCGATACTTTTTTTACATCACGGTAACCAGCCACGGGAAGGAAGACGGCTCCGGCCCCCTCCATCCTACCCCACTCTTCGAAGGTGTAATGGTTGGTTTCAAAACCTTTATCAGAACCGTAATGGAACGCGCAGCCAGCGGGAAGAGTCCATTTGTCGGGAAGGAGCAGCAGCCCGGCAATGGTGGAGCCTTCGCCACTCACATTTTCAATGGTGGCCAGTCCGCGCTTGGTGCCTGCTTCGTCTCTGAAAGAAAAGAGATATTGCCATTCGCTATAAGTCATGGTACGCCACACTCCGGGCTTATTGTCGGCGTTGCTGATGGGGTTATGCACACCCCAGTCGTAGTGGGTTCCAGCAATATCCGACTCACCACTGCCATATACGGCATTGGAATCAGTAACTGTATAAGGCATAAGGCCGTTATAGCCCGAAGTGCCCCAACCGAATAGGTCTATCCACCCGGAATAAGCGGTGTCGATAAGTTCGTTGGACATGCCAATAATATCGTACTGATTTTCAGCGAAACGCCAGGTGCCAGTGGATGCCTGATACTGGAGATTTCCCTGAGCAAAAACGACAGTTGTATTATCACCGATGGAGTAGCGAGCATTGATTGCGCCGACGGCTGGATAAAAAGGTTTCTCGTGAACCTCGGGAGTTTTCTTGCAGGCGGCGAAAAGCGCCAATGAAAGGAATGCAATAATAAAGTACTTTTTCATATTTATGAAACGGCACATTATTCAATTTATTGTTTGCCCTGCAAAAATAGAAGCCAACTTGGGCTATAGCGGGTATTTGGCTCTACTCTGGAAAATATTCGCTAAAGGAATGGTCACTGTATAAGACTATGATTTTTACAATGCTCTTCTTGTCGAGAGTGCGTTGTACGGGGACAGGAGGCTTAGTTGCGTCGTCCGTAAAAATCTCGACGGGTTTAGGGTGGGGGGCGTCATGGGCAGTATTATTCGTTATAACAGATTGAGGAGCAGGTTCTTTTGCAGGCATTTCTACGGTTGATTGAGGTTCTTGCCTTTGGAGTTGAGTTGGAGGATTAACAACTTTAGTATCAACAGTTTTAGTATCCTGAGGGGAATCAACCCGTCCGGAATCAATTTTTATGTTCGGTTGAGAAAAGAGGTCAAAAGCCTCAGGCTGTTCGACAGTTTTATTGTCAGCTGGAGCAGTTGGAACCGTTGCAGGAGAGGGAACATTGGAATTGTGATCATACATTTCGCCTTTTCCGAACATCAACCAATTGATATTTATTTCTGGCCATCGCTTAATAACTTTCATCACAAAATCTAAACTGGGATTGTTCCGTCCGGATAGAATATGAGAAATACCGCTTGGCTGGATTCCGATTTCTTCAGCAAACTGACGAGCAGTGATGTTCTTTGCTTGGAGCAATAAATTTATTCTGTCGACCATAATACGAAAAGTAATATTAATATATTTACAATTGTAATTTACATTTGTAGAATAATCGTTTTGGAATGCAAAGATACGAAAATTAAATTGATTACAGAAATAATTTTGATTAAAATTACATTTGTAATATATAGAATATACTTAATTATTACTTTATATAAAATAATTATTTAAGTAAAATACAAATAGTTATTATAATGAATTTGGTCTTTGGTTGTGGTGTATTATATTTGTTTTAATTAAAGATTCATATATTCTATATAATTAATTGGTTTATAATGATAATATATGTATTTATTCCTACATTATTTATTAAATATACGATTTTAAAGATTTTACTGATATACAAATGTGAATTTGAATGTAAATTACAAATGTTTATATATGTATACAAATGTAATTAATATATAATTTACTTCTGTAATCATGTTTAGAACGAAATGAATACACTAACACTTTCATTGCAGAAATATCGTCGAATGATTCCGTCTGTAAGAGAAACCGACTTGGCTTGTCCCCTATTTTGAAATTTAAAACAAGTAATAAAACTTGATTCTGTAAGTGGAATGAATATACTTAACCGAGAATAACCGATAACATATCTACTTTATTTACTACTACTTATGCTGAATGAGAGATAGGTTTATTTTTATCATACGCTCATTGTATAGATGGTCGAATAGGCTTCTACATTTTATTTATTAACACCGCTGTACAGTTGATAAGCATACAAGCGATTCAAAATGTTAAAAACAATAACTCCTCTGCCCCCTACTCAGTTCTGTAGTAATTGGCATGGTTCAGGACTCCTGGCAACTTGCATCGAGCAGCCTGAAGTGACTTTTTTGTATTCAATGACAGGCAATAATGAAAAATAATTGTTATATTCATTTTTTTTAGTATATTTGTAGAGTAAAATTTGGTAGCGATATTAATTTATAAAACTGACTAACAATAAGATACATGGCAGATTCAAATAAGAAATCATGGAGAAATAGTTCTAACAAGTGGATCTATTTAAAAATCGCTATCATATACTTCACCACCCCGAGCAAGGTGTATGAGATTGCTCATAAAACTCGAGGTGCTAATATGAGGGAACGTGCCATCCGCGGACGTTTGGTTGAGATGGGAGTGCTTTCTCGTGGAAATTCAAGCCCAAACAATGGTATTGATCTTGAAAAAGGCCACATTTAATTAATAGAAACAAACAAGTCAAACAATAAAACATTATCAATATGAAGAAATTTATCGTTGCATTATGTTCAATTCTGATTCTGGCCATTGTTGTGTCTTCATGCACACATCATACCTGCCCTGCCTACCGTGGCTCGATTGCAGAGAATGTTGAGCAGTAATCTGAACTAACATAATAAAAAGGTAGAAAACCCATGTATGTAGCCATACACGGGTTTTTTATTATCCTGTAATAGGTGTGATTAAGGAAGTGAGATGTTCATCTGTATGATGGACAACTACTTGGATATAGAAATAGGGTGTCAACGCTTGGCGTGACACCCTATTCTATTGTGTATGTAATTCGGATTATTGAATCATCTTTTCAAGATCGGAAATACGGCTACGAATCTTTTCTGTCTGACCGATAATGAAGTCTTCGCTGTATTTTGAATCGCAAAAACCATTGC
>JAEEGL010548278.1_pt1 | contig 11125 bp, 9 predicted proteins | sample 9134231 | NCBI WGS metagenome assembly JAEEGL01 (sample SAMN16246548, study PRJNA631951) | gut metagenome | biome: gut microbiome; feature: rumen; material: fiber-attached | host: Bos | place: Iran: Karaj | collected 2018-10
ATATGACGCTAAGTTTATGTTGTTTCTGAATAATGTAGTCAGCATGTAGTCAATGCGCAAAACAACTGAAGCCCCGAAAACGTAGTGTTTTCGGGGCTTCTGGGCGTGCCTGACACGATGCGAACGTGCGACCTACAGAGTCGGAGTCTGTCACTCTATCCAGCTGAGCTACAGGCACATATACACCATTTATGCAGTTTTCAAAGACCTTACAGCTTAAGCGTCGGAGTCTAACGCTCTATCCAGCTGAGCTACAGGCACAAATGCAGCATGGTTATTATAGCTTCGGCAGGTTCGTTTGTCAACCATTAAAAGGCCCCGGATCAAACGACGCTCCGGGCGCTGTGAAGGTCCCGTCTTTGTGGAGAAGGAGGACATACGTCCCTGCAACGGAGAATCCAACGATATCCGTTTCGTTTCGGAGCGCGGAAAGAAGCTCATCGTTTACGGGGAGCAGCGGCTCCACCAACAAGGTGCCGTCCAGTTTGAGCCCCACCAGCAGGGCGGCGCTGCTGTCAATAGCGACCACGTCCGTCCAAAGGCTCAAATCACGACGATCGGACAGGAGCGTGCCGTCCTTATTGAGCCCGACCGGGTTGTAGCCGGCGGCAGCCAAATCACAGAGGTCAAGCCAGCCGACGGTCTGGTCGGGGCGGCTGCAGAGCAAGGTGCCGTTCTCCCGCAGCGCGAACAGGATCCCGTTCCCGGAAGCCAAGGCAGAAAGGCCTGTCCAGCCGGTCAGGGCAGAGGTGTCCGTGAAGCCGCAGTGGAGCATGCTGCCGTCGGCGGTGAGTCCGAAGCTGTCCCATGGGCCGCAAAAGATCCTGACCACGTCGGTCCATTCGCCCGTATCACATTGGCCGCAGCTGTTGTCACCGGCGGCAAGCACTCGTCCGTCCGCGGTGAGGCCCAGGCTGTGAGCATACCCTGCAGCCACGGCAACGACATCAGCCCAGCCCTGAACGTCGCATTGGCCCCGGTCGTTAACGCCCGCGGCACGAACCGTGCCGTCCTCCGTGAGAAACAGGGCATGGCCCTGACCGGCCGCCAGACGACGGCTCTGTAGCCCATCACGGGCCGCGGCAAGCTGTTCCTGGATGGGTATGATCTCAGGGGTGTTTTCCGGGACATGGATGGTTGAAATATCCTGTTCCTCTTCGCCCCTCGTCTCCTTGGTCAACGCCTGCGCCCGAGCGGGGGCGTCCCGGAAGTTGCCCAAAGCCAAAAAGTTTTGGCGAGCGGCTTCCTGATCCCCAGCCGCCAGCAGCTGTTCCGCCATGGTGTAGCGACAGAGATCCGCCTGAAAAAGGGCGTCTTCGTACCCGGCCACAGCCAAAAACAAATCTCGGGCAGCTTCGTAATCGCCGGATCCGGCCAAGGCCACCGCCTTTTGGTAATCGCAGGCCATGATCTGCCGGACGGATTCCCCATAGTTGCCCAGTTCCGCGTACAGCCGGCGAGCGGCCTCATAATCCCCGGCCTCAAACAGGGATGCGGCGCGATCATAGGTCAGCCGATTCAACACATCTGCGGCGCCTGCCATTTCCGCCTGCCGGCCCAACGTTTCGGCTTCAGCCCAGTTCCCCTGGGCCCCCGCAGCCAAAGCCCGCTGAGTATAGATGTCCGCACGGTTGATCGTCCACCAGCGCAGGGCATAGAGCCCTCCCAGCACCAGGATCGTTGTCAGGAGCATCCCCAAAAGGGGCAGGCGATTTGATTTCTCAGTCTGTTTCATGATCGGCCTCTACAGATACTTGAGCAGCTTGTCCATCGTTCGCACGGTGTTGACGCCTTGGGCCGTAGATAAAACGATGTACACGTCGTCGATTCCGTTGTCAGCAATGTACTGGGAGATGGTCCATCGGGCATGGGGCGCGTCATAATAGTTTGTGCGCACGTCGGTCATGTGGACGGTCGTATAATAGGGCGTCAAAAAAGGAAGGAAACAGTTGGCAAAGGAGTCACCGATGACCAGGCAGCTGCGGCCCGCGTCCACGCCCGTTTCAAACCGGCGCCACGGCCCCAAGGTGCCGCCCAGATAGACCGTGTAGTCGCGGGAAGTGGTGTAGATCAGCGGTGCCTCCGCCTCATGCCCGTCCCAGTAGATGCGATAGCCCTTCACCGGCGTGTCGGGGATAAGCACGTCCAGGGTGTCCGCCTGGTGGCTGGAGCGGAAGTTGGGGCTGGTAAGGGACGCACTGCCGTAGAACGACCGGTTCACAGTAAAGCTGTAGCTGTCGTAGGGCCTCGGATCGACGCCCATGGTCTCCAGGATGGCATTGGCCGTGTAGCATGCGGCTCGGGGGGTCCAGTGATGGTCTGTGGTAAAAAACAGATACTCCCCGTCCAGAAGACGCTGCTCCAAGACCTTTTGGACGCTGATCATATACACGCCCTCGTCAACATACGCATTGACGGTGTCCTCCAGGTCTCCGTCCCAACCGATGCAGGAACCGTTCCGCAGATTAGCCGCGACCCGAGGGGCGGGCGGCTGAGCGAAAAACACATGGCCGTCGGCAGGCAGTGTGGCCCGGTAGGCATTCAGGATCCGGATGGCCCGCCGGATGTTCTCAGGCGGAAAAGAATACACTTTCACCTGATTCCCGTCCTTTTGGGTCATGGTGAAGTAGCAGGTCTGGATGCCGGAAAGGTCCTTTTCCGGCACGGGAGTGGCGGTGGGGGCCGGCATCTCGGTCACGGCTTCCGTCGCTGCTACCGCGTCTGCAGTGGGCTCCGGCGTGACCCCTGGTTCGGTTTCTTCCGGCGTCGAACTGGGCTGGGGTTCTTCTCCCGCCTCCGAAACATCTGCCGGCGTGGGTGCAAAAGTCGGCTCCTGCCAGTCATCTTGGTCCGGATCCTCCTGGTCAAAGGCCTGAAGCTGTGCGATCAGCTCCGCCTCCGCATCGGCATCGGTCTGCGGTTCCCCGGGAAGGGAGAGGCGATCCATGATATTGTCGGCCTCAGCCACGAATATCTCCCGGTCGGGCACGTTGTCGCTGAGATAGTCTTCCAGCCCCAGCATGAAGGAGCCATCCTTCACCGAATCCCAGGAGCATTCCGGGAACCCGGCCAGCATCCGATTCTCCGCCTGGGAAGCATGAGGGACTTTCTCCCCGAAGATGAGCAACAGCGCTCCCAGCCCTCCAAAGAGGACCAGCGTGCCGTATAGAAGTAGGAAGGAAAGTTTGCGTTTCATACTCGATCGTCAGAACCTAAAGTAGATGAAGGGATTGTAGCTTTGCCGGATCAGGAACAGCAGGGAGAGGAGCCCCACCAGCACCGCGAACACCGTGCCCAGACCGGCTAGCCAGCGCCGGTTTTCGGCGAGCTTTCTGAGCCGGGGGACGATAGGCGCCGCGCCGATGCAGGCGATGGGCAGAAACAGGGCGTATTTACGGAGCACCACGGCGATGCCCTCGTCCAGCCAACCCACGCCGCCGCCGAACATGGCGGCCACATGGACCAGCAGGGCGCTCTGATCATTGTAATAGAAGACCATCATGCCGATCATGGTCAGCACAAAGTTGAACAGCCACTGGAAGAAGACGGGCATCCTGGCCCATGGCTTCTCCACGGCCTTGTGGGCGATCTGCAACACGTACCAGTATAACCCCCACAACACATAGTTCCAGGCAGCCCCATGCCAAAGACCCGTCAACGCCCAGACGATCAGCAGATTCAGCAGCTGCCGCCTTTTGCCTTTGCGACTGCCGCCCAGGGGGAAGTAGACATACTCCCGAAAGAAGCTGCCTAGAGAGATATGCCACCGATGCCACAGGTCTGTGGGAGAGATGGAGAAGTAGGGGTAGTTGAAGTTTTCCTTGTAGGTGAAGCCCAGCACTCGCCCCAGGCCGATGGCCATGTCGGAGTAGGCGGAGAAGTCGAAGTAGAGGTGGAGAGAGTAGATGATGGCGCTGACCCAAGCTCCCACGACGGAAACAGGCACGGCACCGTCCGGCAGGCATTCAAGGAGGATGCTGCCGGAGATATTGGCCAGGATCACCTTTTTTCCAAGGCCCATCAGGAACCGGCGCATGCCGTCGATAAAATCATCGGCGGTGGTAGTCCTGTCCTCCAGGGCCGCCGCCACATCCCCGTACTGGACGATGGGGCCGGCGATGAGCTGAGGGAAGCAGCTCACATACAGCAGCAGACGGAAGAGGTTCTTCTGAACGCTGACCTTGCCCCGATATACGTCCACGGTGTAGGTAAGGATCTGGAAGGTGTAGAAGGAGATGCCGATGGGGAGCCGGGGCGCCTTGAAGGGGATCTCGACTCCCAGGAGGCTCGTCAGATTGGACAGGAAGAACCCGGTGTATTTGAAATACAACAGTCCCGCCAGGGAACCGGCCACGCCCAAGCCCAGCCACAGCTTCTTGCCCCGAGGGCTGACGGCCTTGTCCATAGCCCGAGCCACAAGATAGTTGAAAAGGGTAGTGGCCAAGAGGAGCAACACCATGATCGGCTCGCCCCAGGCGTAGAACACCAGCGAAAAAACCACCAGCACGCCGTTGCGCCAACGAAGATCCCTGCTCAAAAAATACAGAATGAGCAGGGTCGGCAAAAACAGCAGCAAAAATGTCAATCCCGAAAAAACCATGATGAATTAGTATACCATCGTTGGGATGTGAAGTCAACTTCCCTCTTTGCGACAGGGAGGTAGCCCTTTCACCCCGTTTGCAAAAAACAGCCCGCGGTACGGGCTGTTCTGCTTTCGTCATTTCCGGGATCAGAATTCCTCCCATGTAATAGTGGTCCCTTCCAAAACATCGTCGAAGGGCAGTTTCCAACCCCATCCCCTGCCTATCGCAGACCACTGTTTCATGCCAAGATCCTTATAGATGCCATCGTCGCCGAACATGTCTTCTTCGCCGTACCAGGGACCGTAGCCGTACGCCGCCTTCAGCGTGTAAGTGCCGTCCGGAATATAGACGATCAGGTTCTCCTTGGGCTTCACAAAGCAGGAGAGGACCCTCGCGCCGGTGGCGTAGTCATACAGACGGAAATAGAGGCTGTAGCCGGCCAGATTGTTATAGGGTTTCAAGAACGTGCTTTTCACACTGTAATTGGCGTTGCGGAACTTTTCCCCGGTGCTCGGGAAAGGCCGCTTGCACAGGGAGGCCAGGTTCTCCGCGTCCAAGAAATCCCCCATTTCGGTGAACAACTTGTAGGCTTTGTAATAGTGCTTCTCCTCCATGAACTGCTTGGCCTTTTCATAGTTCGCATGGCCCAGGCAGGTCTTACGCACATTGTCATAATCGGGATAGGATCGGCCGTCCTCCCCGTCAAGCAGCGCCAAAGCGCCTTCCCAGTCCTCCTTGGCAATGGCCGCAGCGATCGACGCATTCGCAGCCTGGGTCCTGCAGTCGGCGGCCTGTTCGTCGGCATCCTTCACTCCGGGGATCTGAGCAAACAACTCCGCCGCCGCCGCGTACTCGCCGGCCGTCTTTTTGGCCACGGCCTCCTGATAGGTCAGCTCGTCCTGACATTGTTTCGCCAGCTCCGAGGCGTCCCTATACTCTCCCAACGCTTCAAAGGCAGCTTTGGCATCGGCAAGCTTCCCCTCCTCCAGCAGCAGGCGGGCGGCAGCATACGACGCCATGGTTTGGGCGTCCTCATACTCGCCCAGCTTGGCCAGCATCTCCTGAGCCTGGGCATATTCGCCCTTCTCCAGCAATCCCTTGGCTTCGGCATACGCTTCTGTGAGGTCAACGCCGTCTTCTTCAGGCCCCGGCTCCGACTCCGACTTCGGCTCCGCCGCAATCTGGCTTTCGGAGGGTTTCTCCACCTCTGCGTCGTTGCTCTTTCTTCCGATCAGCAACACCGCAATGACCGCCACAAGAGCGCAGATGAGCACACCCGCGCCGATAATGACGCCGATCAACAGCTTTTTATCGTTCTTTTTCTCCGGCTCAGTCCATGCGGCCTGCTCAGGGGATTTCTCTTCATCCATGCGATAACCGCACTGGGGGCAGAAGGACCCTCCTTCGGGGATCTCATGATTGCATTTCGGACAAGTCATGGCATGACTCCTTTCCAACGATCATATATATTGATTATATATCAATCCCTTTTCCAGCGTCAACCATCATTTGATGAAAACCGGCGATCCTTCGCAAAAAACGCGCCTCCTGCAGATCGATCCGCCGGTATCTCTATTCTCTGCGGATCACAGGATCCATGATTGATGGTCTGATTTCATATATTTTTGTTGACAAGCGCCTTGGTCGGTGGTAAATTGTATACAATTTCAACAAAAGGAGCCGCGGACGCCATGGGACGCAAGGGATATCCATATTATTACCGCTTTGCTCTCGGCAGCAAGGTCCGTCTGGTATGCCTTTGATCCGTTTGAAATCGAATCGATGGAGCGTGGCGCCGGATGGTCGCCACGCTTTTTTTGCACCACACTGTGAAAGGATTCCGCTATGACTTCCCCTTCTCTCATAACCCTGCTCTTTTTGGTCGTTTTCTTTGCCGTCATGCTGTGGATCGGCCTCAAATCCCGCAAACACGCCTCTGATATCAACGGCTTCGTATTGGGTTCAAGGCAGGTGGGCCCCTGGCTCTCCGCCTTCGCCTACGGCACCAGCTATTTCTCCGCCGTCATCTTCGTGGGCTATGCAGGCCAGTTCGGCTGGAACTTCGGCCTGGCCTCCACCTGGATCGGCCTTGGGAACGCCTTCATCGGCTCCCTCCTGGCCTGGCTCATTTTGGGCCGCCGGACCCGGATCATGACCCAGCACCTCATGAGCAAGACCATGCCGGATTTCTTCGGCATCCGATACGAGTCCGATGGGCTGCGCACGGCGGCCAGCCTCATCACCTTCGTGTTTTTGATTCCCTACACGGCTTCTCTCTACAACGGCCTATCCCGCCTCTTCGCCATCGCCTTTCCCGGCGTGGATTACGCCGTATGCGTCGTCATCATGGCGGCCCTCACCGGCGTGTACGTGATCCTGGGCGGGTATATGGCCACGGCCTGGAACGACTTCATCCAGGGCATCATCATGCTCTTCGGCATCGTGGCGGTCATCGCGGCGGTCCTGGGGGACAACGGGGGCCTGAACCTGGCCATGGAGAAGCTGGCCACGGGTCCCACCGGCGGCTGGCAGTACGCCTCCTTCCTGGGGGCCAATCCCCTGTTCCTGCTGTTCGTGGTGATCCTCACCTCCCTGGGCACCTGGGGTCTGCCCCAGATGGTGGGCAAGTTCTACGCCATCAAAAACGAATCCTCCATCCAGAAGGGCACCGTGATCTCCACCCTCTTCGCCATCGTCGTGGCGGGCGGCTGCTACTTCCTGGGGGGCTTTGGACGACTCTACGACATCGACGTAAAGGCCCAGGGCTTCGACGCCATCATCCCCCGGATGCTTTCTTCCCTGCCCGCTGTCATCATCGGTATCGTCATCGTGCTGGTGCTGTCCGCGTCCATGTCCACTCTCTCTTCGTTGGTGCTCACCTCCGCCTCCACCATGACCCTGGATCTCATCGCGCCCCGGCGGAAAAAGCCCCTCAGGGAAAAGGATCAGCTACTGCTCATGCGGGGGTTCATCGTCCTGTTCATCGTAGTCTCGGCCCTGATCGCCATCAAACAGGCCCGCAGCAAAAGCCTGTTTATCGCCCAGATGATGGGCGTCAGCTGGGGCGCCCTGGCTGGAGCGTTCCTGGCGCCCTTCCTCTATGGTCTCTACTCCAAGCGCACCACCAAGGTCTCCACGGCGGTATGCTTCGCCTGGGGCGTTGGATTGGAGTCCATGCAGCTATTGGTGTCCCTGGGGGTCCTCGACGTCAGCGGCAGCCCATTCCTCGCTTTTGTGTTCAACAACTCCATCTACTCGGGCGTCATCGCCATGGTGGGGGGTCTCGTCCTCGTGCCCCTGGTGGACCTGGCGAGCCAGAAGCTCCGCCCCGTCCACGTGGAGGACATGTTCTCCGCCTACGACGAGAGAAGGACCGTGGATATTACCGATAACCTGGGGAAATAAAGCTTTGTTTTGTCGCTTTATTAATCAATGTGACTTGTTAAGCTGAAAAAAGCATAGCCATTATCGAAAATAGAAACGGAGAAAGGTTTGCCTTTCCCCGTTTTCTTATATAACTCTGATAATGATTTATATCATATTCTGCGGGTTTTTTTGATAATAGCTTCCCTATTATTCATAAAACTTAACTTCCTGATATGCACTTTCACAATCTGATTTATACTGTGAGATCGCGTTAGTAAAAGACGATTGTGAATATCCACTAGGAAAAGATGAGACCAGCGACAAAAATTTGTTAACTGCCATATAATATTTTTTAACAGCCATATAATACTCGCTAGTACCTTTATTTCCAAGATATTTTTTCGCTATCTCCATGTCTGATCTTGCTCGATTGCGAGCATTGTAAATGGCGATAATATCCATTGCTATAAATACATCCCATTTATCATTTATTTCTTTGGTGGATGAATACTCCTTGAAATATTCATTCAAAACACCCGGATCAGTTGACCAATTATTTGCTTGTATTGAAGCAGCTTCATAAATTTTAACCTGTGCGTCGTAAATTTGGCACATTGCTGCATGTAAATCTTCATCAGAGGGGGTCGGATCTGGTTCAGCCGTTGGTTCAGCCGTTGGTTCAGCCGTTGGTTCAGCCGTTGGTTCAGCCGTTGGTTCAGCGGTGGGCATAGCCGCATTTTTACTGTTACTACATCCGGTCAGGGCGAACACGCTTACAAACACCAATAAAAAAGCGATAAATCTTCTCATTTCTTTTCCTCCAAAGCAGTTATGCTCTCATAATTTGGGCCCAAACAAAACGAACATGGTGCAGGGGATTTTCTCCCTGCGGGAAGATACTCCTTTGCCTCCATATAGGTGTCAAAAATCAATTTGTTCTCGTCTCGTATCAGTCCAATTTTACATCGGCCATTTGTAGATGCTGCATCATGGATTGTTCGGCTGTTGATGTTCAACAAAAATCGCATTTTACTTAGCCCTCACTTTCATTGTTCTTTTCGCCATACGTTTTTGGAAGATAAAAAAGCATACACTCCAAACGACCTTCGGCACACCGGCTGTAATAACCGATATTGGTTAATATGATTATATACCATAGACGGTTAACATGCAAGCAGGAAATGGAGGCTTGCATGTATGATAACTTATCAACGTTTGTGGGAAACAATGAAGCAAAAAGGCGTGTCCCAATATGCTCTCATTAAAGTATATCACATCAGCCCCGCGCAGATCACTCGCCTCAAACGCAATGAAAGCGTGAGCACCCATACGATTGATACTTTTTGTCGAATTTTGTGTTGCCGCGTGGAGGACATCATGGAATATCAAATTGATGAATGATCTCTACATGCCATATAACAAAAGGGAAATGCGTGAGCATCCCCCTTTTCTTATAGTCTTTTAGGCACAGCCTTTTCTTTCGGGAAAAGACTGCAATGATCATACGCTTTCTATTTCTTCCAACGTCAGCGACTTCAGCCCCCGGGCCACCAGGGCCTTCTCGGCCGCCTCCGTGCCTGTGACCCGGAAGATCATGTAGGCCCGGCCGGGCTCCCCGCCCAAAAAGGCGTACATGTACTCGATGTTCACCCGGGCGGCGTTGAATTCGGAGAGCAGGTTGTACAGGCCGCCGGGCTCGTCGGGCACGGCGAAGGCCAGCACGTTGGAGAACTGGGCGATGAACTGCCCCTCGCTCAGGACCCGGGCGGCTTTTTGCGGGTCGTTCACGATGATCCGGGCGATGCCGAAGTCCGTGGCCTCGGCGATGGACAGGGCTCGCATGTCGATGCCGTGGGCCGCCAGGAGGGCGGTGAGATCATATAGCTTGCCCGGCCGGTTCTCCAGAAAAACGGATAATTGTTTAATGCTCATATTCCTTTCTCCTTGTGTGGATCTTGGTCGATTAGGTTCACGTGAGGTCTATGCGGCACATGGTAAAGGTGGCCTTGGCGACGAGGGTATCCTGTCCATCCCGGATCAGGACCTCGTACCAGGAGAGGCGCTTGCCCGGCTTCAGGCAGGACGCTTCCGCGTGTAGGACGTCGTCCCGGCAGGGGTTCAGGAAACTCATGTGGGCATCCGCCGAAACGTGTTGCCCGGCCCCTGTTCCGAAGTGGGAGGCCACCGCGCATGCAAAGTCCGCCATGGTCAGCAGCACCCCGCCCATGACGCCGCCCACGGCGTTTCTGTGGGCTTCGGTCAGGCAAAGGCTGATGACGGCGTGTCCCGGAGACGCTTCCTCCACGGTCATGCCGCTGCCGGCGGCGAAGCGATCCTTTTGGAAGAACGCCCGAGCCTGTTCCAGAGTTTCCAAGACGATCCCTCTGTCCATGGTCTGCCGCTCACCCCGTCAGATCTTTCGCTTGTCGATGACCCGGACCGCCTTGCCTTCGCTCCGGGCGATGGTCTTGGGCGCCACCAGGGTGACTTTGGGCCGGATGCCCAGCATGGACACGAGGCCCATGGATAGGGTCTTCTGCAGCTCCTGGATCTTGCCGATGGAGTCGGTGAACATCTCCGGGGTCATCTCCACCAATATCTCGAAGGTGTCGGTGTTGTTGACCCGATCCACCAGGATCTGGTAGTTGGCGGCATAGCCGTGGTTGAGGAGCACGGTCTCGATCTGGCTGGGGAATACGTTGACGCCCCGGATGATCAGCATGTCGTCGCTGCGGCCCTTGGGCTTGGTCATGCGCACGTGGGTCCGGCCGCAGGAGCACTTCTCGTAGGTCAGGGAGCAGATGTCCTTGGTGCGATACCGGATCATGGGGAAGGCTTCCTTGTCTACGGCGGTGATCACCAGCTCGCCTTGGGCGCCCTCGGGCAGGACCTCGCCCGTGTCCGGGTCGATGATCTCGGGGATGAAGTGGTCCTCGTTGATGTGCATGCCCGCCTGGGCGGAGCACTCGAAGCTGACGCCGGGGCCGGAGAGCTCCGTGAGCCCGTAGATGTCGTAGGCTTTGATGCCTAAGGTCTTCTGGATGTCCTGTCGCATCTCCTCGGACCAGGCCTCCGCGCCGAAGATGCCCGCCTTCAGGGGGATGTCGTCGGGCCCGAGACCCAGCTCCTTCATGCGCTCGCCCAGGTATGCGGCATAGCTGGGGGTGCAACAGATG
>JAEEGL010679429.1_pt1 | contig 11125 bp, 11 predicted proteins | sample 9134231 | NCBI WGS metagenome assembly JAEEGL01 (sample SAMN16246548, study PRJNA631951) | gut metagenome | biome: gut microbiome; feature: rumen; material: fiber-attached | host: Bos | place: Iran: Karaj | collected 2018-10
CTGTTTATTCACAATATCCAACTGACAAATAACAGGAATGAGATAGAGCTTTTGTTTGCCTAAACCATGAAATTTGTAGATTCTTCCAAGACCTCCCGTTTTTTATCCTAATTCGCTCTATATCAATCATTTGAATATTTGAAGACCTCATGTAAGACCTCACCTAACACCTCATGTAAGACCTCATGTAAGACCTCATGTTGATTTCCTACTAATTTTCCCCTTTGACCTCATTGAGAGAGAAGATTCAACAGGAGGTATTTACAGACTTAACCTTCCTCTCTTTTTCTGATTTGTAATCACCTTTATGTGGCAAAATGGCATTTTTATTTGGAAAAGATAAACCTATGCTTTGCGTTAGCTAAACGATAGGTTTGCATCGTGTAAACGATAGCTTTGCGATGCGTAAACCATAGCTTTATATCATCAAAACCAAATATATTCGCAATCCTTCAATGGTTTTTCTTTGTAACATGCAATCGTTATTGTTTTTTTTTGTAATTTTGCAAACAATAAAAAAATAGCTTATGAGAAGAACAATGATTCTGCTTACCGCAATCATTTTGACATTCGGTAGCACATTAGCACAAACGATGATTCAAAAAAACAAGATTCAACTCAAGAGTGACCTCATGACTCCCGAGGCATTGTGGGCGATGGGGCGCATTGGCGGTTATGCTGCTTCGCCTGACGGAAAGCATATCGCCTATCAGGTGGCATATTATAGCGTCAAAGAAAACAAGAGCCACCATATATTATATATCATGGATGCTGACGGGAAGAACCAAAAGCAACTCACCACGTCAGCTAAGAGTGAGACAGATGCTGCTTGGCTTTCCAACGACCGAATTGCATTTTGCACAGGTGGCGAGGTGTGGAGCATGAACATCGACGGCACCGACCGCAAGCAACTCACCAAGACAAATGGCGAGGTAGAAGGTTATCTCTTCTCACCTGATAAGTCAAAAATTGTCATATTAAAATCCATTCCCTATTATGGTAGCATCAAGAAGAATCCTGAAGATCTTCCCAAGGCAACTGGAAGATTGATTACGGATATGAACTATCGCCATTGGGATCATTATGTAGAATCTATCGCTCATCCGTTTTTAGCCAACGTTGCAGCCGACGGAACTATTGGTGAAACCAAAGACATACTTGAAGGAGAACCTTTCGAGTGTCCTACTGCCCCATTTGGTGGAATAGAGCAATTAGACTGGAGCAAGGATTCACGTTATATTGCTTACACTTGTCGCAAAAAAGAAGGAGTACAATATGCAGTTTCTACTGATACCGACATTTTCCTTTACGACACCGAAACGGGAAAAGCAGAGAATCTTTGTAAGCCCGCTGACTACAAAGAGCCTCAAATAGACCTTTCAAAGACCATGAAAAACCAGTCGGTAAATGCGGCTGATAACTTGAAGAACAATCCTGGCTACGACCAGAATCCTAAGTTCTCACCTGATGGCAAGTACGTAGCGTGGTTGTCTATGGAACGCGATGGTTATGAGAGCGACCGCAATCGTCTTTGTGTGTACGACTTGCAAACGGGAGATAAGAAATACATCACGGAATCGTTTGACTCTAACGTAGATGACTTCTGTTGGAGCGACACTAAGGATGCGATGATTTATTTCATAGGTGTTTGGCACGGAACGGAAAATCTCTATGCCATCAATTGGAAGGGTGAACTCAAACAATTGACCGAGGATTGGGCAGACTTTGGAAGTTTGCAAATGCTCAACAATAAGAAGCAAATCCTTGCAGAGCGTCATGATTATTTCAACGCTGCCGACCTCTACGTGATTACGCCTAACTTTAAGAAGCCTGAAAAGACTGACGTGAAGCAAATCACGCAAGAAAACAAGCATATCTTCGACCAGTTGGCAAAGGGAAAAGTGCAACAACGTTGGGTGAAGACAACCGACAACAAGGAAATGATGTATTGGGTGATTCTTCCACCACATTTCGATGAAACGAAGAAATACCCCACCCTACTCTTCTGCGAAGGCGGACCTCAAAGTCCTGTATCTCAGTTCTGGAGTTATCGTTGGAACTTCATGATAATGGCTTCGCAGGGATACATCGTCGTTGCACCTAATCGTCATGGCTTGCCTGGATTCGGTTCTGAGTGGTGTGAGGAAATCTCTGGCGACTGGACAGGACAATGTATGGATGATTATCTCACCGCCATTGACGATGCCGCCAACAATTTGCCATACGTGGATAAAGACCGATTGGGATGTGTAGGAGCATCTTTCGGAGGATTCTCCGTTTATTACTTAGCGGGTCATCACGACAAACGGTTTAAGTGTTTCATCGCCCACGATGGTGCTTTCAACTTGGAATCAATGTACACCGATACAGAAGAAGTATGGTTCTCTAACTGGGAATACGAGGATGCTTATTGGAATAAGGACCTTTCGCCTAATGCCAAGAAGACCTACGAGAATTCTCCACATAAATTCGTGGATAAATGGGATACGCCTATCCTCTGTATTCACGGAGAATTGGATTATCGTATCAACGCAAATCAAGGCTTTGGTGCCTTCAACGCCGCCAAGTTAAAGGGAATCCCCGCCGAATTACTATTGTTCCCCGATGAGAATCATTGGGTATTGAAACCACAAAACGGAATTCTCTGGCAACGCACATTCTTTAATTGGCTCAACCGTTGGCTGAAGCAAGATTAAAGATTAAAAATTAAAGATTAAAGATTTAAATGGGATAATTTAAAAATGGAAGATCGCTATAACAAGATTATTGACATCAGTTTCAAGTTTGGTGTTCGTATTGTTAAATTATTCCAATTTCTTGTTGACAACAAAGTAAACTATGCTATTCCCAATCAAATTTTAAGAAGCGGAACAAGCATAGGGGCCAACGTCAATGAAAGCGTGTTTGCACAGAGCAAAAAAGACTTTATTAATAAAATGCATATAGCTTTAAAGGAAGCAAACGAAACAAAGTACTGGCTTAGGCTGTTGTATGAATCTGGATATATTAACGACAAACAGTTTGAATCGATGACAGATGATTTAAAAAACATCATTGGGACTTTGGTGAATATCATTAAAACCTCCAAAAATAACAATTAAATGTTTTCATCTTACCATCTTAATATTTAATTTTGCATGTTTAATATTTAATTTTATAATAATGACAAATACGATTAAAACCCTTCGCGATTCTGCAGGAATGAGATGGACAGCCCTATTACTATTGGCACTTGCCATGTTCTGCAGCTATATCTTCATGGACATCCTCTCACCCATCAAAGACCTCATGCAGGAAACTCGTGGATGGGATTCCACCGCCTTTGGCACCATGCAAGGTTCTGAGGTATTCCTCAATGTCTTTGTATTCTTCCTCATCTTCGCTGGTATCATCCTCGACAAGATGGGCGTTCGCTTTACCGCCGTTCTCTCTGGTGCAGTCATGCTCATCGGAGCTATCATCAAGTGGTATGCCGTGAGCGAGTCGTTCATGGGTAGTGGTTTGGAAACATGGTTTACCAACAACTTGAACTATATCCCATTGTTCCAAGAATTGGGTGTAGCACCATTCTATGAGGGAATGCCAGCCTCGGCTAAGTTTGCCGCTTGTGGATTCATGATCTTTGGTTGCGGTTGCGAGATGGCAGGTATCACCGTCAGTCGCGGTATCGTGAAATGGTTCAAGGGTCGCGAGATGGCTTTGGCAATGGGGTCTGAGATGGCTTTGGCTCGTCTGGGTGTTGCCACTTGTATGATTTTCTCTCCCTTCTTCGCTAAGCTTGGCGGAAACATCAGCGTTACCCGTTCAGTAGCATTTGGCGTGGTATTGATGTGTATTGCCTTGATGATGTTCGTGGTTTATTTTTTCATGGATAAGAAACTCGATTCACAAACGGGTGAGGCAGAAGAGAAAGACGATCCATTTAAGATTAGCGATATCGGCAAGATTCTCTCCGATAGTGGTTTCTGGCTTGTTGCCTTGCTTTGCGTACTTTATTATTCGGCTATCTTCCCCTTCCAGAAATATGCCGTCAACATGTTGCAATGCAATCTAACACTTACCGAACCATCAGCAGATTCTTTCTGGGCAGGTTCTTCCGTAACCATTATCCAATATGTTATCATGCTTGTGGTGGCAGCAGCAGGATTTGCCAGCAACTTCCAAAAGAAAGCAGCAACCAAATATGGTTTGCTTGCCCTTTCCATCGCATCGCTCATCGTTTATTGCTACATGGGTTACATGCGTCAGTCGGCAGAAAGTATCTTTGCCGTATTCCCCTTGCTTGCCGTGTTGATTACTCCTATTCTCGGCAGTTATGTTGACCACAAGGGAAAAGCAGCTTCCATGCTCGTGCTCGGTTCGTTGTTGCTCATTGCTTGCCACTTGACATTTGCCTTTGTCCTTCCACTTTTCAAGGGCAATGCCGTTGGCGGTATTATCATCGCATACATCACAATCTTGGTATTGGGTTCTTCGTTCTCACTTGTTCCCGCTTCCTTGTGGCCAAGTGTTCCCAAGCTTGTCGATTCAAAGGTAATCGGTTCTGCTTACGCCTTGATATTCTGGATTCAAAACATCGGCTTGTGGCTCTTCCCATTACTTATCGGTAAAGTGCTCGACAGCACCAACGAGGGAGTAACCGACCCCACTAAGTTCGACTATACCGCCCCGCTCGTCATGCTGGCAGGTCTCGGTGTGGCAGCCTTGATTCTTGGTCTCGTCCTCAAGGTAGTGGATAAGAAGAAGGGAATTGGTTTGGAAGAACCGAACATCAAGGAATAATTGTTCTTAAATAAACGAGTAAACAGGTTGATGGAATCCCCTTTCAACCTGTTTTTTCTATGTCTAAGGATTATGGGATTCAAGGATATTCATTTCAGCACCGATAATAAAAATCCTCCAATCCTGAAATCCTTAGACCTTTATTTTCGAAAAGAGGATGACACCTCGCCGTATCAATAGGATAGTCTTAACTACAACAATACATCACAAACCAAAGATAAGAATGCGTTGTTCTCTGTAGCAGAATAACCATCTATTCTATACATCAATAGCAATCCTGGAAGATTTATTTTTTTACCACTATAATTATGTGGCTTTGAAGATGGTGTCCATTTAGCATATTCTCGCAGAAAACATTTCACATAGCTTTTTGGAAAACCTTCTGGAAACAATTTCTTCTCTTCATTTACAAGCAAAATGACATCTTCTTTAATGAGTTCGCGAAATCTCTTAAGAAAATCTTTCCATAAGACTTGCTCAAGTTCGTTTCCATCAATGCATTTTCTTGTTACATTCTTTTTTACATCTCCTTCTATTACTTCAAAATCGTATGCTTTATTATTTAATAAATACTTAAAACTGCTACTTTCCCGATCAAAACTAATACCATATGCACGAAAGTTTAAACCTTTTAAACCATTTATGTTTAGTTCTTTAGCTCCATATTCTTGAAATTCCTCAAATGCCTTACTCAACCCCCAACAATATAAATCATTATATTTTTCAAGAATTTCCAGGAACATATGATCCTTATATATCTTTTCATCATCATTGCTTGTTTCAATCAGATGTACTTCTTCATGTCCCTCCTCTAAATTCTGATGACGAGTACGCCTCACATGTCCTTCCGTCTGTTCTTTCAAATCATTTACGTCAATATTAGGATTAAATTCTTTTCCTTTGAAATGATATCTCCAGTGTCTGCGGGAAGAAGGGAATCCGAATCGGTTATACAAGCCCACATTATCAAGAAAAATAGTTTTTTCTTTATTCTCGGACACACGCAATCCCCTGCCAACTTGTTGCAGGTATAGGGCAAGGGATTTTGTTGGCCTTGCAAGTTGAACAAATTCAATATCTGGGCAATCAAATCCTTCAGTAAAAAGATTTACGTTACATATAATGCGAATTCTACCTCCTCTAAAATCCTCAATATATTTTTCTCTTAAATCTTTCGGTGTGTCACTGTCAATAGCAATAGCAGTTATGCCATGCGAGACAAAATCTTCACACAAGTTTTTGTTATGTAATTTATTGATAGTATACACAATTCCCTTTTTCCCTTCTGCGTATTTCTGGTATGTTTCTACGACCTGTGCTCTAATTCTATCATTGTCACAAACACGAACCATTTCCGATTCCGCATAATCACCTTGGCTAAACCGCTTAATGCCATCAATTTCTTTTTGGATGAAAGAACTGCGAGCGACAGAATAATAATCATATTGGCTCAAATAGCCTTCATTAATAAACTCTTTTACACTCTTGGAAACAATTAACTCTTCAAACGTTCCCATGAAGCCTTCTCCGCTCAAACGAACTGGAGTAGCAGTAACACCCAAAAGTTTTGCATGGGGAAATGCCTTGATGATTTTCTGATAACTCTCTGCAGTAGTATGATGTGCTTCGTCTACAATGATAAAATCAAATTCTTTGTCTTTCCAGTTATTAAGGCGTCTACTTAATGTCTGAACAGAGGCAATCTGAATAGGATATTTTTTACGCTCTCTATCACCAGATTGTATGATACCATGTGCTAAACCATATCTGAAACCTAACACATCGTCAATTTGATCTATTAGTTCTGTTCTATGGACAAGTATAAGAACCTTTAGTGCCTGCTTCAAATCTCGGCTGTAATGGAAAATATCTTTAATTATAGAAACAAAAAGACGCGTTTTTCCTGTTCCTGTTGGCATTTGAAGCATAACGGATTGACAATTGGCCCAAACGTCATAAACATGCAGTTTGTTCTCTCGTTGGTAATCGCGAAGACCTTCATCTGCCTTACCATATTCCTTCAGAGTATTAATATCAATTTCCATTGTAATGATTGCCTTGAAGTGCTGTTATTCTTTTATTATTATTTTTTTACTTGCAATATACATCTTGTTTTGTTCTGCGAAAAGATGAGCTTAGAGTCGTTTAAACACTGTCTATAATCGTCTCTAATATCTTGCCAATCTTAATTAGTCCAAGCAAAAAACTCTTAATCAGGACGTAAACATAACCATAATTGTCAATTGTTTGTGGCATAGATATAGATATTAATGGATTTAAGTATGCGCAAAGATACAGTAAAATTTTGATAAACGAACAAAAATGGGAAAGAAACCATTAACAAATATTGCACCCAAGTAAATTGCACACTCATGACTTTGTTGGCATTATACTCGATAATACGACCAATATTGGTTGTTTATTAGATAAAGGTTGGTCAAATATAACATTAAAAATAATCCTCTGCCTGCTCGCGAGTTACTTCTGCGGGTATGAGATTTGTTTTGATGGCATCGGTGTGGATGCGGTAGTTAATCTTCGAAAGTTCGCGTTTTGCTGACCAAGAAAGTTGTTTTTGCTCTTCTGATTTAAGGCGTTGGAACTCACGCACAACGTAAACTTTGAACTCAGGGCTAATCCACATGGCAAACTCAAAGGCGATGTCCTTGTGGGCGTATGTCCCGCCATATCTTCCAGCCTTTGCCTGTAAGGAGATGGCACCTGTTCGAGCAACAAATTCTTTTACGCTGATCTTAAAGCTGTTCAAACCTGCTTGATTTCTAATTGTGGCGAATTCGCCATAATTAAAATTGGGATTATAAACGCTCTCCCACACGCCAAGGAACTCCATCGTATTACGATTGCGAAGCCAATCAGTCACAAAGAAATCACCGTCTTTGGCTTTCAGCATGTCTGAGAAGTCCTCTGCCTACCCTCTTCTAACTCAAAACAGAGACACTTGGGGGACAGGGGGACAAGGGGACAGCATTATTTTGGCTACACCCCCTCTTCAACTATCTTACTACATTGAATTATAATTACGGCTCAGTCGAATTATCATAGGGAAAAAATGTATCTTTTCAACGTGAAAAGTTATGTTTACGGGCGATAAACATAAGTTCAAGGACGGTGAACATATATTCAAGGGCGGTGAACATAAGTTCACGGTGCATAAACATAAAATCTTTATATAACTTTGTATTCCAAGAATGATGATGGGTAAATATATACTCCTTATCTTAGGGGGAGGGGACAAAATATACTTGTCCCCCTGTCCCCTTGTCCCCCTGTCCCCTTTGTGAGGAGAAAAGGAGAGAATTGGGAAACAGGTAATAAGTAATAGGTAACAGGTAATAGGTATGATTAGCTTTGCAACTGGAGGACATATCTCTTACCACTCACTTCTCACCTCTCACCACTAAAGCATATTTCTTGCTTCTATCTCCATCATGCTTCTCTACTAAACAAACGATAGGTTTGTATGTTATAAATCATTGATATGTGGGCTCCAAACGATTGCTTTGTAAGTTACAAACCATTGCTTTGTATGCTATAGACCATTGCTTTGTAAGTTAGCTGAATAATTTCGGTGATTGGTTGAATGTTTTTGCATTCTTATCACATTCACCATACCTTTGCAATGGGTTGACAATAAAGAGGAAAAACGTACAAAGGAAATTCCATAAAATAAACGACATCATTTCACGTTAATACTATAAGCAAAGAGCCTATGACATTAAAAATACGCGACATCAAGGAAAATCTCACTTATTTAGCCCTATGGCTGATTCTGTTCTTGACTCCCATGATAAGCATGGGGATTCGCTCTACGACGGATTCTGGCTTCGAGTTCAATTGGACAGAAATATTTCATGTATGGCGCATCTACGGAGTATATTTTGTCATCTTTCTCATTCACAATTTCTTGCTTGCCCCCATACTTATCTATAAGCACAAGAAGTTGATGTATTTTGCCACCACGATTTGTCTCCTTTCAATCTTTTTCGTTTATCAATGTTTGCAAAGACCCGAGCGTCCTATGCACTACAAATTCCGTCATCACCACGAAATGATGGATAGAGGACCTCAACAATTGGAAAAGATGCAAGACATGAGAGCGAAGGACTTCGAGGGTGCTTTTGATGACGAAGCCAAGCCAATGCATCAACGCGGCAAGAGACATCGTCGGATGAACCCAAACGACAAGCCACCTTTTGGATTCGGTCCTTCAGACATCATCCATTCCATTATGATGGTACTCTTGTTGGGTATGAATTTAGGCGTTAAGTTGTATTTCAAGTCTGACCGTGACGAGAAGGAGATGCAATTGTTGGAGAAGAAGAACCTAGAACAACAGTTGGAATACTTAAAATACCAAATCAATCCCCATTTCTTCATGAACACGCTCAACAATATCCATGCGTTGGTGGATATTGAACCAGAGCAAGCGAAGACAACGATATTGGAACTTTCGAAACTGATGAGATATGTGCTCTATGAAGGAGCAAAATCATCGGTATTGTTGGGACATGAAATAGATTTCCTCAACAATTACATCACGTTGATGAAATTGCGCTTTACAGATAAGGTGAAGATTCAAATAGACATCCCGTCTATCGTTCCCGAAAAATTGGTTCCTCCCATGTTGTTCATCACCTTCGTAGAAAACGCATTCAAACATGGCATCAGTTACAAGGAAGAGTCATTTATCAACGTGAAGATGCAATTTGACGACAACCGCATCTATTTCACTTGCGAAAACAGCAAGCACGAGGAGAGCGTAGCCGAGCGCGGAGGCGTGGGATTGCAAAACGTCAAGAAGCGTTTGGAATTGATTTACGGAGAGAATTATCACCTTGACATCAATGATGGAGCGAAAGAATATACCGTTCAACTCGACATTCCATTAGAAGGAGTCAAAACGTAATAAATGCAAACAGATATGATCAAGTGTTTAGCCATAGACGACGAGCCATTAGCATTGAAGCAGTTGGCTACCTATATCAGTAAGATACCCTACTTGGAATTGGTAGGAGAATGCCAAAGTGCCCATGATGCGAAAACCATCATGGACCGTGAGGTAATTGATGCCATCTTCATCGACATCAATATGCCCGACCTCAACGGTATGGATTTTGTGCGCTCGTTGGCAGCTCCGCCCATCGTGGTATTCACCACCGCCTACTCAGAATACGCCATTGATGGATACAAGGTTGACGCGGTAGATTATTTGTTGAAGCCATTTGGACTGGATGATTTCCAACGTGCAGCCATGAAAGTGAAGAAACAATACGACTTGCAAAATACGCAACCCGTTCAAATATCTGCTCCTGACGAAGATGAAGCCCTATTTCTCAAGACTGATTATAAAGTGGTGAGAGTAAACATTAGCGACATCAAATATGTGGAGGGAATGAGCGAATATTTGAAAATCTACCTGAATGACAGAAAGCCATTGGTGGTTTTGCTCAGCATGAAGAAATTGGAAGAACGATTACCCCATTATTTCATGCGCATTCATCGTTCGTATATCGTCAACTTGAAATATATACAAGAGGTGAACAAGAATCGCGTAATACTCGATGCAGACACTTACCTACCCATTGGCGACCTATACAGAACAGCCTTTAACGAATACATCGACAGCAAGTTTTTGGGAAAATAGATGATGAAAGACGTACTCATATTGCCAGACATACATGGTCGCACCTTTTGGAAAGATGCGGTCAATCATGTTGCGGAAGACGAGCACATCATCTTTCTCGGAGACTATCTCGACCCCTATCCGCATGAGGGAATCGAACCCGAAGAAGCATGGGATAACTTTCTCGACATTATAGAATATGCCGATAAACACGCAAATCAAGTTACCATGCTCTTAGGAAACCACGATATGCATTACGTTTCCTACCTCTACAAGAAATGGGGATTATCGAGTAGGTTTAACACTTGGCTCGAAAATGATTTCCATCAACTATTCAACGACAATCTTTCGAAGTTCTGTATGAGTTGGGAGTGTACTTGGAAAAACCAACGAGTACTTTTCACACATGCTGGCGTGAGTGAAGGATGGTACAAGGCCAACCAATCCATCATCGGAGAACTCACCGTGGAGCACTTAAATCAACTCCTTTACACCGACGAAGGCATCATGGCACTTGCACAGATAGGTTATGAACGTGGCGGAAACCATCGTTATGGCAGCATGGTATGGGCAGACGTGGACGAAATGGATTATAGAAGTATATTACCCAATACCTATCAGATTTTCGGGCATTCCCAACAACGTCGCTCCCCTATCATTACTTCACATTGGGCATGTTTAGATTGCAGGATGGCATTC
>JAEEGL010770651.1_pt1 | contig 11125 bp, 5 predicted proteins | sample 9134231 | NCBI WGS metagenome assembly JAEEGL01 (sample SAMN16246548, study PRJNA631951) | gut metagenome | biome: gut microbiome; feature: rumen; material: fiber-attached | host: Bos | place: Iran: Karaj | collected 2018-10
GATGCCCAGACGCTTGAGCAGCAGCACGCCACCGATGCCCAGCAGGTATTCCTGCTTGATGCGGTTCTCCCAGTCGCCACCATAGAGCTTGTGGGTGATCTCACGGTCATAGTCGCTGTTAAGGTCCAGGTCGGTATCCAGCAAATAGAGGGTGACACGGCCCACGTTGGCCTTCCACACGTTGGCATAGATGGTGCGGCCGGGATAAGGAACCTCGTGTACCAGCTGGCGGCCCTTCTCGTCGAGCACGGGCTCGATGGGCAGCTGGTCAAAGTTCTGTGCCTCGTAGTTGGCAATCTGCTGACCGTCCATCGAGAGCGTCTGAGTGAAATAACCATAACGATACAGGAAACCCACGGCTGTCATGTTGACGCAGCGGTCGCTCGCCTCCTTGACATAGTCACCGGCGAGAATACCCAGGCCACCAGAATAGATCTTGATGGCATTGCACAGGCCATACTCCATACTGAAGTAGGCAATCGACGGCAGGTCGCTGCGCAGGGGCTTCTTCATGTATTCCTTGTAGAGTTCATAGGTGCTGTCGATGCGGGCCATCATGGCGGCATCGGCTTGGATAGCATCGATCTTCTCATTGGAGAGACGCTGCAGCATCTTCACTGGGTTCTCGCTTGTAGCACGCCAGGTGTCGCGGTCCAGGTCATGGAACAGGGTCTTGCCCTCGCTATTCCATGCCCACCACAGGTTGCGTGACATCTCGTCGAGTTTGCTCAGTTTACCCGGCATCTCAGACTTGACTGTAATACTCCTCCACTGGGGAGCATTGCTGTTGCTGACTTGAAATTTCATTTCTTCTTTATTTATCTTGTTTTCAGTTATAAATTTTCAGTTCTCAGTCTTCAGTTTTCAGTTCCTAAAGCCTAAAACCTAAAACCTCTAACCATTAACCTTTTATCTCACGAGCATCGCGAGCGCTAAGCGCCTGGTCATAGGCTTCATCATAATACTTAATAAAATTCTCCCACGAGGCTGCCTTGCTGGTCTGCTTGGCACCCTGGCTGACCTTGCTGGCCGTTTTTTTGTCCATCTGATAGAGGCGGACGAGGCTTGATGCCACAGCCTGGACGGTATCGTGATAGTTGCTGTCGGTGCGATGGATGACCTTCACACCACACTTCATGGGAGCGTCACCATAGTTGTCGAGCACCCACTGGCCGAAGCCGGCAAGGTCGGTCGTAATCGTCGGCACGCCATGAGCCGCACTCTCCAGCGGGGTATAGCCCCACGGCTCGTAATAGGACGGGAAGACGGCTGCATCAAGACCTGGAAGCAGGTCATAATAGGTCATTCCCAGGATGCCGTCATCGCCGTTCAGATAAGAGGGCACATCGATCACGGTAACCATGTCCTGAGATTCGTTGTGGAAGCCCAGCGCGTTGATGCGGCGATAGACGGGATCGCTGTCCGGATCATGCAGGGTGTGGGTGATGACGGGATTGAACTGGCGACGGAGTTGATCGGCGCGCAGGGCCTCGACGAGGTCTGCACGTGGTGATTTCATCCATGCCGGTACCAGTACCAGGGCGACCACCTTGCGTCGATGTGATGTGCCATGTCCCAGTGAGTCACGCAGCGTGGACAAGGCATCCAGGTAAACGTCAATACCCTTGTTGCGCATCTCCAGGCGGCCCGAAGTAGCGACGAGCATGGTGTCGTCATCATATTGTACCCCCGTCAGGGCACTTGCAACTTGCAGCAAGCGGCGGCGTGCAGCGGTCCGTTGGGCAGTGAACTTGGCACCCTTGGGCACGAAGTTTTGCTCAAAGGCATTAGGGGTCACTAGAGGCATCCGTTCCAGCAGCTGACGGCACTCGCGGGCAGTGACGTCGCTAACCGTTGTGAAGGCGTCGGCAGCATGGGCAGCAGCCTTCTCGAGCGAATGCTTGGACTGCATATTCAGTTCCTCGGCCATCTGGTCGCCAAAGTAGCCCGGCATATAGTCATACAGGGGTTTGCCGTTACCGCAGATGCTGCGACCGATGCTCGTGGCATGGGTAGTGAATACCGTGGCAACCTGAGGCAGGCGGGACTTGACGTAGAGGAGTCCCATGCCGGTTGTCCACTCGTCGAAGTGGGCAATGACGCGCAGTGACGGTTGATTCTTCCACTTGACAATGCTCTCGATGATGAGGGCGGCAGCATAGGCAAACATGCAAGCCTCGTCATAGTCACCATAGGCATGGAGGGAATCCACACGATAACGGTTCCACATGTCGGTGTAGAGAGCATCCTTATAGGGATAAAGGGCGTCAAAGGTCACGAGCACAGCGATAGGCTTGCCGGGAACATCCCAACGGCCTACCCTCACCCGCATCCCTTGCGGGAGCTGGGCCTGAGAGAGCCATGCTGACAGGGGCGTACTGTCCTCGACAAAATAGGGCGAGGGCACGTCGGCCGTCCACAGGTCGGGACCGATGAATATCAGGTTGTCTTTATATTTTTTTTGGAGAGTCTTAGCCTTGGTCGATAGCACCGCATAGATGCCACCCACCTTGTTACAGACTTCCCAACTGGTTTCAAACAATAAGTCCAACATCACTTGGCAGTTATATATTGATTTTTAGGGCACAAAGGTACAAAAAAATCCACACTTTTCACCTATTTCTCAATAGTTTTCTAGAAAAGTAATCCTATAAATGGCTGAACCTCAACGATATGAGACAATATCACAGCGCAACAGGATTATCACACAAATATCTGACAATCAACAGATTAACATTAATGCAATCGTTTTCGGCTAAAATATTAGACTTTAGACATCAGACTTCAGACATTAGACATCAGACATTAGACTTCTGGCTTTAGAATAGAAAAAGAGGGAATAGAGAATGCTAATTCCTAATTCCTAATCCCTAATCCTTTCGCTTTCTCTTGATTTTCCAGCCGATCGCAGCGACAACGAGGGTTACCAAGGGGCTCAGGAGATTAAAGAAGCAATATGGCAGATAGGTCAGCGTGGGAACACCCAGCACAGTGGCCTGGGTCATACCGCATGTGTTCCACGGCACCAGTACCGACGTGACAGTTGCGGCGTCCTCGGTGGTGCGGCTCAACAGGCGCGCCTCATAGCCCTCCTTGTCATAGACATCACGGAACATGTCGGCAGTCAAGACAATGCTGATGAACTGGTCGCCAGTCGTCAGATTAAGGAAAATTCCAGTGCCCACAGTCGAAGCGACTAGGCTCAATCGCGTGCGAACCCACTTGACAATGACACTGGTAATGCTCTCAAGCATTCCGCTCGCCACCATCGCAGAGCCATAACACATGGCACAGATGATGAGCCAGATGGTGTTCAGCATGCCTGCCATACCGCCAGTAGAAACCAGGTCGTTGAGCGCATCATAGCCTGTCTGGACAGCCGTCGAGCCGTAATAGGTGATCGCCATGCCCTTGAAGATAGCAGCGGGAGTACTCAGCGACGGGTCGCCAGCAATCTGGCACAGGATGTGGGGCTGCAGGATAATGGCGGTGAGACCAGCCATGATAGATGAGACAAAGAGCACCACCAGCGAGGGCACCTTGCGGGCAATGAGAATACCTGTTATCAGCGGTACCAACAGGGTCCACAGCGAGATATTAAACGTTTCTGCAAGACCGTCGGTATATTGTGCGACGTGTAGGGCACCATCATTGCCATGGCCCAGACCTGCCACCAGAAAGATGGCTAGCGTGATGAGAATAGACGGTGTAGTCGTCAGCACCATGTAACGGATATGCTCAAAGATATCCACCCTGACCGAGGAGGATGCCAGGATGGTGGTATCACTCAGCGGCGACATCTTGTCGCCAAAGTAGGCGCCTGAAATGATGGCACCAGCCGTCCACGCCTCACTCACGCCCAATGCCTGGCCTATACCCAATAGCGCCACGCCCAGGGTGGCAATCGTTGTCCATGAACTGCCCGAGAGCAACGACACCAGGGCGCAGATGACACAGGCACTCACGAGGAAAAAGCGCGGCGACAGGATCTGCACGCCATAGTAGATGAGCGTCGGCACCACACCGCTGATCATCCAGGAGCCGGCAAGCATACCCACCGTCAACAGGATGAGCAGTGTCACCGACACGTCACCCAACGTGCGCGTCATCTGCTTTTCAAACACTTTCCATGGCGTGTGATAAAAGGTCATCGATATCAGCACACACACGGCAAGACCCATGAGCAGGGCAATCTGGCTGCCTCCCGTCAGCGAGTCGCTGCCGAACAGCATGATGACCATCGCCAGCAACCCGATCAGCACGATGACGGGGATGAGGGATACTAGCGGATGAGGCAATTTGCGGTCAGACATATATCGTTTCAAGTTTGTTCAGTTAAGTTACGATGAATGATTGATGGCATGAGCCAACTACTATTAGCAAACAAAATTATATAAAAAACCATTAACAACCGCCGTATCTATGAAAAATATGAAAAAAATGAATAACTTAGCGGCATGAAAAAACAGTTGATGATTACTCTGCTTGTTGGACTGTGTGCCATCAGCAGCCTGAACTTGAATGCCGTGACCATCCAGGACGGCGTGTCGTTGGAACTGGCTACCTTCCGCAGTGCCAATATCACCGATGTGAGCTATTCGCTGTCATTCACCGTACCTGACCAGTTGGCCAAACCAGTATCGTTCCACGAGACCCTGACCTTTGTCTGGGCAGGCGATGAGGATCTACAAATCGATTTCCAAGGCACATCCGACCAGTTGGACGGCACCATCACTGTCAACGACCACGAGCTGGCTACCGACCTGCGCCACGAGCACATCATCATTCCCCACGCCAGCCTTTCCCCTGGCAAGAATCAGGTCACCATTTCAGGCCGCTGTGGTGACAAGGCGCTGAATCGTCATGAGGATTACCTGTACACGCTCTTTGTTCCCGACCATGCGCGCAGTGCATTCCCTTGCTTTGACCAGCCAGACCTCAAGGCTCGTTTCTCCCTGTCGTTGGCGCTCCCCGACGGATGGGTAAGCATCAGCAACGATACACAGAAGCCTATTCCCACCTATCTGTTCTCTTTCACTGCTGGCCGATTCCAGGTGCAGACCGCCAATCGTGATGGCCGTAACATCACCGCCCTCTATAGGGAAACCGATTCTCTCAAGGTGGCGCAGCTGCCCATCGTCTTTGACCAAGTAGCGCTCTCATTGCGGTGGATGGAGGAATACACAGGCATCCCCTACCCGTTTGAGAAATATGATTTCGTGGTTTTGCCTGGTTATCAGTTCGGTGGCATGGAGCATCCTGGTTGCATCCAGTTCACAGATTGGGAAATCTTCCTCGGTCCCCACCCCACGCCCGACGAAGAGATGACACGTCTCAATCTCATTGCCCACGAGACGTCCCACATGTGGTTTGGCGACCTGGTCACTATGCGCTGGTTTAACGACGTGTGGACCAAGGAAGTGTTCGCCAACTTCATGGCCGACAAGATTTCGCGTGAACAGTTCCCCGACGTCAACCACGACCTGGCATTTATCAAGGCTCACTATCCGCTGGCGATGAATACCGACCGGACACGCGGCACGCACCCCATCCAGCAACCACTGGACAACTTGAACAAGGCAGGGCTGCTCTACGGCAACATCATCTATCACAAAGCGCCCATCATGATGCGCAAGCTGGAACAGGAAAAGGGCGCCGAGGCGCTACAACAGGGCCTGAGGAGTTATCTCACGAGATATGCCTATGGCAATGCCACCTGGGACGACCTAATTGCCGAACTCGATAAGTTTGCCCCCGAACATAGCGCACAGTCCTTCAGCGACGTGTGGGTCAAGCAGAAAGGACTTCCCACCATCACTATCGACGGCACGGACACACGAGACGGCAGTCTCGAAATCAGGCAACATGATTTTTATGGCCGAGGCTTGGTTTGGAAGCAAGGCTTTGACGTGTCGTTTGCCGATGAGAACGGCATATCAAAGAGTACTGCCGTCTATATGGAAACGGCGCAGACCTATGTTGAAGGAATTAACGGCATGACACCGATTCTCAACAGCAACGGCGAAGGTTATGGACGCTTTGTCATTGACCCACGAACCCGCTCCTTTCTCGCTGAAGGCTGGCGTACCATGCCTGATGACATGACCCGTTATGCCGCTGTGCTCAATCTTTACGAGAATTACCATCTGAGTACTATCACCGCCAATACGCTGGTGGACATCTTGCTCAATTATCTCTCTCATGAGAAAAACGAACTGGTCGCCTCCACCACTGCGAGTTGTTTGGGCAACCTCACTCCGCGACTCGAGGCATTGCAACGTGCCACAGCCGAGCGCCGCATGTTCGATATGATGCAGAGCCACAGCCTGCAATCTGTGCGCCAGACACTACTGCGACAACTGTCACTGAAGGCCACTACACCCGATGTCGTTGACAGCCTCTATATCATCTGGCAAGACCATCGCTCGGCACTCCTCAACAACCGTGACTACATGCGCATGGCCTATCATCTCGCCATCATGCTGCCCGAGCGCTGGCAAGAGATTCTTGGCACAGAACGAACCTATCTCAAGACCAACGACGAGCGCAAGGAATTTGACTTCATTTCCCGCGCCTGCAACCCCGATGAGATGGTACAGCAACAACTGTTCAACGACTTGCTCAAGGTTGAGAACCGCCGGGTCGAGCCCTGGGCTCGCACGATGCTGGCATTGCTCAACGACCCCACGCGTGAGCCACTGAGCAACCGTTACCTGGTGCCCGGACTGGACGTTCTTGAAGAAATACAACGGACAGGTGACATCTTCTTCCCTGGTTACTGGCTGTCAAGCCTGCTGGAAGGTCACAGCAGTGAAGGGGCTAGGCAAGCAGTAAGCGGTTGGATCGAAGCACACCCGATGCTGCCAGCGGCATTAATGAACAAACTCCTGGAGAATGCCTACTGGCTGCTTGACAGGAAGGACTAAAACGCCTACCCTTATTCGGGAATTGACCTGATTTGCTATCAATAAAGAAAACCCTGCCCACGAAAACGCCGACAGGGGAAAATTGATTAACATTTTATACAAAAATCCATTAATGTCAGTCATCACACAAAAAATATAAAAAAATGAGTAACTTAGCGGCACAAAAAAAGAGAGGGGCGACCTTTGCACCGTCTAAAACAGGTGACAAACCGTTGAACAACAAACCAACTGATTGACGTGACATGAAACGACCGGCTAAACTCCATCATCTGATTCCTCGTTGGCACTCATTTGCGAGTCGACTGACGCAGTGGATCATGTTGACACTGCTCGTCACCATGGCCGCCATCGCCGGAATCATCTACATCTTCTCCAAGAATGCGATGATTACCGAGGCCGAGAACCGGTACCACGGCTTCATGGCATTGACCAACAAGACCATGGACAATGTGTTGTCGGTTGTTGAGATGGCAGCGTCCAGCAAATTGGTAGAGGTCGAGGACGACCTCGACAGGCCCGACAGGATGACGGCCATCTTGAGTGACATGGTGCAGAAGAACCCCTACATCGTGGGCTGCGGATTGGCGTTCGAGCCCAATTACTACCCTCAACGTGGCAAGTGGTTCGAGCTCTATGCTTTAAGACACTCCATCGGCGAAATCAGAACGTCCCAGATCGGCGGTCCCGACCATGATTATCTGCCAGCCGAGTGGTACCTGCAGGGCAAGCAGCACGAGGAAGGCTATTGGACCGATCCCTATCTTGACAATGCCGGTGGCAAGACGATGCTGTTCACCTACTCACTTCCCATCCATGACGCGGACGGCCGCGTAGTGGGTGTATTAGGAGCCGATATTTCACTGGACTGGCTCAATAGCCAGCTCATGGAGATTGACATGAAGAACAACAACCTAAGTTCGCCGTCCCAGATGGGTAGTGCCAACAAGAACCTGTGCTACAGTTTCATCATCGGCCAGGGTGGTTCTTACATTGTCCGGCCCTACTGGCAACGTGATACGCTTTCCGGCAGTAGCACTGAAGTCCATGACATGTTGGATGCCCGACTGATACAATCGATGCTGGAGGGCGAGGAAGGGCATGTCGAACTCAATATCAACAAGACGCCGTCGTTTTTGTTCTATGCGCCGCTGGAACGAGCAGGCTGGTCAATGGCTATCGTAGTGCCCCACCACACGTTCTATCACCGTGCCGATATTGTCGGTGGAGTGATTCTCGCTTTGATGGCACTGGGCTTGCTGGTAGGATTCCTGGTTTGCCGCATCCTCATCCGGCATGCTACCGAGCCGCTAAGCCGCTTTGCCGAGTCGGCAGGCGAAATTGCTCAGGGCCGCTTTCACACGCCGTTGCCGGTCATTACCACCGATGACGAAATCGGCGTGCTACGGGATTCTTTTGAGGGAATGCAGCAGTCGCTGGCGCGCTATGTCGAGGACCTGAAACGCACGACGGCGACCCAGGCCTCGCTGGAAAGTGAACTGAAGATTGCCAGTGAAATCCAGCGGGCAATGTTACCCAAGGAGTACCCACCCTATCCTGACCGTACCGATATTGACATCTACGGGCAACTGACACCAGCCAAAACCGTCGGCGGTGACCTGTATGATTTCTACATGCGTGACGAGAAACTGTTCTTCTGCATCGGTGACGTGAGTGGTAAGGGGGTCCCGTCTGCCCTGGTGATGGCGGTAACCCGTTACCTGTTCCGCAACATTTCCTCGGCGCTGGATTCCCCGGACGGTATTGTCACTGCCATCAACGAGGCGCTGGTCGATGGCAATGAGTCCAATATGTTTGTCACCTTGTTTGTCGGTGTTCTCGACCTGACGACGGGCAGCCTGCTCTATTGCAACGCCGGTCATTCAGCACCGATGCTCATCGGTAAAGGAATCGGAACCCTAGTGTGTGACACCAACATACCCGTCGGCTTGCAATCGGGTTGGAAATTCACGTTACAAGAGGTATCTATCCTAAAGCAGACGACAATCTTCCTATATACCGACGGCCTTTCCGAGGCCGAAGACATGAATCATCGACAGTTTGATACACCTCGTATCAGGAAAGTCCTGAGCCGCCTGCTTGAGCAAAAACGCCATCAGCCTCAAACGCTTATCCAGGAAATGACAGATGCTGTCAGCGCCTTTGTCGGTGATGTGGAACAATATGATGACATGACGATGCTTGCTGTCCAATATACCCGAAAGCCTGACTTGCGATACCAATTAGCAATTACACTTGCCAACGATGTGCAGCAGGTTACTCTGCTCGAATCGTTCATCAATGCCGTCTGCCTCAAGGCGGGACTTCATGAAACGTTGACGATGCAGCTCAATCTTGCTATCGAGGAGGCTGTGGTCAACATCATGAACTACGCCTACCCCTCGGGCACAAAGGGGGAGATCCGCATTGAGGCCCAGCTGTTCAGTGACACATTGCGTTTCACCATTAGCGACAGCGGTGTGGCATTTGATCCCACTAATAAGAGTGCGGTTGACACATCACTCGGCACAAACGAACGCGGTATTGGCGGTCTGGGTATTCATCTGGTACGCAAGTTGATGGACAGTGTAGAATATGAGCGCCGTGGAAATCTTAATATCCTGGTGCTCACCAAGAATTTGACCAATCCCTAATCTCTCAAGAGTATGAACATCTCAGTAAAAAACGATAATGGGCATGTCGTGCTAGAATTGAACGGTCGACTCGACACTGCGGTAACCTCCCAGGTCGTCGCCGACATTGATCAGCAACTGGCCCAGTGCGACAGAATCATCAGCCTGACCTGTGACGCTTCAAGACTGGAATATATTTCCAGTTCGGGACTACGCATCCTTATGGGCCTTGCCAAGCGATATAACGACTTCTCCATCGTCGAGTGTACTCCGGCCGTCTACCAGGTCTTTGATATGACCGGGTTTACTAAAATCATGTCTGTCAAGAAGGCGCTTCGACGCCTCAGTGTGAAGGGTTGCCAGGTCATTGGAGCCGGTGGTGTCGGTACGGTCTATCGCATTGATGATGACACGATCATCAAGGTGTTCCGTGAAGGGACCACCCTTGAAGAAGTACAGACCGAAATCACTATGGCCAAGGAGGCCTTTGTCCTGGGCATGCCCACTGCCATCTCATTTGACATAGTTCGCGTGGGCGAGCAACTTGGATTAGTGTACGAATTGCTGAAAGCCGATACCTTGAGTTACATTGTCAAGCGTTTCCCCGAAAAGATAGATTATTATGCCCAACTGTATGCCGGCTTGTTCCGCCAGTTGCATGACATCCACGTTCCGTTGAGCAGCCTCATCCCGAGCGCAATGGACAACGAGGTAAAGGCGGTTAAACACATTGGGCGCTACTTTGATGCAGCAAAGATTGACCTGCTGTTACGTATCGTCGAGAGCATTCCTCAAGGCGATCGCCTGCTGCACTGCGACTTGCAGAGCAAGAATGCCATGATGCAGGGCGAAGAAATCATGCTGATAGACATGGGCGAGGTGGGATATGGTCACCCCTTGTTAGACCTGGGGCATTCCTACGCATCGATGGCCAATCTGCTGGGCTCCTATGAAGAAATCATCGGATTACCGGCTGACCTGAGTTCTGAATTATGGCATCGCATGATCGGGTATTATTTCAAGGGTGCCTCACAACAGGAACTGGAGCACCGCATCGAGCAGATACACGTGGTTGGACTCGCACGCAATTTCAGCTGGCTGTCACTCTCAGATTCGTTCCCCGAGGCGGTAATTCGCGAATGCCAAGATGCGTTTGACGAGCGCATCACACGCAACAAAGACCATATTCTGGAGGTGTGTTCCACCTTTAAGGATTGGGAGGAGAGTTAGAAGTTAGAAGTTAGGAGTTAGGAGTTAGGAGTTAGGAGTTACAAGTTACAAGTTAGGAGTTGCTTGTTCTACTAGATTCTCTGGAAGGTCTAGAGAATGACAATTTAATAATGAAATCCCCTGCCGACGAAGACGCCGACAGGGGACAAATATTAACTTTTAACTACTATGAAAAATAGCCATAACTGGGATTACATCATGCCGCCCATGCCGCCACCCATGCCGGGAGCTCCAGCGGGCATAGCGGGTTCGGGTTCTTTCTTCTCGGCGATGACGCACTCGGTGGTGAGGAACATGCCGGCGATGCTGGCAGCGTTCTCCAGGGCGATGCGGGCCACC
>JAEEGL011151056.1_pt1 | contig 11125 bp, 11 predicted proteins | sample 9134231 | NCBI WGS metagenome assembly JAEEGL01 (sample SAMN16246548, study PRJNA631951) | gut metagenome | biome: gut microbiome; feature: rumen; material: fiber-attached | host: Bos | place: Iran: Karaj | collected 2018-10
CAACGATTTGGCATAATCAGGGTGGTCTTCGCCTAATGTTTTTTTCAGTATTTCCAAAGCTTTTGACCCTAATTCAATGGCTTTAACATAGTCTCCAAAAGTATAACAATAAGCGGCTAGATTGTTCAACGAATGGGCATAACCAGGGTGGTCTTCGCCTAATGTTTTCTTTTCTATTTCCAAAGCTTGTGACCCTAATTCAATGGCTTTGACATAGTATCCCATGTGATAATAACAAGCGGCTAGATTGCCCAACGATTTGGCATAATCAGGATGATCTTCACCTAGTGTTTTCTTTTGTATTTCCAAAGCTTGTGACCCTAATTCAATGGCTTTGGCATAGTCACTCAATCGAATATAATAAACCGCAATATTACTCAACAAAGCGGCATAATAAGGGTTGTCTTCGCCTAATGATTTCTTCAGTGTTTCCAGAGCTTCTGAAGCTAGTCGGATGGCCTCCTTATATTTACCAAATCCAGAATAAAACCCTGCAAGACTGCTAACGGATTGGACATATTGAAGAGTGTTGACTCCATAGACCTCTTTGTAAATATCCGAGATTTCTGTGCCTATGTTTATGGCGGTTTCATCGTCTTTAGTATTAAAGCAGCATTTTGCATAACAAACCAACATTGCCGCATAAACGGTATCACGATGGACATCTTCATTCATACTTTTGTAAATGCGAAGAATTTCACCCAGATTAATACAAGCTTTATAGTAATCTCCATATAGGTCCGCTGCTAAATAGCGTTGGTAATAATTTATTAATGAATCCTCTTTTTCATCAGCCATCATTGAAGACGCAAAACTAATAAAACAAAGAATGATTACTAATATTTGTTTCATGTCAATATGGTTTTATGTTTTGGTAAAAATGTTTATGACTAGTCCATAATTTTATAAGGCACGGCAAAGATAGTCATTAATTCAACATCTGATTGAAAAAAAGGTGAAAAGGGTGTTTACTTTTTTTGATATCGGGTATAAAGGGATGAAAAGGGATAAGAACTGCTCCTTTATCAATAACAATACTGAAGAAGATAAACGAGTTTTCTAGTCTCATTCAACAGTTTGAGTTCAATTAAAATACAAAACTATTAGACGTCACGCCCTGGACGTATTGCAGGGCACAAATAAGATCAAAAAGATAATTTATGTTGCAATGGTTGTCCTGATGGCATTTGTGGGTCTCCAGTCTTGTGGTACCCGTGAAACCCAACCGCAGGTTACTGCATGTGAAGAAATGTTTCAGGACGAACCCTGTTACGAAAGGGATTACTGGGGTAACATCTCTTTTTATGGGACAAAAAAGGTTAGTAGGGGTTGGCTCCACTGGGACAACAACAAAGAATGTCCTTATCAAAATGGATATACTTTTAGAGTACTTAAAAATACGCCTACCAAGATTTTGAAGTCGGACATCTGTGACCACTGCCACTACTCGTGGAGTCTGCATGACGATAAACAATAGTTTAGATCAACATCTTCTTTCTACGCTCCTTAGATGCGAGTATAATAGTTACCGAATATTCAATTAATAATAACAATTTATAACAATTTTAGAAGTTGCGCTCGACACGAATTCAGGGCATTTGATTATGAGTACCTCAGTGTATGAATGCAATGAGAAGGCCGACTTGGCTATCGCGGCTATGGTTGCTACTGTGGTTGGAACTGCTGCCGTTCCTGCAGCTGTAAATTGGGCTCTTACTGCTTCGGCAATGGGTGCTGGTGCTGCAGCAATTGGAAAATGCTACGGTTTTAATCTGACCAAAAACGAAGGCTGGAAACTTGTTAAGCAATTTGTCCTTGGTGCAGGAGCCTGGTTCCTCGCCATGAATGTAAGTTCAAAGATTTTTTCAGCCTTGTTGCAGTCCACCTGTTTGACATATGCCGCAGGCTTTGCACTGGATGCCGCAACATCGGCAGCGTTTGCTTGGGCAATTGGTGCCACTAGCAAGGAATATTTCAAGAGAGAATACCTTGGCAAGTCAAAGCTTTCGAAAGATGAACTTGGGGAAATTTTCCGCGAAGCCTTCAAGGATTATAAGAACAAGTAATCACAATTCTAGAAGTTGCGCCCGACACGAATTAAGGGCATTTTACTATGACTGCTTCAGTGTATGAATGTAATGAGAAGGCCGACTTGGCTATCGCGGCTATGATGACTTGTATTTTGGGAACGGGTCTACCTACACGTATGAATTGGGCATTTACCTCTCAGGCAATGGGTGCTGGTGCTGCTGCTATCGGAAAATGCTACGGCTTTAAACTGACCACAGGCGAAGGATGGACACTCGTAAAGCAGTTTATCCTTGGAGCAGGAACATATTTCCTTCTCTTGAATGTAGGCTTAAAGGCTTGTTCTATCTTTATTGCGCCCACTTATACTAGTACAACTGCCGCACTTGATCCAGCTACATCGGAAGCATTAGCTTGGGCAATCGGAGCCACTAGCAAGGAATATTTCCAGAGGGAATATCTTGGCAAGTCGAAGCTTTCGAAAGAAGAGCTTGGTGAAATTTTCCGCGAAGCTTTCAAGAACCATAAGAACTAATAATAACAATTAAAAACTTACGACTATGTTTAGCGACTTTTTAGAAAAACTTAGCGACCTCTTTACAGATGGAGGTAACAATGGCCATAACGACATCGTTAGTGGATTGGAGCATTCCGGCATTGACTTGTCGATGTACGATGCCGACGAGATCAAAGAAGCATTGAAGGCTGCAATGGGTGGAGATAGCTCAGACTACGGTCATGACATCGCTTTTGGTGCAGCACCTGATGTGGATGCCCGGAACCTGGCCAAATCCACGTTGATCACAAAGCTCAGTGCAAATCACATCTACACGGGTAATCTTACCACTAATGGATCATGGGGTGGGTTGGACTCTTATTCTGGAGAGAAAGTCTATAATGCGATTAACGACGCTCGGGACAACAACAGAATTACAGATTCTGTGTACAAGGATCTTATTGCTCTCCTCAAGAAAGCGTGTCACACCCAATAAATGGCAAGGACTATGAAAACGATTAGAAGACGTTTGAGCAAGTTGTTCAACCATAAGAGAAATGGCGAGGATAACAACAGCCAGCAGATCAACAATGCTGAATATAACGACGACAGTGGCGAATCTGCTGCCATTAAGAACAAGTCCTGGTTGCATCGAACTCAAGACTCTATTTGGGAAATATTCCTGATGTGCATGGGACCATACATGTAAACGATTAATAACAATTCTAGAAGTTGCGCTCGACACGGACTAAGGGCATTTGATAATGAAGAAGATAGTTTTTGGTTTTGTTGCATTATTGGCAATGGCTACTTCGGTGACGGTTCTTGCTAAAGCCCATAACAATGAGAGTGCTGTTTGTGAACACATGAGTGTTACGACTCAAGTCACTTCACAAGGAACCAACTGTAACGGGACTGTTGGCTGCAGTTGCTCGGGATTCTCACCCATCACCAATGGGGAGGTTTGGCAACAGGCTTATTGCAAACATTGCGGCCATCATAGGAGAAGCCATAAGTAAAACCCTGGTGCAACCGAAATGAAAGGATTCAGCTAATTCATGTGGTCGCTCTCTTAACCGGGCACCACATGAAGCCGCTGAAGAGAATGACAGAGAACTTTGTTGGACATGAGATTCACTTCTGATATGAAACCGAGAACATGTTATCATAACAAAAGGATCTTACCACTAAAAAATGAATTGTTCGAGACTTATTAATAACGTAAAAAAGATTTAATATGATAGGTTTTATTATTATCTTTTCCGTCTTGGTCTATTTTTATATGTCTAAAGACGACGAATAAACAGAATTAAATGATGAATGATCACGATGAAAGTAGTAATCAGGCGTGTTTAACTTGTTTAAAGAAGAAAAGTAGCAATGGGGTCAAAAAGTACAGACATAGACCGTTATCTTCGAGGGGGAATGAGTCCTCAAGAAGAACAAGAATTCTTGTTGTCTATTAAACGAGATAAACGATTACGACGCATGGCGTTGATCAAAGCCCTGTTCATTAAGCAGATAAAGGCATGTCGTTCTAAAGTGACCAATACGAATCATGACAAACGCTCAAATAGCAACACGTAAAGGAAAGAATTAGTATGAACACTAGTCGGCCCCAGCTGTAATCGTTCACGTAATGCTGAGGCCGGCTTATTTTTCGCAGTATGTTTACGTCAGGCTTAATCGAGGGCATCAAGGAGGATGAATCCAGCCCAATCATGAGGATTCGGATACTTCTCCTTGACTCTCTCCTGCGCTGCTTTGAGAGCTCCTGCCTTTGTCATGTCGGGAGTCGAGCTCCAAGCACGGTAGAACTCAGTCATCAGCAATGCAGTAATATCGTCATCAATTTTCCACAGGCTCATCAGGATAGACTGGGCACCGGCTTTCTTGAAACCTCGTTGCAAGCCAAATACGCCTTCTCCGTTAACGACATCGCCAAGGGCTGTCTGGCAGGCACTGAGCACGACCAAATCCAGTCCGCGAAGGTCCGTCTGGGCAATCTCTAGCGCATTGAGGATGCCTTCATCCTGGCCTTCGGCAGGATTTTTCATTTCCCTTAAAAACTGGTTCGCCCCGGCAAAACACAATCCGCAACGCAATAGTGACTTGTCTTCAGAACGAGAGGGTCTGTCATCACCCATTAGCATCAATCGCAAATGCTTACCCTTGTTCTTTGCAGCAATCGTGTCATAATAGAATCCGTGGGTCGAGATATGGATCAAGGACCTACGCTGGCCGGAAAGGTTTTTGAACGATTCTTCGCTGGCCTGGTTTCTGGTGATCGTGTCGCAGTCATGGACATTGAATTTCGACTCTTTCAGCAAGGCTGAAACGGCTTGAATCTCTTTCCTTGAGCCAGGCAGGGAACCCACACTATAACGCATCGCTCGCATTGAGTTGTATTCATCTAATCCTCCACGCCCTCCTTGCTTGTAGATGATCGGGGCGACCTCAGTATTCTCGGCATAGAGGACCGGGCTTGGAGCGCTTAAATCACTCGGAGCACTTGTAGCTGGCGTTTTTATTGAAGCGTATGTGGCATCGTAGTCTATACCTCCGAATAGTGTTGCACTTTTGATTGCTTCGCTCCGTTTATGGGTGACCAACTCTCGCGTGGATGACAGCCTGTAGCACTCCTTTCCCTCCATGCTCGGCAAGTACTCTATACCGATGCCGTGTAACATTCCCGCAGCCGAGAAATAGACACGCGAATTTCCCTCCAGGCGGTAAGCCAGATCCCCCCATATCAAACTGTCGGCAGCAGCATTTTGATATGTATTGTCTTTTCCAGCGACCTCTTTCAACTGCGACTCGGTAAACAACGGGGTCAGCAATGGTGCCGTGTCATTCTTGCAAAGTGTCAATGCAATGTAAATTGTCGTACTGTCGCCTTGACAGGTAAGGATCTCAATAGCGAGATCGGAATCATCCAGTTTACTTTGAACATCATTCCAGGTAATGCTCAGGTTCTTCTTGAAATCTCCGAATTCTTGGACGCGAGAACTGAGTTTGCGTTCCAGATCTGTAGATACACGTTCCAGAGAATCGCAATTAATCGATCGTTCAGCGATGGGCTTGGAGTACTGAAAATTTAATATCTGGCGATTCTGTCGAAGTTCTGAATACATTTGTTCCGCTTCTTCGTCACCACTTTCCTGAATCAATTTGGCCATCTCAAGTTCAGTTGACAGCAACAACCCCTTGGAAAACAACGCTATATTGTCGTAAAGGAATGAACTGGTATTAGGTCTCTCTGAAGACCGGATAATCTGAGGCACCAGCAGGTTCAAAACAAACCTATATTTATTCCAATACAAATGACGTTCTATAGCTGTTAGTTCAGAGAAATTGTTAAGGACGTTATTACGTACAATCGATATGTACTCTTCAAACGATGGAACCAGTAATGTCGTGTCACCATACCAATAATGGCTAAGCGCTATACCAACCAAAGAGGCGGCATAATCCAGATGCTCTTCGCCTAATAGTTTCTTTCGTATATCCAAAGCCTGTGAACCTAATTCAATGGCTTTAGAATAGTCATGAAGAGCAGAATAATAAGCTGCCATATTATCCAACGAGGCAGCATAATCAAGATTCTCTTCACCTAATATTTTCTTTCGGATTTCCAAAGCTTGCAACCCGAGTTCAACGGCTTTGTCATTGTCTCCAAAGCGATAATAGCAAAGCGCTAGATTGTCCAACAAAGTAGCATCACCAAGAGGTTCTTCACCTAATATTTTCTTTTCGATTTCCAAAGCTTGCAATCCGAGTTCAATGGCTTTTACATGGTCCTTTCTAGAATAAAAGAGCATAAGGTCGTTTAATGAACCTGCATAATCTCTACTGTTTTCGTCTAATCTTTTCCGAATTTCAGATGCATGCAACCCGATTTCAATTGCTTTGTCATAGTCGCCAAGGTAATAATAAGAACTGGCTAAACGAGCTAACGAAGTGGTGTAAATAGGGTCCTCTTCATCTAAAGATCTCTCAAGAATTTCCGTAGCATGGGATGCCAGTTTTAATGCTATGGCATGGTTGCCAAGTATATTATAATCAAGAGCAAGGTCGCTTAATGAGGCAGCATAATCAGGGTTATCTTCGCCTAATATTCTTTTTTCTATTTCCAATGCTTCTGAAGCAAGAGGTAAAGCCTCCTGATATTTGCCTAACTTGGACTTGCATCTAGCAAGAATGCTGATGGCTCGGGCATACGTGTAATTCTCAGTTCTATTTGTGGCTTTGTGAAGCTCTGATAGTTCAGTGCTAATTTCAATTGCTTTGTCATAGTCGCCAAGAAGATAATAGTTCCATGCAGACTCCATCATCAATAACGCATAAATAGTATCCTGGTTGATATCTTCTTTCAAACTTTTATATATGCGAAGAAGTTCTCTCAAATTAATGACAGCTTCATTGTGTTCGCCAGACCGCTTCGCTTCAGCATAACGTTGATAATAGTAACTCGCTAGATTATTCAACGAAGAGGCATAATCAGGATGATCTTCGCCTAATTTATTCTTTCGGATTTCCAAAGCCTGTAACCCCAGGTCAATAGCTTTTGGGGTGTCACCCAAAGCAGAATAATAAGTAGCTAGATTATTCAACGAAGAGGCATAATCAGGATGCTCTTCGCCTTGCTTTTTCTTTCGGATTTCCAAAGCTTGTGATCCCAGTTCTATGGCTTTGACTTTGTCATCAAGATTATAGTAGCAAGCCGCTAGGTCGTTCAACGAAGCAGCACAATCAAGATGTTCTTCGCCTAATAATCTCTTTCGGATTTCCAATGCTTGTGACCCTAGTTCAATGGCTTTAACATAGTCACCCGACTTACCATAAGAACCAGCTAGATTATACAACGAACCGGCATAATCAAGATTCTCTTCACCTAATATTTTCTTTTCGATTTCCAAAGCTTGCAACCCGAGTTCAACGGCTTTGTCATATTTACCAATGTGATCATAGTAACCGGCAATTCTGTGCAACAAAGCAGCATAATCAAGATATTCTTCATCAAGTTCTTCTCCTAATCTTTTCTTGAGAATTTCCGATGCGTGTAAACATAGTTCAATGGCTTTGGGATAGTCATCAAGGTCAAGATAGCAATGTACTAGATTGTTCAATGGAGTGGCATAATCAGGATGCTCTTCGCCTTGTTCTTCCTTTCGTATTTCCAAAGCTTGCAACAATAGTTCAATGGCTTTAGAATAATCTTTCATGCACGAATAACAGCATGCTAAATCATTCAATAACGCGGCATAATCAAGATGTTTTTCGCCAAGTTTTTTCTTGAGAATTTCCGATGCGTGTGAGTATAACTCTATAGCTTTAAGACAGTCACCACGATTATATTTAATTTGGGCTAGGCGATTCAATTCATGAGCATCCCATTCACTTAATTCTTCTCGTATTTCCAATGCTTGTGAAACCAATCGATCCGCTTCCTCACGTTTGCCTAATTTGGAATTGCACATCGCAAGAATATTAATGAATTGGAAATACTGGAAATTGTTGGTTCCAAGGACCGCCTTGTAAATTTCCGATGCTTCTGTGCCTTTTTTTATGGCGAGTTCATATTCTCCGATTTGGCAGCAACAATCTACATACTCAAATAGTAATAATGCATAAGCGGCATCACGAGAGATATTCTCGTTTATACTTTTGTAAATGCGAAGTATTGCTCCCAAATAAATGCAAGCTTCATGGTAATCGCCAGACTGTCTTGCCACATCATAGTGTTGAGCATAGTATACCAATGAGTCCTCTTTTTCGTCTGCCATCATTGTGGATGCTAAGCTAATGAGACAAAGAGCAATCAGTAATATCCGTTTCATGTCAATATGGTTTTATGTTTTGGTAAAAAGGCTCAAGACTAACCCCAAACATTATGAGGTGATGCAAAGATAGTTATTTATTCCACAACTCACAGAAAAAAATGGTGAAAAGGATGTTTACATTTTTTGATATCGAGTATAAAGGGATGAAAAAGGATAAGAACAGCCCGAATTCACGGTTGACTATCAACACTAAACTAACAATACTAACTATTTAAACAGAACAATTATGAAACAGATTGTAATTACATTAATCGGCTTGCTCGTAGCCATGACCTCTTGCGGTAACAAAGCAGAAGATGCTATTGAGCGTGACATGGCCTCTGGCGTTGTACTGGTGCAGAACCAAAGTTACATTGAAGTTGTCCTGCCCGACGGAGAGTCCGTTTACTTCTCCAGTTATGACAAAGAAGACGGACTGATGGGTTATGCAGCCGAAGAGGATTCGGTTGAGAAAACTATCTCCTTTGGAACTGGTTTCTTTATCTCTAACAGGGGTGAGATTGCAACCAATAACCACATTGTAGCCAACTCCATTACTGACAAGGAGATTGTTGGAGCTATTTCTTCGGCTTTCGATGTGGCTAAGATGGAGGCATACGAGCTATACAAGGTGTCCAGGGAGCAGTATGATGAATTGATTGCGCATCGCAGTGATATTCAGTTAGCCTACTTGGTTGACGAAATCTCCGACTATGAGTATGAGCGGTATAATCAGGCTTTAAAAGAGGTGAAATCCGAAATGGACGAATATGAATCCACATACACTGCGCTTAATATGACGAATATGAACGACTGTGAAGTGATTCGCCACTCCGAAATTAGCATTGCCTATAACGATACTCATATCACCAACACATCGGATTTTATTCCTTGCGTCGTAACCAAGACTGATGCCGATCATGATCTGGCCGTCATTCAACTGAAGGACAAGCAAACGCCTGAATCCAAGCATATTTTTGAGGTGCCTGACAAAGATCCCCTTGTCAATTATGTATGGCAAGAAGAATTGACCAAGAAGTTCAGCGAGGACAAAAACGGCAAACTGTTCATGACAAGTTTCAACCTTGGACCGCTGTTGAGTCTTACGCCCGAAGGAGTAATTGCCCAGTTCAATGATGGTCATGTCAGCCAGAAGACGAGCGACCATATCATGTACTCCATTCCTGCACTGCCAGGTAGCAGCGGTTCACCAGTGGTCAACAGGCAAGGTCAACTAGTGGCTATTAACTTTGCCGGCCTCAATGGCACACAGAATTTCAACTACGGCATCCGCGTGAAATATCTGAGCAACCTGATTAACGAGTAAATATATTAACTAATAAAGAATTCCGCCCTAAATGCGCTAAATGTAATTGATTATGAAGAAGATTAACTTTTTGACGATTATGGTCATTATTGCTACAATGTGTCTGTCGAATTATGCAGTAGCCGGGAATGTAGCTAAAGGCTATTGTGAAGCGGAGAACACGTCTGCTGATGATGCAGATAGCAGCATCGGCCTGACCTCGACGCTCTCGCTTCAGGTGAATGAATCTATTGCACTGGATCCTGTCGTCAGTCCAGCGAGCGAAGAATATCCCCTCACCTGGCGCTCCAACAATGAGATTGTGGCTACAGTTTCACAGTCAGGTGTTGTAAAAGCACAGTCCGTCGGCACCGCAGTGGTTTCAGTCAGGACGGCTGAAGGTAAGAAAGCCTCCTGTAGTGTCACGGTAACGAGTTCCGCTCCTGACCCCATCGGCCTGGCATGGACGGGTTCCTATAATGTGACATCAAGCGTCGATCGGGGCCATGTTTCAGACTACGATTACCCCAATGAATTCACCATGACGATTTATGAGCACGACGGAGCCTTCTATGCAACCGGAATGGTAGGTATGTCCTTGGACAGTACAATCTATGAGGGCCTTAAAGTCAATGTGCTTGATGAGCAGCATGCCGAAATTGACTTGTCCTACTGCTATGACCTTGGATATCGTACATGGACGGGGTGTTTCCTGAGTTGCATGTATATGATCTCTCCGCAATCGACGTTCCAGCCCGAGGAATTGGAAGAGGGTAAGATTGCTATTACCCGCGACACAGACGGCACCCTGGTTATAGACGATTTCTATATCTTCGCATTTGGTCTCGCCACCGACTATGAAGTTGTCCTTGATGCTGCATATCATAGTGTCAGATGCAAAAACATGAGTTCCTCAAGTCACTCCTCTTCTGTCCCTTCCATTATCGCTGAAGAAGATACAACTGACAACAACGAGATTTATAACTTGAATGGAATGTTGGTTTATTCGGGCCATAAAGACTGCATGCCCGAACTGCCCCCTGGAATCTATGTATTCCGCTGTGGCAGCAATGTTCAGAAGGTTATGGTACGTTAACTCTATTTACCCCCGTCGGTGCGCCTTTTGAGGGCACTTCAAGATCAGGAGGCGCACCTTTTTTCAATGGCAAATCAATTTTTAAGTAAAACTAATAACTCAAAACTACTATGAAGAAAGTAAGTGCTAAATTATTCTTTTCTGTGATGTGGAAAGGCATGTGCCAGGCTGTGATGTGGTTCTTCGGACTGTTCGGCTCCAAGAGGGGCGGCAAGTATGCTAAGGTTATCTGGGGCATGTTCGCTCCGAGTGCGGCGATTGTCATGCTTCTTATCGCATGTACATTTGTCTATGTGCTGCTCAAGGAGGCTCGATTTGAACACAACGGGTGTGAGGATCCCGATTGCATCGAGAACACTTTTGTGAGTCGTGACATC
>JAEEGL011306542.1_pt1 | contig 11125 bp, 7 predicted proteins | sample 9134231 | NCBI WGS metagenome assembly JAEEGL01 (sample SAMN16246548, study PRJNA631951) | gut metagenome | biome: gut microbiome; feature: rumen; material: fiber-attached | host: Bos | place: Iran: Karaj | collected 2018-10
ATCATGTGGCGCGCGAGTATGAGAGCGATGTCAAGCCCGCCGGTGTGGAGGACCTGGGCGAGGGAGACAATCCCATGATGTTCTTTGACCCGAGAAACAACTTCTATTATATCACAGGACAGGAATTCGCCCCACATGACGTAGATTTAGGAGATTACCACGAGTTTCCCGCACGAGCCACAGGCAATGACTGCTATACCGCATCGCCCAGCCGTGACGACTGGTACGAGACCATCAAACTCAACTACGGTATCGATCCATGGAACGGCAGCCGTCACTTCTCCCCCATCCCACCCACCTGGACCAAGATGCTCGACATCCTCAAGTTCTGGGTAGGCAAAGGGGTTGACGGATTCCGCTGCGACATGGCCCACATGGTGCCTGTGGAGTTCTGGCAATGGGCCATCAAGCACATCAAGGAAATCCACCCCGACATTATCTTCATCGCCGAAATTTATGACACGGCACTATACCGCAGTTACATCTTTGAAGGAGGCTTTGACTTTCTATATGACAAAGTCACATTGTATGACACACTGCGCGGCATCCTGTGCGACGGCTGGCTAGCCAGCGACCTCACCCGTTGCTGGCAGACGGTCGAGGGCATCGGCGGCCACATGCTCAATTTTCTCGAGAACCACGACGAGCAGCGCATCGCCTCTCGACAATTCTGTGGTGAGCCGTTTAAGGCCTTGCCCGCACTAGTTGTCAGTGCCACCATGTCAACCGGGCCGTTCATGGTCTACGCCGGGCAGGAATTGGGAGAACCTGCTACCGATGCCGAGGGTTATAGCGGCATGGATGGCCGCACGACCATCTTCGACTACTGGAGCGTCCCCACCCTGCGTCGTTGGCATCAAGGCAAACCCACAACCGACGAACGCCGCTTGAGAGCCATTTATCGCAAGTTGCTGCGCCTGTGCAACAGCGAGAGGACGTTAGCCCATGGCCAGTTCTTCGACCTGATGTATGTCAATCAGGACACCCTTGACCCGAGCCGTCAATACGCCTACCTGCGCCACTGCGATGGAGAAATGACGCTGATTGTGGCCAACTTCAGCGACCTGGCCGTGGACGCCTCTGTCCGCATCCCTCAGCATGCGCTGGAATGTGTTCAGATAAACGAGGGGCAATATCAAATGACCGATTGTCTGAATGATGATGTCAACACTATCAGATTAAATGGGGACACATGTGTCCCTATTCACATCAATGCCCATACGGCCACAATTCTCAAGTTCAGGTCATTAGGGAACGATACAGGGAGTTAACCCTGAGATATAGCACCTATAACCGTGTAGCGCACGGAAAAATTCCCCGCCACGCGGGCGGTTAAAAATTGCAAATGGCAACATCTATATCATTGCCAATCATTAAAACAATATAATATGATAAGAACAAGACTTTTCATAGCAACGCTGCTGATGTCAATAGTCGGTGTCATGGCATTCGGCCAAAGCGCCCGTGCCGACTATCGCATTGTGCCTCTGCCTAGCAGCATCAACGGTATCAAGAGCGCTGACTTCAAACTGACTGAACAGTGCCTGATCAATTACCCGAGAGGCAACCGCGACCTGGAACGCAACGCCATGATGTTGAGCCAGTATGTCGAGGATTTGACCGGGATTCACTTGAGTACCCGTCCTTCGATGAACGCCAAGGATAATGCGGGCAACATCACGCTGCTGCTCGACCCCAAGATGGGTAGTGATGAGGGCTACAACATCCTGGTGACAGCAAGAGGAGTGGAAATCTGTGGCAAAACTCCAGCGGGTATCTTCCAAGGCATACAGACCCTGCGCAAGTCCCTGCCCGTGGGTGAAGCCACCACTATCAGCCTGCCTGCCGCACAGATTGCTGCATCGCCCCGGTTTGGTTACCGCGGCATGCATCTGGACTGCGTGAGGCACTTCTTTGGTGTCGAGACAGTGAAACGCTACATTGAAATCATGGCACTGCACGGGTTGAACCGCCTGCATTGGCACTTGACAGATGACCAGGGTTGGCGCATAGAAATCAAAAAGTATCCCCGCCTGACCGAGGTGGGCGGTTGGCGCAACGGCACCACGCTGGGCCACAACTCTCCCGTGAATGACGGCATCCGCTACGGCGGTTACTATACCCAAGACGAAATACGCGAGATTGTGCGCTATGCCGCCGACCGCTACATCACCATCATCCCCGAAATTGACATGCCTGGCCACATGGTGGCAGCACTCACCGCCTATCCCGAGCTGGGTTGCACGGGAGGGCCTTATGAGGTGTGGGGCCGCTGGGGCGTAGCCGATGACATTCTGTGTGTCGGCAAAGACAACACGCTGCAGTTTGTCAAGGACGTGCTCGATGAGGTGATGCAGCTTTTCCCGTGCCAGTACATCCACATCGGTGGCGATGAATCGCCCCGAGTACGATGGCAAGAGTGTTCCCTGTGCCAGCAGCGCATCCATGACGTGGGCATCCACGCCAAAGACAAGCAGAGCGCCGAAGCCCTGCTGCAAGGCTGGTTCACCACCCAAGTACAGAACTATCTTGCACAGCACGGCAAACGCATCATTGGATGGGACGAACTGCTAGGCTGCGACGTGGACACCACCGCCACCATCATGTCGTGGCGAGGTGCTGAACCTGGAGCCCAAGGGGCCATGTCGGGTCACGATGTGATCATGACGCCCGTGGGGCCACTCTACTTCGACTATTACCAGACTAGCGACACCTGGAATGAGCCAACGGCCTTTGGCGGCTGCAACACGCTCAAGAAGGTGTATGACTTTGAGCCCGTGGCAGAAAACCTCACCGCAGAGGCACGAAAACACATTATCGGCGTTCAGGCCAACTTGTGGACCGAATATGTCACCTGTGAGCCCCAAATCCAGTATCAGGTGCTTCCCCGCATGGCAGCCCTTGCCGAAGTGCAGTGGCTCCAACCCGAAGAAAAGAACTACCAGGACTTCAAGGCCCGGTTGCCCCATCTGGTGGATTTATACAAGCATTACGGCTGGACTTACCGTGCCAAGAGCCTCATCCTTGAGAATGAAGACAAGTCCGAAGACTAACGGAATGTAATTTATTTTGAAAATATTTGGCAAAACATTTTTGTTTGTCGGCAAAATCATGTAGATTTGCAAGCCACAACAGGATTGCGCCAGAAAAGCCCACATTGCGATGGGCTTTTTTGTTTTTACTATTGGTATTTATTATTTTCATTTCTATCACTAATATTATCATTTTTATGAAAAAAATCTTACTACTGCTCATCATCATGGCATGTGCCGCCAGCACCGCACTGGCTGTTACTGCCGATGATGTGCGCATCTACATCAATCCGGGACATGGAGGCTGGGGACCCAACGACCGACCGATGGCTACCATATCCTATCCCATGCTGCCATCGACAGGGCGGCCCGACACTTGCGGATTCTATGAGAGTAACACCAATCTGTGGAAAGGCCTGGAAATGCGCCGAGCACTCATCCGCATGGGTGTCAAGGGTGAAAACATCACCATGTCGAGGACACAGAACGGACCGTTCCCATACGACGGCAACACCTATGGCGCCTACAGCAAGGGACTAAGTGTCATTGCCGCCGAGGCCGAGGAGGGTGACTATGACATGTTTGTCTCCATCCACTCCAATGCCTTGACCGAAGGCACGACAACCAATTATCCCCTTTACATCTACCGCGGCACAGATGCTAGCGAGGGCGTCAGCGGAAGCAAAGCCATGTGCCAACAAAGCTGGCCTCGCCATTGGATGAACGAGGTGGATCCCACGAGCAACTTCAGCCGTACCTCGACTAATATCAAGGGCGACGTCACCTTCTACGGCAACGGGAGCAACTCGACCAACAGTGCATCGGGCCAAACATACTATGGTTATCTGGGGGCCCTCAAACATGGCGTTCCCGGATTCTTGGTTGAAGGCTATTTCCACACCTATCAACCTGCTCGCCACCGCGCCCTTAACGAAGATTACTGCCGTCAAGAAGGCATTCGTCTGGCTCGAGGTGCCGCCGATTTCTTCGGCATCAACGGCGAGAGCACCGGCTATATCATGGGCAGCGTGAAAGACGCGGTAAATAGTCTTGAAAACAGTCTTTACACCTATGCCAGCGGCAGCATTGATGCCCATGCGCCCATTAATGGTGCTACAGTCAAGCTCTTCAAGGGCGGCACACTCATTGACACTTATATAACTGACGGGAACTATAACGGCATCTTCGTGTTCAACAATCTTGCTCCCGGCAATGACTACACTATCAGCATCACAGCCGAGGGCTTTGATGACCTGAACGACCAGGGAAACTACAGTGTGAGCGCCAACGAAACCACCTACATGGTGCTGTACATGACTGGCGGCACACAGATTATCGAAGGTCCTGTCAAGGGCATTTTCGCCTACGACCTCAATCGCACCACCGATGAGGACGGCAACTATGTGTTCACGTTCAAGTGCAACTCCAATGCCACCCAAGCATATCTGGTTCTGACCGATAGCGTGAGCAGCGAGGAAGTGGGACGCATTACCTTGAGTGATGTCGTTGAAGGAGAAAACTCCATTACTATCGCACCCGAAGACCTTCCAGGTGCTGACGGGCAAGTGCTTTCATGGGCTGTGAATGTAGTGGGTGAAGCCATCACAAGCATTGAACGATTGAATGACGTCAATGCCACCTATACCCGCGCCGCTGTTGCCATCGACCGAAGCCCCGAGAGCAATCACTTCGGTACTATCTATGTGGGCGAACGCATCAGCAAAAATGATGCAGGCAATGGCATCTATTCCTGTGACATCGACGGCAAGCCCCGCAACACCAGCGTATATAATGGTGGTATCACTTGGGCCAACGACATGCGCCTGGCTGTTGACGGCATGGGCAAGATCTATATTCCCGAGTGGGGAGATGCCACATCGGGCATCTACATCGCTGACCCCGACAACCTGAACGGCTCGTTCACACAGTTCTTTGTCGGTTCTCGCAACTCCAGCGGATTAATCACCAACAACGGCCAGAGTGTCGGTGGTTCAGTGCCGGGAGTTTGGATTCAGGGCACAGGTGCTGACACAAAGCTATATGCCTTCCTGGAAGATGTCGTTGCGCCTTCGGGAAAAGGCAACAACGTGGGCATCTATCACATCGGGCAAGACGACGGGGACCTCGCCACCACCTGGGACAAGGCTCCCGACCAACTGCTGGATGTGGGTACATTCATGATCAACGGCAACGGCAACATCATTGCCGACAGCGAGGGACGCGGAACCTGGGTGATGCAGTACCGCAGCAAGGGGCAAAACACTGCTGCCGTGCCCTCACTCGTGTTTGTTGACAACGGCGGTGAAATCGTCTACAACAGTGGTCGCGACTTGACGGAACTCAATGGTTCACTCATGTCGGGATTTGCCATCAACAACAGCAACGATGTCATGGTGATTAACGATGGCGACGGCGTGCTGCAGTTCTATGACATCACCTGGAACGGAAACACACCAGTGTTGACATCAAACGGCACCACCTTTATTGCCGACGCCCGCTCAAGCGTCAACGCCATCTATCAGATGGCCTTTGACTGGGGTGGCAACCTCGTGTGCGCTGGAGGCAACATCGGTATCTACTCTATCCCGACCAACAACAACCAGAGCACCACACCAGCCAAGTCGGCTCTCACAATAACCAAAGGTTCAGCCCTTCAGATGGGTGACGTCAATGGCGATGGAATTCTTGATGTGAGTGACGTGACTGCCATCATCAGTCATGTGTTGGGCTCCAATCCCCAACCCTTCTACATTGAAGTTGCCAATACCAATGGTGATGATTGCATTGACGTGAGTGATGTGACCGGAGTCATCGCCATTGTACTGAACCAATAATAACTTATCATAATAGCAAAAGACAATGAAAAAGATATTTGTGACATTATTATTAGCCATCACTATGGCTGGACAGGCACAAATCATGAATGTGACCTCAATTGAGCCGGTGAATGTGAGCAAGAGCCCAAATAGTGTCGTTCAAGCAGTAGCCATCAGCCCCCAGGGAGACTACCTGCTGCTCTCGACCGACACAAAACAAGGGCTGGTGAAATGGGACCTCGCGGCTGCCTCCTCGTCAACCTTGACCGAAGACCAGGGGGCAGGCAGTGAAGTGAGTATCAGTCCTGATGGCGGGCAAATCGTCTATAGCGAGGTGTCCTATAAGGGGAAACGCCGTCATCAGGCAGTGAAATCCATTGACTTGACCTCCGGCAAGCGACTGACTCTTGTAAAGGCGTCACGCAATCAGCAAGGCTTTGCTGTGGAAAACGGAGCCGCCGCCACAGTCACCGACGGCAAAATAAAACTTCACAGTCTCAAGAATGGGGCCGTGCAAGACATGAGCCGCCCAGTGCTGTCACGCCATCACCTCAAACTCTATATCACTCGCAACGGAGAGACTACCCTGTTGGCACCCAATGGGGTTGATGAGCGCTACATCTGGGGCTCTCTCTCACCTGACGGCAATCGGGTGCTATACTACGTGAGCGGACATGGTGCTTTTGTTTGCGACATCGACGGCAGCCACGTTATCGCCATGGGCAATCTCACTGCGCCCAAGTGGTGGGATGACAACACAATAGTGGGCATGAACGAGACCGATGACGAGTACCGTATTATTGCTTCATCAATCGTAGCCCGCACCCTTGACGGAACAGAGCAGATACTTACAGGAAGTGACGTGATCGCGACCTATCCCCTGCCCTCGTCTCAGGCAGGCAAAATCGCCTTCTCCACACCCGATGGGAAAATCTATCTTATCAACGTCGAATAATCTGCCTTGAGGTAGCAACAACAAGAATCCCCGATGTGTCGACAATGACGCATCGGGGATTTGTTAATTGTTTCGGTCTTATCAACCGCCTGTTTGCAAGAAGATAGGAAACAGGCTCTCAAGACAAATAATGGCTATACCGGCCACATAACCTGCCAAAGCCAGCAACGACACGCGCTTCATGTACCAGAAGAACGGAATCTTCTCGATACCCATGGCAACCACACCTGCGGCAGAACCAATAATGAGCAACGAGCCACCCACTCCGGCACAGAAAGTCAACAGGTGCCAGAAAAGGCCGTCCTCAACAAAGGTCAACAAGTAAGGATCCACCGTTCCCGCTGGAGCCATGTTCTCGAACATCTTGATACATGCTGAAACCAAGGGCACATTATCGACTATCGACGACAACACACCGATGATGGATGTCATCAACACAGGCTGATGGATTTTGGTGTTCATCTCGTCGGCAAGGGTGTTGAGCACTCCGACCTCGCTGAGTGCCGACACTGCCATCAGGATACCCAGGAAAAAGAGGATGGTAGGCATGTCGATGGTGTGCAATGCCGATGACACGCGGCCACCCATCTTGGAGTCTATCTTGAAACGCTTTACCCAAATCTCTGTGATACCCCAAATAACGCCCAGTGACAACATGATGCCCATGAAAGGAGGCAGGCCAGTGAGCGTCTTGAACACCGGCACAAACAACAAGCCCGATACACCAATGATAAGCATCGCCTTGCTCAAGTGAGGGTGACGGTCATGCAAATCGGGGTTCTTGTCTGCCATTCTGGTAATCTTCTGCATCTTTCCCTCGCGAATATAATATTGCGCGATGAAAACAGGAACGACCATCGCTACAATGCTGGGAATAAGCAAATTGATAATAAGTCCAACAGATGATACCTTCTCGTCCATCCACAACATGATTGTGGTCACGTCACCAATCGGTGAGAACGCACCACCGGCATTGGCGGCAATGACAATAAGGCCCGCAAAAAGCCAGCGATCCTTCTGATCACTGAGCAAACGACGCAGCATCATCACCATGATGATAGTTGTTGTCATGTTATCGAGCACAGCCGACATGACAAATGACAACGAACACATGATCCATAACAGATGACGCTTGCTCTTGGCATTGATGTTCTCGGTAATGAACGCGAATCCGCCATAGCGGTCAATGATTTCCACAATGGTCATCGCACCAATGAGGAATACTACAATCTCGCATGCGTCACCCAGTTGGGTCACAATGGCCTCATGCATGTGAGGGTCATTGCCCCAGATGGCATAAATCGACCACAGGATACCGCACGTGATCAACGCAAAGGTAGCCTTGTTAATGTGGAGTGGATGTTCCATTGTGATCAGCACATAGCCCATCACAAAGATGATTATCATTGCTGTAACCATCGTCACAAGAAAGTGTTATGCAGTTTATGGTTCAACGTTCAGATACTAGAGCGGGCACCTCACCTGAGCCTGTCGGCGTCACGCAGTTTCTTCTTGTCGTTCGACATTGCCTTGTGGGCAAGCATGAGGAAGATAATCGACAGAACAGGCAATGCCAGATACCACTGCCAGTTAACGATGACACCTTCTCTGTTGCCGACAACATAGGCCTGAATGCCGATTGCAATCAGCATGGCCAAGCCAATGATGATGTCCACAAAACAAACAGTCATCTGTCGCTGCAGGTTCTTGAACAGGAAAATGTCAATGAACGCCAACAGTGAGATGAGGGTGACAAGCATCAGCATCAAGGGGTCAATGTGGGTAACGCCCACCTTGCCGGCCTCAAGAGCGCCATAGACAAAATCCCTTTCTCCCAACTGGAAAGTCAATGCAGGGAAAAAAGCGAAAACCACCATCAAGATAACTGCAATCAGCAAATATACAGATTGAATGCGTTGAAGTACCATAGAGTTTTTATTTTAATGTCATTAATTTGTCGGCAAAATTACGGAAATATTTCTATAATCATCATAAAACACCAAGAAAATTCTTCTTTAAGAGTAATTATTGTTACTTTTGCATAGTATTTGCAGTTTGAAACGATAAAAATCACTTCAAAAAAAGACTCATGACCCTTCAAGAAATAGATAAAAGTCATCAACTTGCCGCCCAGTGTATCAATGATGCCATGGTGAATGAGGCATTTGAGCACATCGGTCAGCTCATCTCGCAGCTGGGCAATGCCAACATGAGTGATGAGATCGTCAGACTGCGCATGTCCTATGAACTGATGCTCAAGTACCTGTCACAGGGCGTGATGGATCCCCAACGTGACGACATCCTGAATGATATACTCCAGTCCTTGTACACATTGAATGACCAGTGTTATATTGGACTGATGGAGCAGACCAGTCCCGAGGTGTTCTATGCCCGCCGACGCGAGTTGGGCAACACCTCGATTGTGAACACCGTGGATGAATACCGCGAATCACTCAAAGAATTGTCATTGGCACAATCTGTACCCCTTGAGCAAAGTGACAATCATGTCATTTTGTCACGTCTGCACCAAGCCGAAGCGCTTGAGACCAGGCTGTTCAATCGGGTGTGGTCATCATTCCCCTTGACGACTGATGATGCCGAGAGCGTCAAGTTGTGCATTACCGGAGACATCCTGCCCGTACATACCCGCTGCCTGCTGGTGGCAGCCCTGATGCTCGGTTTAATGAAATTCTATGACGAGAACAAACTGCTCGTCTTGCTTGAATCTTATTCCCTCAGCGATGACGCCCAGGTGCAGTTGCGAGCCCTGACGTGCGCCATGCTTGCCATGCTCGCCCACAGGAAACGCATTTCTGGTGCTCAAGCCATTAAGGATCGTCTTGCCGTCATGCTCGAAATCCCCGACTTCAATCATGACGTGTGGAGCATCCAAGCCCAACTTGCACGCTCACGTAATACTGAGAACGTCAAGCAGCGTGTGCGCAACGACCTCATTCCCAACATCATGAAGATGCGTCCTGATATCATTGACAAGCTCAAGGACAAAGACTCACAAATCATTGACTTGAGTGATGTCGAAGCCAATCCCGATTGGCAGGAATGGCTGGACCAGAGCGGCATCACCCGAAGGATTGAGGAGTTTAATGCGATGCAGCTCGAAGGCAGTGATGTGTTCATTGCCACCTTTGCTCACCTGAAGACATTCCCGTTCTTTAAGACCTTGAGCAACTGGTTCCTCCCCTTCTATCCCGCTCATTCCACTGTTCTGGAAAATTTAGGCGCCGACCAACTGGCCCTCGCCGAGGTAGTACAGCACGCTCCCTATTTGTGCAACAGCGATAAATACTCCTTCTGCCTATCCTTGGGGGCACTGCCTGAGTCTCAACGCAGCATGATGTCGGCCCAGCTCGAGGAGCAGAATGCTGCTTTGAACGAGGCCCAGCAGGCGGAGTTGTCTGATGACCGTAAACAACGCATCAGCATCGTCAACGCCTTTGTTCAAGATTTGTATCGCTTCTTCAAGCTTTTCTCGCGCCGACGCGAGTTCATCGCTGTAATGGACAATCCCGGTCTTGACATGACCGATTGCCTGCCATTGGCCCAGGTCACACGCGACTCACATGTACTGGAGCTGCTGGGTGCATTGTATTTCAAGAATGCATTCTATAACGATGCCATCAAGTGCTTTACCCGCCTGGAAGGCATGGAACAGGTCTCTGACGACCACATATACCAGAAGATTGGTTTTGCCTACCAGAATGCAGGCAAGCCTGAACAGGCACTTACCTATTACAACAGATATGAGTTGCTCCATGAGAACGACGCATGGAATCTGAGGCACATCGCCGCCTGCTATCGAGCTATCGGTAAGGGCGAGCAGGCACTGGACTACTATCGCCGTGCCGAAACCTTGACCCCAGACAACATCTCGCTCACTCTCACCATCGGGCATGTGCTGCTGGAGCAGAACCGCACCAAAGAAGCACTGCAGCAGTATTTCAAAGCAGACCTGATGGACAATGCCAAGCACCGTGCTTGGCGCCCAATCGCATGGTGCTCCTTCCTGCTGAGCGACTATGATCGTGCCATCGATTACTATGACCGCATTGCCCGCGATGACAAGCCGTCACCACAAGACCTGCTCAACCGTGGGCACGTCCTGCTGTGCCAGGGGAAAACGCAAGAGGCCATTGAGACCTATCGTCATGCCCTGCAAGGCATGGGCGGAGACACCCATAAGTTCCGCACTGCATTCAAAGACGACGGCATGGAACTGAGACTGCATGGCATATCGGCCGTTGACCAAGCGTTGATTCCCGACGCGGTCTGTGCCAATAAACAAAACAACTGATTGATTTATA
>JAEEGL011356234.1_pt1 | contig 11125 bp, 7 predicted proteins | sample 9134231 | NCBI WGS metagenome assembly JAEEGL01 (sample SAMN16246548, study PRJNA631951) | gut metagenome | biome: gut microbiome; feature: rumen; material: fiber-attached | host: Bos | place: Iran: Karaj | collected 2018-10
AATAATAGGAAAAGATAAAACAAGTGATTTAGCAGTTTTAAAAATAGAAAGTCCAGATAAGCTTTCTTTTATGAATTTGGGAGATTCAGATTCTGTAAGAGTAGGTGAATGGGTTATTGCTATAGGTAATCCTTTTGGGTTAGGCATAACTGTAACTTGTGGCGTTGTTTCAGCAGTAAAAAGAGATTTATCTGTTGATAAAGATACAAATTATAGAGACCTGATTCAGACTGATGCTTCTATTAACCCAGGTAATTCAGGGGGAGCCTTGGTTAACTCTAAAGGTGAATTGATTGGAATCAATACGGCAATTATGCCCTCAGGGCAGGGAATCGGTTTTGCTATTCCTGTTAATAGAGCAAAAAGAATAGTTGGAGATCTGATTAAATACGGAAAAGTTAAGAAAATTTCTGCAGGATTAACTGTTCAAAACATCACTAAAGAACTTGCTGAATATTTTAATGTGCCTGAAAATGGAATATTGATTACTTCTGTTGCAGAAAGCTCCGTTGCTGCTGAAGCCGGTCTTGTTCCTAGTGATATTGTAACAATGATTGATAATACAAAAATTAAAGATGTGTCTAGCTTTGAAACAGCATTAGAAAAATATTCCGTTGGACAAACAGCTATTTTTAAAGTTCTAAGAAAAGGTAAACTATCAAATGTAAGAATTAAGTTTAAAGAAACTAAAGCTTCTTTAAATCCATTGGGAGTCGAAGTAAAAACAATTACAGATAAACTAATAAATAAATATAACTTATTTATTGAACAAGGAGCTGTTATTGTTGATATTGCTGAAGATTCCCCCACTTATAAGGCTGGTTTAAGAACTGGTGATGTTATAATTCAGATAGGGAATAAACCAATTAGAAATGAAGATGATTTAAATTCATTAATGAAAGCTGTTAATAAGTTAGATGCTGTAATGTTAAGAATTGTTAGAAGAAATTCTGTTATTCGTCTTACAATAAATTTGCAGTAATACTGTATTAATTATAAAAAAAATATTGAATTTATCGGAATAACTCTATATAATCAAGTCAATGAATAATTGTGGAGGGCATATAAATGCAATTAGTTGATGTACTAAAGGAAAATATGATTTTCCTTAATTTTGAAGCAAATAATAAAGAAGAAGCTATAGAAAAATTTATTAATTCATTAGATAAAACCGGAACAATAAAAGAACCGAATGCTCTAAAAGACGCTCTCCTTGAACGTGAAAAACTTGGAACAACAGGTATTGGGCAAGGAATTGCTATGCCTCATGCACGTTCAAGCGCTATTAAAGATTTAACTGTAGCATTTTTTAGAAGTGAAAAAGGTATAGATTTTAAATCAATGGATTCAGAACCTGTTCACTTGGTATTCTTGCTTTTGGCTCCAGTGACTGCTGGTGGTCCTTATCTTAAACTTCTTGCCAAGATTTCAAGACTTTTAAGAGGAGATGATTTTAGAAATGCATTGATGGAAGCCAAGGATGTATCTTCTGTTCTTCAGATTATTCAAGACAATGATTGATTAGGAAAAAGTTTTGTTTAAATATAAAAGAATAGTATTAATAACCCTGCTTGTTTTTGGCAGTGCAGGGTTTTCATTTTTAGATGATTTCAGTTTAAATAATCCTTCTTCTGTCTTAGAAGCTGCTAGGCGTTCTAATAAAAATTCTTCAAGTAAGAAATCAAGTAGCAGTAAGTCCAAAAAGTCGGAATCAAAGACTGAAACATCTAAAGATACTGATGATTCTTCAAATAATGAACTGTTGATGGATAATGAAAAATCTAGAGATTATATGCCAGATATTTTCAGGTGTCCTGATTGTGGTTATGAACAGGATGAAGCTGGTTTTTGCCCTGATCATACAACATTAGAACTTGTTAAGATTATATCTGATGTAAAGAATCCATTAGCACCTTCAGAATTAGATGGCAATGAAGATATTCTTGTTGATGTTCCACTTAACATTGATTTTAAAAAAGATGAGTTAGAAAAGAAAAATGATGAGTCTGCATCAAAAGAAGAAAAGAAATCTACTAACAAATCTAATGAAAAATCATCAAAAAAATCTAAAAAGAGTAAGTAAATTATGAATAACAGGTTAAAAAAACTATCTCTAGCATTAGGTCTTGTTTTTGCGTTTAACTTTTCAAATGATGCTTTTGCTGCTAATAATAAGGAAGGCGTTGTTCGTGGAAGTTATATTAATCTAAGAGCAGAACCAAAGTTTGACGCTCAGATTGTAGGCAAAAAAATGAGGGGTGATGTCTATACAATCCAGTTTGATCAGCAAAATTGGCTTAAAGTTATTTTTAAAGATAATACAGAAGGTTGGATTTATAAATCATTAATTGAAACAATGTATGAAAATGATAATTCAAAAGCATCTTCAGGTAAAACAACAGAATCCACTACTGATGATGAAAAAAAATCTGACCAGGCAAAAAAAGATAATAAAGATAACAAAGTAAAAACTTCTAAAACAGAAGTAAAACAAACAGAAAAGAAAGAAGTTAAAACAGAAAAACCTTTAATTAAACCTGTTAATCAAAATAAATTACCTGAAGTCGTAGAAGTTTCTGGAACTGCTGAAGAATTATATAATGAAGCTATTAAGCTTTATGAAAAAAGAAAGTATTCTGAAGCTTTAGAAATGAATAAAGCTGCCAGCAAAAAAGCTCCTAAAAATGCAGAAATCCTGAATAATCTAGGTAATTGTCAGTTTAAACTTGGTAGGATAGAAGATGCTTTGGATTCTTGGAAAAGTGCTTTAAAAATAGCACCAAGATCTGGAAAAATATGTAATAATTTGGGCATTGCTTATTATCAACTTGATAAAAATAAAGATGCTATAGAATACTATAAAAAAGCTATAATGTTTGAACCTGATTTTGCTGACCCATATTACAATATCGCTTCTGTATATGGTTTTACTGGTAATTTTGAAGACGCTTTAACTAACTACAAAAAATTCTTGCAATTTAATCCTGATGATACAATGAAAAAGCTTGCAGATGAAAGAATTGCTTATTGTGAAAGGCAGTTAAATAAAACTTCTAAATAAATTAAATATATCTAAAAAATTAAAACCCCTTGTATAGTTTTATACTAATGCAAGGGGTTTTATTTTATATCAATTATTGGACATATTCTCTGTTGAATACAAAAACAGAATCAGATTTTGTTTTAACAATCAGCTTATTTTCAAATATAGCCAATGAATCATCTGTTAATTCCCCGTTTGCATGACCAACCCATTTTACATTTTTACTGCCGTAATGAATGCAGAATATCCATCCATCTTGTGTACCTATATACATAGTTTTATCAACAAATACAGGATTTGTAACGAATGTTCTGTTTTTACAACTGTAGACTGTTGTTGTTGAATAACTGTCTTCATGGTCTATACGGTAGATATTTTCTCTATGTGCGTAAATACCATGTTCGTTATTCTGTACAATTGGATATATTTCTGCTTTATTTGGGAGGGCATTTAATCTGCTTTCTATTTCACCACCATCTAATAATGCCTTATAGTATAAGCCTTCATCAGTGATAAAATGTGCTTTTCTGTCATAACTCCATACTGGATTATTTGTAGCAAAAGCTTCATTTACAGCCTTATGAATTATATGACCATCTTTATAACTCAGTGTAACTATTTCTCCTGTTTTAAATGCAGCCGTAAATGAGTTTTCTTTGTAAGTTGACAAGTAACCTCTTTGAGGCTTACCGCCTATTTTAGCTACTGTGTGTTGGTATTCCCAGTCAATTTTACCAGTTTTAATATCTATCGATTTTATATAACCGTTTTTGCAAGCTAATATTATTTTTTTGTTATTTTCAAGGAAAGAAATATCATTTAAATATCTATCTGGCAATAATCTAGAGATTTTAACCGGTTGGTCAATTGTTTCACACCATAATTCTTCACCTTTTTCTAAGTCATACACGCCAATTTTACCGTAATCAAAAAATGCTAGAATTTTTTTACCAGAATCAATAAAATTTATTGTTAAAGGTATTAGAACTTGGTTTTCTTCTTGATTTTTATCCGCTGTTTTTAAATTTTCAGTGTCTGAAGCGGTTAACATTGGGTAGACTATTTCCCACTGAACAGTACTTAAATCATTTGTTAAACAGATGAATTTGTTCTCAGTTGCAATAACTGGAGCGTAGGCTTGTTGAATGCCTTTGCAAACAACATTTGATTTTATTTCCTTTTTGCCTACTTCTCGACCTGATGTCATATTCTTAGCAACTATATTAGAACCATTATTTATCCAAATATAATCTCCGTTGTAGGTAACGATTCCTGGGGTTCTTGTTATGAACTTTTCTAATGGATTATAAACCTGGTAATAACTCCATATTAGTTTTTCTTTGTTGTCATTTGAATATTTATGATATGAATTGAAGCTTATGTGAATACCAAATATTAATGCAATTGCTCCAAGATAACCCATCCATTTTCCATCACCCCAGTTTTTCCCAAAAACCATTTCAAAAAACGATTTTACTAGAAGTGAAACCATAAATTGAAGTAAAGCTATGCCTAGAATAATAGAACTCATTGTTCCAGCTACAACTAATTGGAAAGGAATATCTTTTCTTGACCAGGCAGACTTAATTATTTCAATTCCACCTGTTAAATTGCTCATTACTGGCTCGTAAACATTTCCAAAGTATGCTGAAAAAATACCAGCAGTAAACATTATTCCAACTAATACTGAATATATTATTGAACGCATCATAATCTGTATTACTAAAAGCATTAACAGAATAGAGCCAATAAAAATATATGTTACCGCACTTGTTGGAGGAAAAGTTATAAACTCTCCAAACCTGTGTCCGAGCCAGAATAATTGATAGGATATTATTAAGGCTAGTGGGAACATATATATAAAGTTTTTAAATGTTTCCAATAATCTGGATGGTTTTTTAGGTTTATTTTTAGTATCAGGAATTTGTGGTTTTATGATTACAGGGTTGTTATTGGGTATAGGAACTTCATCCATGGCTAATCCTCATTAGAGTAGTATTCTCAACGATTATCGACTATACTTTAAAATTAATTTACCTTTGAGAATAAAATCTAATATTCTTGACACATTTATTTGTTAAATATAAACTATCTCTAACTCACTATGTACATATTGTGGTTGTTTAGGAGGTCTTCTCTTGTCATTGGTATCACATATTTTCTTTAAAATTGCTAATACAAAGGATTCAGAGCTCGAAGCTTGTGAATATCTAGATTTATTTGCACGTAAATGCGGTTTCTCTACTGAAACAATAGACGAAATGCGCTTAGCTTTTATTGAAGCTATCATCAACGCTAAGGAACATGCTCCAAAGGATCTTCCTGATGCTGAAAAGAATGATATTCACGTTACTCTGACTCACACCGGAGATAATATAGAAATTTGCATAAGAGATTACGGTAAAGGCTTTGATCCAAGTGTAGTTGAAAAGCCAGATATTCGTAAGAAAATAAAGTCTTCTTACAAAAGAGGCTGGGGCCTTATGCTTATGGAAAAACTTATGGATGGTGCAGATATCACTTCCATGCCTCCTTCTGGAACTCTAATACATTTAGTCAAAAAACGTCTTGCTACTGCTGAACCTAATGAAGCTGAAACAGCTAAGGAACAGAAACGTTTTGAAAGATTGAAATATATTCTTGGTAGTTTTATAGATTTGAGTTCATTCCTTTGTCAGAGCAAGAATCTACAATCTGGTTTGCGTTCTATGTTAAGAATTCTTCTTGGAACAATAGGAGTTTCAAGAGGAGCTATTTATACTTATAATAAGGAACATGAACAGTTGTCATGTTTTGTAGATATCAAACTAAGAGCCAATGCAAAACTACCACTTCTTAAATTATCTAGTGAAACTTTAGAAAAGATCTCTAAAAAGAATGATGCTGCAGTAACTGATATTATTAAAGCTGATAGCATTTTCCATAATGCTTTTAAAGATGATCAGATTGAACAGGTTTATGCATTAAAAACTGATGATGACTTGCACGGATTCCTTATTATTGGTGGAAAACTTCATAAATCTGATGAGCCTCAGGATTTCGACAATGAATTGTTGACTATTATTGCTAGAAATATTTCTTCAGCTATTAATACATATAATCTTATGGAAAACCTGAAGGATATTAACTCTACTCTTGATAAGCGCTTAACAGAACTTGATAAGGTCAGAGAAGCAACTCAGATTATTTCTTCTGAATTGGAAGTTGAAAATCTGCCAGCCACTGTTGATGGTATTTTCAGAAGTCTATTCGGTATTCGCAAATTCTCTATGACAATATTTGATCCAACAGATAAGCATTTTACAATTTGTAATAACGACAGAGGATTGCCTTCTACTATAGATATGTGGTCATCACCAGTAACTAAGTATGTTGTAGAACATAAAGAAGCTGTTTTGGTTAAGGATTTGAAGACTGATCCGAGATTCCAATATCCAAGATGCAAAAATTATGCTTCAGACTCTTTTGTTGTAATCCCTGTAATTACTCATGGAGAAATCTTAGCAACTGTAAATTTGTCTGATAAAGGCGGAGATGGAACATTTACTGAAAGAGATTTTGAACTTTGCAAACTATTATGTGGTCAGCTTGCAATTGCATTGAAGAATGCTAATCTGTATAAACAGGGTATTACTGATACCTTAACTGGCATGTATACTAATCATTACTTTAGATTAAGACTTGCTCAGGAAATTTCAAGACTCCGCAGAATTAATTCTCAATTAGCTTTAATAATAATTGGTATTGATAACTTCAATAAACATATTGAAGAAATTGGTGCAACAAATTTAAAGGATATGATTATAAAGAAATTTGGAAGCACAATTAAGAGAGTTATCCGTTTCAACGACTTAGCTTGTCGTTTTGAAGGTGATAAGTATGCAATTATTCTGCCTGATACAACTAATGATGGCGCTCTAATTGCTGCTGAAAAACTCTTTAACACTCTTAAGACTATAGTAATTAAGAATGATTCTAAGGAATTTAATGCTTCTGTTTCTATTGCTGTATTACAATACAATGTAAAAATGGATGCAAATGAATTCATTGATGTCGCTGAAAGAAAATTAATTCAAGGACAAAATGAAGGTGGGAATAGGATAATTTCGTAAAGGGGATCTGTATAGAACATGTCTGTTTCAGCTGAATTAAAAGATAAGATAAAATCAAATATTAATAAACTTACTCAGCACGGAGTTGAATATGTTGATGTAAGATATTATTCTAATGATGATTTAGAAGAATTAATACTGGCTGATGGCAATCTTGAAACCAATAGAACCGTATTTGAAAGTGGAATAGGGGTTAGGGTTTTATCAGGTGGAGCCTGGGGATTTGCTGCGGCTAGTGATATTTCTTCTATTGATGATTGTTTTGATTTAGCTGAACGTAATGCGAAAACAGCCTCTAAACTTGTTAAGATTAGACTTGATATGGGGCAAAAACCTGCTCATAATGAAGTTTATTCTTCTCCTATTAAGGAAGATTATTTTGATATTCCTTTGAAAGATAAATTAGATTTCCTTAAATCAATTGATGATAATATCAATGATAGTTGGATAGTTCAGCGACTCATTAGAGTTCAGTTCCAGCGTAGCAAAATTAATTTCTTCAATAGTGAAGGCACAGAAATTGAACGAAATATAAGAGATGTTTTTGCTCACATGGAAATTGCTGCTATTGATAAAGATGGGCAGGCTCAAAAGAGAAGTCATGATTTATTTACTAAAGGTGATGGAACTAGAGGTTTTGAAATGTTTAAAAAACCTGAACTTTTTTCATCACATGCTTTAAGAATAAAAAGTGAACTTAAAGAACTGTTAAACGCAGATGAACTTCAATACGGCCGACGTTCCGTTATAATTCTTCCTGGACAGGGATTCCTTCAGGTTCATGAAACCATAGGGCATCCGCTGGAACTTGATAGAATTCTTGGTTATGAATTATCTTATGCTGGTGGTTCTTTTGTTACTCTGGATTCCTTTGGTAAACTTAGATATGGGTCTGAAAAACTTAGTGTATCTGCTGGTGGAGATATAATTAATTCTCCTGGAACATTTGGTTTCGATGATGAAGGAACCAAGGAAGGCAATTATCTTCTTATAGATAAAGGCATTTTAGTTAACGCTATTAGTTCTAGGTCTATGATTTCAGAAGCAAATCAAAAAGCTGGATTTGAATTATTCAAAAACAGCGGTGGCTGTGCAAGATCTACCGCTTTTTATAGAGCGCCTATTGATAGAATGTCTAATGTTAATATTCTTCCCGGAAATGATGGAAATCTTGAAGACATTATTGCCTCAACAGAAGATGGAATAATTGTAGATACTCCATTGTCTTGGTCAATAGGTTCTAATAGAGAACATTTCCACTTCGCTTGTGAAATAGCCTGGGAAGTTAAGAATGGTAAAAGAACCAGAATGCTGAGAAACCCAAGTTATCAGGGACATACTCTTGATTTTTATAATAAAGTATCGGCTGTAGGTAATAGTTCTACATGGGAAGTCTGGCAAGTAGATAATTGTGGTAAAGGAGAACCTAATCAAGCCTTGGAATTAGGTCATGGAGTTCCTGTTTTTAGAGTAGATAATGTTATCACCGGAGAAAGAGAGTAAGTCCATGAGAAATTGCAAAGCATTTGATTATATTAGAGAAATTCGTGATTACGCAGCAGAAAAGGGAATTCAAGCCTCTTTTCATTTGCATATAGAAAAAAGCCATTTAATGCGAATTGGAAATAGCTCAGTTTCTTTAAATACTTCTGAGCATTTATATAGACTTCAAATAGAGGTTTTAAAAGGCAAAAAAACTGGAAATCACACTCAGATGGGTGCTATTGAATCTGCTGAATATGTGAAAAGAGCTCTTGATATAGCTGTCGAAAAAGCAGAATTTGGGTTTGAAAATAATTATCAGCCTTTATTGAAGGGGCCTTCTGAAAACATAGAAAAATGTAACCAATATGATGAAGCATTAGAAAATCTTGATTCTGATTATAAGGTTCAATTTTTTAAAAGAATTATTGAAGAATCCGGAACTCAATACAGCTATTCTGGTTCATGGTCAAGCGGTTCTGTTGAAATATTTATGATTTCAACAGCTAATAAATGTGAAGCATGGCATCTGGGGACAGACCAGAAATTGATTATGGTGCTTCAACATCCTGTTAAAAGATGGGAATTGAAAAAAGAGCTTTCAAGTTGGCGTTTAAAGGATTTTAAAGAAGAAGATGTAATTAACCATTTTAAAGGTCTTTTGCCAGTTTACGAAAATAATGAAGGATATAAAATTGAGCCAGGCGAATATACTGTTGCTTTTGGAGCAGGAGCTATTTCCGAGTTGCTTTTTGCATGCACAGAGATAGGTTTTTCTGGACATGCTTATGAAGATAAAGAATCATGGCTTTGTAAAAATAAAATAGGTGATAAGATAGCCGATAAGTCTATTACCATTACCGATGATCCAGATAGCGATCTAGTATTTGGTATGGCTTTTGATGATGCAGGCACAAAGCGCAGAAAATTCCCTTTAATTGAAAAAGGGGTTTTTAAAGGTCTGATGTATAGCATACAGACAGCAGCAAAATATAATAAACCTTTAACCGGTCATACCTTGCTATATGTTAATAATGTGGTTTTAGAAAAAGGCAATGATAATCCTGATTTATTAGAATCATTAAAAGGATTAGGTAAGGTTCTTTATATTCCAGATATTCATTATGTTGGAATACCAAGTCCTACTAAAGGCATACTAACAGGCAGTTCCCGTTATAATGCTGTTTTAATCGAAGATGGGAAAATTATTGCTCCGCTTTTCTCATGCAGAATAACAGAAAGAGTAGGGAAGATTTTTAAAAATATCATAAGAATTTCCAGCAAGAGCGAATCTTACAATATGTCTAATACTTATGATAGACGAAGTCCTTTCGCACTAGGCATGCCATCATATATTGTTGCCAAGAATGTTATGATGACTGATAGTGCAGATAGTTTCTAAAACATTGTCTTCTGAAAAACCAAAAAATAAAGAATTATTAACTGAAATCCTAGGAATAGCGCTTCCGGCCATTGGAGGCTTCTTAGGATTAATTCTTTTTGATTTTATAGATATTTTTTGGATCGAAAAACTTGGTGCGCAAGCAGTAGCTTCTGTTGCTTCAGCTGGTTTTATCATTGGTTCCGTTTATTCATTGATGATGATTCCTTCATCTGGATGTTCTGCTTTAGTTTCTCAGTTTTATGGTGCCGGAATGCGTTCAAGATGCTGGGAAGTTATAATTCAATCTTCCTGGCTCGGTTTTTTGATGGGTTGTGCTATTTTGCTTGGCTGTCTTCCTTTTGTTAATATTCCTTTTGAATTGATGGGGTTAGATGCTGATTCCAGCCAAATTGCCGTAGAATATTTTAGAATTCTTTTGTTTGGAATGCCTTTCATATTTTTAGATATGCTATTTGGCAACATTTTCAATTCATATGGTGATAATAAAATAAGCAATATTATTATGATACTTTGCTTAATTATCAACGGAGTCTTAGACCCAATGCTGATGTTTGGCTGGTTAGGCTGCCCAAAGCTTGGGGTCGAAGGAGCTGCATACGCTACATTGATCGGACACCTTGTTTCCTTTATTACAAGGGCGATTTTATTGAGAAAACGCAATTATATTCCTCCGCTTAAATACTTTTTTACAAAGAAGGTTCATTATCTAAAAGAAATATTGAAAATTGGTTTGCCTAATGCTGCTGCATCCTGGGTTTGGAGTATGGTTTATCCTATTCTAATGAGACAGATTACTCCTTTTGGCGTAATACAGGTGTCTGCTATTGGAGTTTGCCATAGATTAGAAAGTTTGCCTTACTTTGTTGCTCAGGGTTTTGGAATTGCTTCAACATCTCTTGTTGGATATTATCTAGGAAAGCATGAAACTGAAAAAATAGACAAAGTTGTTGATTATTGTTTGTATTTATCTTCTATTACTATTGTTCCTTTTATGATTTTTTACTTATTCCTGCCTCACAGATTAATTATGCTCCTTTCAGATAAATTTGATTTGATTGATGCCGGAGCCGGTTATCTGTATAT
>JAEEGL011817858.1_pt1 | contig 11125 bp, 17 predicted proteins | sample 9134231 | NCBI WGS metagenome assembly JAEEGL01 (sample SAMN16246548, study PRJNA631951) | gut metagenome | biome: gut microbiome; feature: rumen; material: fiber-attached | host: Bos | place: Iran: Karaj | collected 2018-10
AATTAAAAGATGAACAAAAAGTAAGTCTTTTTGAAAAGAATATTAAAATTACTCCTAAAATGTATGTTGATAATAGCGTATTGAATTATATCTTCATTAAATTTGATAATTTCTTTACAGCTCCTACTAATCCTGAGTTTAGAGAAAATACTATTGAATTTGATATTATATGTCATTTTGATTAGTGGCAAATGGGAGATTTTAATCTGCGGCCTTATCGTATTGCTGCAGAATTAGATACAATGCTAGATAAACAGCGATTAACTGGGATTGGTTTATTAGAATTCTTAGGAGCTAAACATGTTAATATTAATGATGAATTTGCTGGAGTTTGTTTAATGTATCAAACTTATCATAGAGATGAGGATAAAAAGCCAATGCCTAATCCAGCTGATTAGGAACAATTTGTTCAAGAGTATAAAGATATGATTGAACAATAGCTTGCAGAAGGATTAAAAATTGACGAATGATAGATACTCGATTAGCATTGATTTGCGGAACAGATATACCTGTCCCAGAATGCTAGTTAAATATTCATTAGCCTTCAATTTCTGAAATCTCTTTTGTTGGTGAAAAAGATTTTTTTACAGGGGCATAGTGTTTATGCCTATATAAATCAATGTTTGTTGAGGACAAAAATCTTTTATCTGATATAAACAATTTTTAGATATTTATGATGATAATGCAAGAAAAAGAAGCAAAAGATAAAAAATTTGCAACTAAACAAGTATTAACTTTATTATTTCCAAATTATAAAGTTTTATTTACTCCAAATTCATTACTGTTTCAACAAGAAAATAAAGAGAATGTTATTATTGATGAAAGTAATTTTGAAGATTTGCAAGAAATTTTGCGTCAAGTATTTTGCATGAAAAATGCTCCTATGACTTAGACAGCTTTTAATCCAGCAGGAGAAAAAGCAAGAGAAATTGCAAAAAAGTTATAGAGAGGTCGTGACCGTATCGCTGCAGAACGTAACGATAAAGAGTCTAGTATATTTAGTTAGTATTTATCTACTTTGGCTATTGGACTACATATGCCCCTTTAGTCTTTGATAGAGCTAACAATGTTTTAGTTGTATGATCTATTAGAGCGATATATGCTCTGGATTAGCTGGGATTTAGACGTTAGGACTCGCCTTGCGGGTGGTAAGCCTGACGATAAACCTGACAACTGGATGAAAAATATTCATTAAAAATTAAGGAGGAAAATACACTATGAAATTTGGTGTTCGTGAAATTTGCGATGTAGTTTTCCGTGCGAAGGCTCGTCAGCAAGTTGGTAACAAAATTTTCTATAAGAATGAACCAGTTATCTATTTTGATACCTTAAAGACCTCCAGCTTAGAAGGTGCTGCTACCACTGTATACGCACAAGGCGGACGTGGTAATGCTCGTCTCGTAGCTTGGGAAGGTGAACGTACTGTTACCTTTACCATGGAAGATGCTCTTATTTCTCCAGAAGGTTTCATGATTCTTTCTGGCGCTGGTCTTATTGAAGCTAGCGCAGGTAAGCCAATTTATCAACATGTAACTGAAACTATTGATGCAGCTGATGTAGATGTTGATGCTGAGAATGGTACTGTTACTATTGGCTTAACTCAAAAGCCATATCTTCCTGCCAGCAAAGGTGATAATTTTGCTTATGTAATGTTTGTTCGTGATGGAGAAATTATTACTGAGCCATATATCCCAGAGCATTCAGATGAAGAGATTGAAAAAGATTCTGAAAGTGGTAAATATAATATCGTGGTAAAAGAGCATGATTGTTATGATGATGCTACTCACCCCGGAAGCAAAGACTATATTATTGGTCAACTTAGCGAAATTAAGTTTGATAGCGTTCTTGTTGATTTCTATGTGGCACGCGAAGCTGCTGCAAAGCAAATTGAAATTACCCCAGATAAGTTTGGTGGTAACTATTATGTTGAAGCTTCTACTTTATTCCGTGATACTAATGGTGTTGATATGCCTGCTGAATTCATTATTCCAAATGCAAAGATTCAGTCTAACTTCACTTTCACTATGGCTTCTTCTGGTGACCCTTCAAGCTTTACTTTCACTATGGATGCTTTCCCTGATTACACTCGTTTTGATCACAGTAAGAAAGTTCTTGCTGCTATTCAAATCATTGAAGAGGCTGGTTCTCAGGATCTCCACCGTGGCGCAACTCCTAATGGAGAATATAAAGTTGATGGTGGTACAGAAGGTATTGACCCACATGAAGATTTACTTTCTGCTCGCTTAGAGGAAAGTAACGGTTAATTTAAACAATTTAAAAAGGGAAAGAGAATTTAATCTCTTTCCCTTTTTTATTTTTATATGAGAAGAGGGTGAAATAATTTGAGTGAAATGAAACTTCCAGCATCAGTTACTGATTTAGTAGCAAAAAAATTTAAAAATGCTAATAGAAAAGAATTAAAATAGTTTGTAAGTAATATTAAAGTGCCTGTTGAAGCTTATTTAAATAAATTAGGAGAGGCATCATTAGGGATTAATTATGGGACTTCAATTTTTAGTTAGATGAAAGCTATAATGGGGAATAAAACTGAAGTAACAAATATATCAAGCATATTTGAACAGGTAAAAAGCAATTCTGGTTCTGTTTCTTTTGACTCATTTGATAATTTAAGAGATACGGCAATGCTATTAGATAATATCACTCAAGAAGCTGATAAAGAAATTGATAAAAAATTAGAATTAGCAAAAGAAGGCTATGAGTTAATGAATATGGTTGCTAATGCAATTCATGGCTATGAAACTCAATATGAGGTTTTTGTTTCCGCCGCAACAAAAGGTATTAAAGTTTCAAATAATCTTATAGCATTTAGAATAAATGCTTCAAGTTTTATGTCTCAATTAGGATGGAGGCCAAATGCTTCAAATAATTTGGAACCACCTATAGCTTTAGGATTTTCAGGGCTTACGGCAGAAAATATTGGTTCATCTCGTAAAGCAATTGAGGGAGCTAGTAAATTATTTGAGAAATGGTTTGCTGGGAAAAAATTTATTGATTTTACTGATTTATATGGGACAAGATTTGACAAAATGATAGGGGTAAGCTTACGTCAAGGTCTTAAAGGTGGCCGTGGTATTGGCTTTAATTTTGAGCGCTATAGAAAAATGCAAGAAAAAGCTAGATATGGAGCGACACCAAATGATTAGATGCCATAGGATGATTTAGCTTTTTATCGTGGTCCAGACTATTGGGCTTTCGTGAATGGAAAATGGATAGCAATTTAGGCTAAAGCTTATAATGCTTCTATTTCTTTAAGTTCTATAACAGGTGGATTAAATAGATTAATTTTTATGATATCAGCCATAGAAGGACTTTTAGATCCTTAGATAGAAAATTAGGTAAAAGAGAATTTAGGAAAAGTGACGATAGATACTACAGATTTAATTGATGAATTAGTTCATTCTGTATTTTTTTAAAAAATAATATATAATTTGACAATTTAAAAAAAATATGTTATACTAAAATTAATTAGAGAAAAAGGAGGCCAAAGATATGGCAACTTAGAAAATTGGTTTAACTAAATTAAGTTTAAAGAAAAATACTAATTTTATTCCAGTAGAATGGAATGATTAGATTATTGAAGTAAGAGAATACTTACCGATTAAAGATAAAATGGCTTTAATTGAAAAAATTGTTAATCAATCTTTAGATGAACGCAATTATGCTAATATTGTAAATATTCATATTAATGAAGTTCTTGAAATTGTGTTTGTTTATACAAATATTAATTTTACAGAGAAACAAAAAGAAGATAAATTAGGACTTTATGATTTACTTGTAAGTTCTGGTTTATGGGAAAAAGTTTATATTAAACTATGTGAAACAAGAGAATTTGAATATATTGATACTTGCATCCATCAAATGCTAGATGAATTTTATAAATATCGTGATTCAATTCTTGGGGTTTTAGATACTGTAAATGCTGATTATAGTAATTTAGTATTAGACGCAGAAGGAATTCAAAATAAATTAGCTGATCCAGATAATTTAACATTATTAAAAGATGTTGTAACCAAATTAGGTTAATCTTATTTAATATTTTTTTAAATATTAATAGGAATAATCAAAAATATTATAGGCTATACTAGAAGATTATTTCTAGTATAGCCTTTTCTTTTTTATATAAAAAAATGGAGAGAAAGGAGAAATATAAATGTCAGAAGTTGTAAAAGTATAGGTTGTAGCAGATACTACATCAGCTAAATAGTAGTTACAAGATTTATAGGCACAACTATAGAAAATTTCTACTTAGCCAATTAATATTAATAATACTTCATTAGTAGAAGCAAATAAAATGGCTTTAGAACTTTAGCAAAATTTATAGAAAGCTATGAATCCTAATACTGGGAAATTAGATTTAAGAGTTTTTTCTTAGACCTTAAAAGCTCAAAAAAGAGATTTAAATGATTATGCTGCAGCTTTATAGAAAATTGGACCAGAAGGTTAGCAAGCTTTTTTAACTTTAGGCAGAACTATTGCCATGGCCGAAGCTCCAACTTCTCGTTTAAATGCATCTTTAATAAAATTTGGAAATACTATAAAAAATACAATTAATTGGTAGATTTCTTCAAGTTTAATTCATGGAGTTATGAGATAGATATAGGGAGCACTTAACTATGCAGAAAAATTAAATACTTCTTTAAATAATATACGTATTGTTACTGGTGCTAGCACTGATAAAATGGCAGATTTTGCTAAAGAAGCAAATTTAGCAGCGAAGAGATTAAGTACAACAACTACAGCATATACAAATGCTTCTTTAATTTATTATCAACAGGGCTTAGGTGATGAAGCAGTAAAAGCTAGAACTGAAACAACTTTAAAATTAGCAAATGTTTCTAAACAATCAGTAGAAGAAGTTTCTAATCAGTTAACAGCTATTTGGAATAACTATGCAGATGGATCAAGTAATCTTGAACATTATGCCGATGTTATTACTGCTTTGGGTGCCGCCACTGCTTCAAGTTCTAGTGAAATTGCTACTGGACTTGAAAAATTTGCTGCTATTGGTAAAACAGTAGGTTTAAGCTATGATTATGCTACTACAGCATTGGCGACTATTACTGCATAGACTCGTCAAAGCGCTGATACTGTTGGTACTGGATTAAGAACATTGTTTTCTCGTTTACAAGGATTAAAATTAGGAGAAACTCTTGAAGATGGGGTTACTTTAAATAAATATTCTGCTGCATTATAGACTGTTGGCGTTAATATTTAGGATTAGTATGGAAAAATAAAAGACATGGATCAAATTCTTAATGAATTAGGAATGAAATGGAATACTATTTCTAAAGAATAGCAAATTGCTTTAGCTCAAACTGTTGGTGGTGTTCGTCAGTATACTAATTTAATTGCTTTAATGGATAATTGGGAAACTTTTCAAAAAAATTTAACGGTAGCTTAGGGGGCAGATGGGACTCTTGATAAATAGGCTCATATTTATGGAGAAAGTTGGGAGGCTGCTTCTAAACGAGTAAGAGCTTCTATAGAAACAATTTATGATGAATTAATTAATGATAAAGCAGTTATAAAAATAATAGATGGCTTTAAGGGATTTTTAGATATTATTCATGGAATTACTGAAGGGCTAGGAGGAATGAAAGGAATTATTTTAAGTGTAGCTTCTATTTTTATGAGTTAGTATTCTAAAAATATTCCTGGAGTTTTAAGAAGTATTGCAGGAGGCTTTAAATAGTTTACTGGGATAGGGTTAATGAAAACTCCTTATGGGAGAATGGATAAAGGAAGCTATTTATTGCAACAATAGAATAATGCTGCATTATAGGCTAAAGTAAATGATACTAGTCTTAGTGCTGGAGATCGTATTAATGCTAGAGGCTCTTTAACTTTAGCCCATATGAATTAGGTTTACTAGGGAAGAAGAAAATTTATGACAGCAGATCAATAGGCTGCTGAAGAACTTCGTATTAAAAATATGGAAGCTAGCTTTAATTCTTTGGAAAAATAGGCTAGAAAAAAAGATGAAATTAGTAGAACCGCAGAAGATGAATTAAAAGGAAACTTAAAACAAGCTTCAGTTATTAAAAAACGTTCTAGTTAGGAACAAAGAGAATTAGATGAGGCTAGAGAAACTACGGCTATTCAAGCTAGAAATGATGCTTAGGATGCAGAAGATTTACAAAAAACAGCTAATAGAAGTAAAGGATAGGCTAAAGGAGCTGAATTTAGAGCCAAAGCTGCAGAAGAAGCTTATTTAAAAGCTTTAGATGATGGCGATGATACTTTAGCAGAGATGTATGAAGAGCAAGCAGATGAAGCTAGAAGCTTAGCAGATAAAACAGCAGAAACAGCATCTGATCGTTAGGAACAAGCAGATAGAGCAAAATAGACAGCTCAAGAATCTGCAAAACGAGCAGCTGAAGCAGAATAGGCAGCAAAATCTCCAGAACAAATAAAAGCTGAGAGGGAAGCTGCTGCACAAGCACTTTTTGAAAGATAGCATCCAGGGTCAGAAACTCCTTATATTACAGAAGAAATGGTTGCTAATAAATAGGCCAGAAGAAAAGACCGAGAAAGTCAACAAGAAAGTTTAGTAGACAATTTACGTTCTTTAAATTAGAGAGAAGGACTTTTAGAAGATACTGCAAAAACAGCAGAAGAAGGCCTGGGGCGTTTTGAAGCAGATAGTACTGGATTAGATGCTGCCCGTAGGGCTAAATGGGAAAGTAAAAAAGCTCAACGAGGAAAAACGAAAGAAGAATTAGATGCTGAGTGGGAAAGTCTTAATGATGAAGAACGAAAAAAAGAAGGAAAATTAGGGAAAAAAATTGAGAAAAAAGCTTTAGAAGGAGCTAAAGATAAAGCTTAGAAATATTAGGAGAATTTAGAAGCTGCAATAGATGCTAAGTATGGAAAAGATTCTGAAGAAGCAAAAGTATTAAAAGGGAAAATAAAAGAAAAAAGTGGAGATAGAATAAAAGATGCTTCTTCTGTTGAAGAAGTAAAAGGAATTGCGGCTGAAATTGCTGCAGCAATAAAAACAGCAATTAAAGAAGGAGCAGAAATTACAGACGAAGAAGGAAACGTTCATAGACTTGAAGGATCTTTAGAAAGAGAAACTGCTATTAGAGATGAAGAAGATGCAGTAAGTGCTGCGACAGGCTTAACAAGAGATTAGCTACAAGCGTATGGAGAAGATATTCAAAGAGGATAGTCTGGAGTAATGGGTCAAGAAATGGCTATTCAAGATTTAAATAATCCTCCAAATGAAGGTGGATAGACGCCGGCTCAGCAAGATCCTTTTGGGACTATCGTCAGTGGAATTGGCGATATAGCTGCTGCAGGGGCAGCTTGCGCAGCAGGTTTGTCAGCTGTTTCAAATGCTTTTTAGGTCGTTAATGATAGTTCAGCTTCTTTCGCCGAAAAGATAGGAGCAGTCGGAGCTGCTCTTGCTAGTGCAAAAAATGCTGGAGACATGGCAAAAAATGCAACTGAAGGAATAATGAGTGCTTTAGGCAAGGCAGGAAGTGCTTTGCCAGGATGGATAGGAATGGCTGTTTCTGCTGCTACAGCTGCTTTTGGTATTATTAAAGGAATGCAAGAAAAAAAAGAAGCTGATATTAAAGAAATGCGAGAAAAAACCATGAAAACAGCTGATGAATTTAATAAAAAATTAGATGAAAGTTTAGAACGAAAAAATAATGCTGGAGCAGCAATTACAAGTTAGCGTTAGTTATTACAGAATGGTTTAAGTTCAGCAGATGCTTCTTATCTTGAAGGGCAAAAACAATTATTAGATAGTGTAAATAAATATATTGAAGATGGAAGACTATCAAGTAAAGCTATTATTTTAGCTATGTCTGGGCAATCTGCAGATTTAGATGAATTACAAAATATAATAGATGAGGATAGAGTAGAAGAATTAGAGCGAGGAATTGCTCAAAATTAGGCTGCTGCTGATGCTGCTTGGGGAGTAGCTCAAAAGAATATTAAAGACATATTGAATTCTTATACTTCTAGTCATGTATTTGATGACGGTACAGAGTATGGAGAATATATTAACACTATTGATGATGGTGGAAAAGCAGGGGATGAAACTTTTACTTATGATTAGCTTAGGAATTGGAGAAAAGACAATGGGGGAAAAGGAAGCGTTAATATAGGAAGAGATACTAGCGGTCACACAAGAGTATGGGTTACAGGATTAAATAGTTCAAATAGAGCAACAGCAGTTGAAGCATATAAAGATTTTAAAAATTCATATGATTATTTAACAGAACATTTAAGTGATACTGAAAAAGCTGAAAGTGAAGTCTATCAAAATATGGGAAAAATATTAGATGGAATAACACCTTCAATGGAATAGTATATTGAATATGAATAGAAAATAAAAGAATTTAATCTTGAATCAACTGGATTAAGTAAAAGCATTGAAGTAAGTGATGGAAAAGGTGGAAAAATAGCTATAAAAGCAACAGAAATTTAGACTTTAGAATAGTTTTCTGAATATAGAGAAGCTATGATAGCTAAAATTACAAAAGGGATGGAAGTTGATTCAGAAGAATATATTGAAGCAGTTAAAGCAATTGATGCTTTTTTAGGAAGTTTACCAAATGTTTATCAATCATCTATTGGTAATTTAAGTACTATTAATAAAGGTTTAGATGCTTTAGTTGATTAGGCAAAAAAGAATGCTGAAATAACCGGTAAAGATTGGGATAAAGATATAGAAGCACAAATGAAACAATAGTTTATGGAACTCTATAAAAAATATGGATCAGCTGTTTTTTCATTACAAATTCCTTTAGAATTAGATCCTAATGCTGATTTAGAATCTCAATTTGCAAATTAGTTAGATTTATTATAGTCAATGGCAGAAGGAAATCATATTAAAGTATAGATGGATTTAGCTAAAAATTTTGAATTAGATGGTTCATCAACAATGGCAGAATGGGATAGTTTTACAAAAGAAATAGAAAAAGTAATTGAAATGCCAGATGGAACAAAAATTAATTTGTGGGAAAAATTATTTGGTACTGATCTTATATCTACAGATAAAAATGGTGGCAAACATTTTGATTTAGCAAAATTTACTGCTTTAGATCCTGAAATTTAGTCTAAAATGATGAGATAGTATTATGCCTATTTAAATGAAGCATATTATGGACCAGGAGGAATTTTAGAAAAATCAATTGGTGAATATACAAAATTAATTGATGAAGCATAGACTAATTATGACAATGCTCAATTTGCACGAGAATAGTTTGAACAAGGATATGGCGCTTATGCTGATGAAAATGGGCATTTTAAATATACTGTTGGCGATACTGTTCATTATACTAATTTTCATACTGGTCGTTTAGCTCAAGATTATCCAGATATAAAAACAGTAATAGATGCTTATGATACAGAGCAGGGAAAAGATGGAGTAGCTGGTAGATCATTAACTTAGCCAGAAATAGAAGCAAGAGATGCTGCTATTACAAGATTAAAAGAAAATGGATGGTCAGGTTCTCTTGTTGAAGGAACCGGCCCATCAGATGGTTTAAGAGCAGCTGTACAAGTTTGGGAAGAGTTATAGCAAAAAGAAGGAGATGCTGCTAGCGTCTTAGAGAAATACCAGCTTGCGCAAGCAGATGCTATACATTAGCAAGAAGTTTGGGCTTAGATTGGATTCCGTGAAGTATTAGCTGCTGAAGCAGCAGCTTGGGGAATTGATTATTAGGAAGTTTAGGAATATGCTACGCATTTGCGTGAAGTTAATGGTTTAATGAAAGATAATATTCAAGCGTCTGAAGAATTAGCTCTTGCTTAGTTAAAATTAGCAAAAGGCGTAGAAGATTTAAAAACAAATTGGGAAAAATGGTCAAATATTTTAAAAACTACTTCAAAAGCGGGTCCTGCTTATAGTGCTGCTATAAGAGGTCTAAAAAAGGATATGTCTGCTATTTTAGGAATGGATACGTCTAAAATTTCTGATCATATGGTTGAAGTAGCTGAAAGTACTGGAGTTTTAAATGCTGCTGCTACAGGGACTGATGAAGGAGTTGAAGCTCTTTAGGAATTTGCTTTTATGTATAATTATTTAGATTCAGTATTAGGAGTAGATGATAAAGGCCATCATTTAGTAGATGATATACTTCCAGAAGATATTCAATCAGAATTTGAAAGTCGGTTAGGTAGTTTAAAAGATTCTTATGATATTTTTGCTGAAGAAGTAGCAAATACTGATGTTGGAATGCCTATCCCAGATACAAGTGGATTCACTCAGGCTTTTATAGATGCTTAGTTGAAAGCTGGTAAAAGTTTAGGTGAAATTATGGCAATGTTTGCGGCATTTGGAGTAAAATTAGACGCTAAATGGGAACCGGTTGAAATACCAGAAGGAGAATTAGGAACTTATGAAAATATTGGTAGTGTTTATACCACAAATCCAGACGGTAGTACTGCTGAAGTAACTTATTATAAAAATGGTGAGCAAACACTAAAACAAGAGGGTGGAACCTTTTATGCTTTAAATATAGAAGGATAGACTAAACTTGGCTCTGGATCCCCTCCATCAGGAGGAGGTGGCGGTGGGGGAGGAAAAAAGAAAACAAAAGATCATAAAAAACCAGATATTGGAACTCGTTATCATAGAGTAAAAGCAAAATAGGCAAATAATGAATAGAATAAATCAGAAGTAAATCGTAAAAAAGAACGTGCTTTTGGAGCTGAAAAAATAAAATAGGCTGAGAAAGAAATTGAATTATAGAAAGAAGCTATTGAATTATAGCGTCAATATGTAGATGAAATAAATGATTATCTTGCTGGAGATAGACTTAAAATGCTTGAGGCATTTACTCCTGATAAATTAGGTTTTGATCTTGGTTTTGATATTCAAATTGATAAAGATGGGGTTATTACTAACTATCGTCAATTAGAAGATAGATTATTAGAAGAAGAAAATAGATTAATTGATAAATATAATAATGGAGCTTTAGATGATGAAGCATATGAAAAAGCTCAAAAGAAAATTGATGAAGCTCGTGAATATTTAAAAATTTATGAAGAAACTAGAGATTTATATGAAGAGTAGTGGATAAAATTAGCTGAATATCTTGATAATCTTGCTGATTCTGCACTTGAATTAACAAAAATGAAAATT
>JAEEGL011917234.1_pt1 | contig 11125 bp, 5 predicted proteins | sample 9134231 | NCBI WGS metagenome assembly JAEEGL01 (sample SAMN16246548, study PRJNA631951) | gut metagenome | biome: gut microbiome; feature: rumen; material: fiber-attached | host: Bos | place: Iran: Karaj | collected 2018-10
GACGCCGTCTTCGTGATGGTGCGCGACCAGTACCACGAGGAGATGGCCGTCGCCGCGCTGGAGGCGGGCAAGGCCGTTTACCTTGAGAAGCCGATGGCGCTCACGATCGAGGGCTGCGACCGCATCCTCGACGCCGCCGTCCGCAACAAGGGGCGCCTCTTCGTCGGCCACAACATGCGCTATGTCGATTCAATCCTGAAGATGAAGGAGGTCATCGACTCCGGCATGATCGGCCAGGTGCAGAGCGTCTGGGTGCGCCACTTCGTGAACTACGGCAGCTGCTACTTCCGCCACTGGTGCGGCCGCCAGGCGACCTGCAACGGGCTCCTGCTCCAGAAGGGCGCGCACGACATCGACATCGTCCACTGGCTCGCCGGCGGCTACGGCACGCGCGTCGTCGGCATGGGGCGCCTCTCCGTGTACAACCGCAACACGGGGCGCCGCATCGACTACGGCGCGGGCGAACCCGCCGACCGCCACATCTCGTTCGACGACGCCTGCTGGCCGCCCCTTGAAATCGACGGCCTCCGCCAGGACATCGACGTCGAGGACCACAACATGATCCTCTTCCAGCTCGACAACGGCGTCCAGTGCTCCTACGAGCACTGCATGTACGCGCCCGACGCCGAGCGAAACTACACCTTCATCGGCGACCGCGGCCGCGTCGAAAACGTGGGCGACTTCGGCAACTGCCAGATCCACGTCTGGACGCGCCGCGGCCCCCGCCGCGACCCGGACATCGTCTATCCGGTGCGCCCGCCCGCCGGCGGGCATGGCGGCGCCGATCCGAAAATCCTGCGCGCCTTCTTCGAATACGTCGCGCACGGCGTGAAGCCCGCCGTCTCGCCAATCGCGGCGCGGAACGCCGTCGCCGTCGGCGTCATGGGCCACTATTCCGCCCGCCACGGCAATGTCCCCATGGACATCCCCCCTGTTTCGGAAGACGCCCTCCGCTACTTCTGAGTGGTTCCGGCGATCTCGGCGAAGCGGTTCCACGAGAAGGGGTTTTGAGACTCGGCCACAAGCGCCACGCGGAAGCCGATGTTGCTGGAACGCCATCCGGCGTAGTGCCAGGAGCGCTCCGCGGGCCGGACGAAGCGGGCTTCGCTATTCCAGGCGCCGCCACGGAGCGCCCTGCCCCTGAAGGCGTCGACGGCGGACTTGTAGCCAAGTTCGTCGAAGCACCACTCACAAACATTGCCAAGCATGTCGTAGATCCCCCAGGCGTTTGCCCGCTTGCCGGCTACGCGGCGGGGGGCGGCGTATCCTCCCGGATACTGTTTTTCCCGCCATTCGCCGGTATCCCAGCCCCTGCCGGAGAAATCGACGCTGGAGTTGCCGCCATACCAGGCGACGGGATCCAGAGCCGGCGCATTGTGGGCCCCGAGGATGGACAGGGGCGTGCCGTCCGGGAGCGTCGTGGTCGAGCCGGCGCGGCAAGCGTATTCCCATTGGTTCTCCGTGGGCAGCGCATAGGCGAAGCCCTCCGGGAGGCGCCCCGCGGCCCGCTCGGCGGCGGTGAGGCGCCGGCAAAACTCCATCGCCTCCTGCCAGCTGACGAAATAAACCGGGACATCGTCGTCCTCGTCGCCGCGGCGGTCGAAGGGCTTTGTGTCCGGCGTTGCGCCAAGGTATTCGCGCACCGTCTGCGGCTTGTCCGAAAACGGATACTTCGCGGGATCCTCAAGCGCGAGCCTTGTCTGATCATCCAAAGACCGCCCCATGAGGGCCTTCCACTGGCCTTGCGTGACCTCCGTCGTGGCCATCCAGAAGCCGTTGAGGAACGGGCTCCGGAAACTTTCGTCGGCGTCGCGTCCCGGCTCCTCCGGCGGGCTGCCGAGAAGGGGGCGGGCGAACGGGCACCAGGCCAGTTCGATCGGGCGCCGGGAACCGGGAATGGGCACCGTGTGGCGGAACCCGGCTTCGGGCGAATATTGAAGGGAGACAGGGCACTGGCGGATACCGTCCCAGTCGGCGCCGGATACGGGAACAAGAGCTGTGTAACGCCGCTTTCCGCATATCGCCACGAACTCCTTGAAACGCTGGTCGTCTTTCAAGCCCGGCGCAACGTCTATCCGAAGCGGGCGGCGCAAACTCCGGAAGAAGTTGTCCGACTCCAGGAGGAACGTAAAGCCGTCGCCGACGGCCTGTCCGTCAATCGTCGGCATCAGTTCCGCGACCGGATGGAAATGGCGGAGGGCCTTGTCGCGAAGCTCCCTGGCCTCTTCGTGGCGGACGTCCACGGAGAGCGCGCGACTGACCGACTCAAAACACGCCGCCCAATTCCGGTCCTTCGCGGCCTGGCGGGCGGCTTCGACAAAGGGCGCGGCCGACGGAAGCGCGTCCCATCTGGCCTCCGGCGACTCGCGGACGAGCGCCACGCGGAAACCGGCATCGGGACTGCGGAGCGAAGCCTTGCGCCACAGACGCCGGGCGGGACGCACGTCCGCGGCGCGGCTGTTCCAAGCGCCGCCGCGCTGCAACCGCGCCCATCCACGTTCATGAACTGGGGCGCGCATTTCATAGGCGTACGCGCCGTACATGAGGTCGTACTTGCCCCAGGCGACGACCCCGCCTGAGGCTTGTTCGTCGGAGGCGGCGTCGTCGCGGCACCATTCCCAAAGGTTGCCGAGCATGTCGCAGAGCCCCCAGGCGTTTGCCTTGCGCGTCGCGACTTTCCGCGGGGCGCCGCGCTCGCCGTCGTACTGCCGTTCCGGCCAACTCGACGTCGGCCAGCCGATTCCCTCGAACTCGTGGCAGGAGTTGCCCGCATACCACGCGAGGGCGTCCAGGGCCGGGGCGTTGGCGTAGCCCGCGATGTCGATGGGCGTTCCATCCGGAAGCCCGCTTCCGCTTCCGGCCCGGCAGGCGTACTCCCACTGGTCGCCCGTGGGCAGGACATACGCAAACCCGGCCGGGAGCCGCTCCGCGGCGCGTTCAATCTCCGTGAGCCGTCGGCAGAAGGCTTCCGCCTCGGAACAGTCGACAAAGTACATCGGCAGGAAAAGGGCCTGGTCGCCATGCATTGTCGCGGGATCCGTGCCCTTCTCCGCCCATCCGTTTTCCTCGATGGCCTTTCGCGCCTGGTCGGTCAGCGTGGTGCCCATCACGTATTCCCATTGTACAAGCGTGACTTCCGTTTCCGAGAGCCAGAACCCGTCGGCGATTTCCACGGAACGGGGCGTTTCATCCCCTTCGGGGCCGGAAATCTCGGTGATCCCGTTTGCCTGGGAGACTTTGAGCGTTCTGGAATAGCGCGGGCGACCGGGTTCGTTTCCGGGGCTTCCGACGGTTGTCCAGCCCGGGGGACACCATCGGAACACCATCGTGCTGAACGCTTCGACCGGCACGGGGCTTGAGATCGGGATGCTCCGCGTGGAACCGGGGGCGGGCGACCAGCGGATTTTCACGTTGATTGTGCGAATGCCGTCCCAGTCCCCTTTGAGCGCTGGCAGGGCGGCGACATACTCGACGCCATCGCGCACGAGCCGGATGTTTTGCGCCGGTCGTCTTTCGCCGGGGGACAGGACAATCGTCTGGGGAAGTCCGTGGGGGCCGCCGTCGGCGGACGAGAATGCGTCAAGGTCGGCGGAGGCGCCGTCGAAGTCGTACAGGTAAGACGCCTGCGGACGGAAGTGGGAGAAGGCTTCCTTGGCCAGTCTTTTGGCTTCCGCGTTGTCCCTGTCCTTTGACTGGACATCCCCGGCCAAGTCGAAGGCCGCCTTCCACGCTTTTCGGGCGAGGGCGTCGCGCGCCTCCTGCAGCAAGGGGCTGGTGGTGGCGTCAAGGATGAGGTCCTCCGCGTCCTTCAGGCGCGCCTCCCATGCCGGAATGCCGGCGTCGGCGTCCGTGAGGTTGTTCGCCCTGGCGTTGCCGCGGGCGAGCCGCAACCCGGTCTCGGCGAACTCGCGTGCCGTGCCCCCGGCCTTCCGGGCCGCCTCCCAGTCATGCCTGGCAAGCGCGCCGCGGACGGATTGCAACGCCTCCGCGCAGGCCGCCTCTTCGGCCTCCAGGCAGGCGGCGCGCAAGGACTCCTTGGCATCGAGAAGGAGGGGAATGGCTTTGGCGTACCGCCCGTGCGCGATGTGTTCCAGCGCCGCGTTGCGGGCATCGGTGCCGGCCCGGTATTGTTCCGCAAGCCGCTCTCTGGCGCGGGATTGCGCAAGGGGCGTCCACAGCCCGTCGATGTCGGCGAGAAGGCGGTTGGCGAATGCGCGTTGGGCCTCCTTGATGCTCTGCGCGTTCTGCCATTTCGCGAGCCCGGCGATGCCGCCGGCGACGACGGCGATGACCGCGGCTACGGCAAGCAACGCCCGGACGGTGCCCACGCGCGCGGCGTGGCGCCGGGCGCGGAGCGTGCGAAGCATGGCGTCAATGTCTTCTTTCCGAAGGCGGTCTTCGTCGGGAACGAGGCGCTGTGCCTTCTCGATGGCGTCGGAAAACTCCTCCTGCCGAATTGACGTGAAGAGAGAATCCACGACGTAATCCTCGCGAATCCACTTCGCGAGGTCTGCGGCATGGTCGCGGACGTCGGCGAGCGGCGACGAGGACGACGCGTCGTCAAGGATGGCGAGAGCGCGCGTGACGTCAAGTTGGTGAAAGCATCCGCGCCATTGCCCGTCGAGGTCCTCGCGCAACGCGCCGATGCGGCCGTGCAGGTCGGCGATGGCGGCGCTTTGCCGCGCGAGCCCCTTCTCCGGCACGTTAAGTGAGCGAAGCGTCTCCACGCACTGGGCGGCCGGCTTTTCGTTTCCGCGGGAAATGGCCGCGTCAAACTGCTTGGCGGCCGCGGCGATCCGCGAGGCCAAGCCGGCGATTTCCGCCCGCGTCTCGCCGGGGACTTGCCCGCGTATGCCGGGTGAAAGGGATTTGTCGGCCCGGGACAGGGCGTCGGTCAGGGCGCCTGCGGCCAGCGCGTGGCGGAAGGCGCCGCGATACGCGTCGGCGGCGGCGAGCCGGGCGGCCGCCACCTCGATGCGATGGGCTATTGCCGTCGCCTCCACGGGAATGAGCGCGTCCGCGGGGATGCCGCGCAATGCGTCGCGGGCGCCGTCGATGTCGTTGCGCGCCAATGACGCGGCAATGCTCGCAAGGGGCTTTTCGACGGGCCCCAGCCGCACGGCGAGCCGTCGGGCGGCACCGGCCGCGAGCGAATGCGCGGTTGTCGCGGCGTGGCGCCGGACAGCCGCGAATGCGTCATCGACCCGGATCTCCTGGACGGCCTTCGAGACCTCCGCCTCAAGCGCGGCTTCCGCCTTGAGGCACTCCTGCTTTCTGGCCTCCAGCCGGCTTTCAAAGCGGGCGAGCTCTCCAGCCGGCATGCCGACGCGACGCATGGAGGCGACCAGCTTTGAAAGGGCGTCCGTGTCCGCCGACTGGAAGGCGGCGTCAAATTGCGCGGCGAGTTGCCTGTAGTCCGCCATTGCGCGGCGGCGCGCCTCTATGTCCGCCCGTCCCGGAAACCGCTTGAGCGAGGCGGACAACGCCATTTCGGCGCGGGCGTAGTCTCCATTTGCGGCGGCTTCGGCCGCAATGTGTTCGTCCCGGTCGCATTCGACCAGTGCGGCTTCGGCGGATGCCTTGGCCTTGCGTATGCGGCCGAGGACGTCCTGGCCCTTGCCTCCCGGAAGGCGCGGCGCCTCGGGCAAGGCGGCCGCCTCGGTCTGAAGGGTGGCCCAGTCATTGGCTTTGGCCAGCGCGTCCAGGTGGTCCGCCGCCGCCGCCAGGGCGGCAAAAGATTTCACCTCCGTGCCGCACCTTGTGCAGAAGGCCGCCGAGGACGGAATGATGTGGCCGCATTCGGGACAGCGGGAGAGAAGCGCGGCGCCGCATGTGGCGCAGTACAGCGCTCCCGGCGGATTGGAATGGCCCTTTTCGCAGGTCAGCGACGTTGTCGCGTAAGGGTTGTCATCCGGCAGTATCGGGGGCGGATTCGCCGACAGCGGCGAGGGCGCCGGTGCCGGCGCCGATGCCGATGCCGGCGGGGGTACCGGCGAGGAACGGGGCGGAGGAGCCGGCGGGGAGTGGGGCGGAGGCGTTGACGCGGATTTTGAGGATGCCACGGCGCCGGAACTGTTTTGCGCGGAGGGGGTCTTCCAATTGGCGGGAGGCGCAAAGCGGCCCTCGTCCGCGCCGTTGCGGCCTTCGGTTGGCGTGGCATTCGGCTGAGCGGTCTCCCGGGGCGCCTTGTACGGCACGGCTTTCGAAGACTCGTCGGCGGCGGTTTCAGGAAGGTTCGTGGCGGCGGAACGGGGCGAAGGGGCGCGGCGCGCGCCGTTCCCGCCCGGGACGGGGTACTCGCAGCCATGGCGGTTGTAGTCCTCGTTCAGGCGGTTTACCGCTTCGCACAGCTTGTGCAGGAAAATCAGCGGTCCCAGGCCGAACAAAAGAGCCCCGAAGAACCCCCATCCCCAAAACGTATCGGACCCGAAGGTCGTGCCGTAGCCGCGCGCATTGAGTTCGTCCCCTATGCGCTGGCATGTCGTGTGCCACCAGCAAAGGGGAAGGATTCCCAAGGTTGGGACGCCCAGAAGGATTGCGAGCGCCCCGTCAAATGTCTTGCGGCCGTCACGTTGGGAAGCGGCGGCATTGAGCTCGGACGAGATGTTCGACAAAGCGAACAAGGGATAAAGGCCGCAGCTGATCGCGCTGAAAATCAGCCACATGACAAGACTGCGGTCGGTGGGATTTTTCTGGAGTGGTTGAGTCATAGTTCAGGCCTAGTTTCTTCCGGAACGGCCGGAATTGTTGTGAATGCGATGGCTACGTCTCGCCCTCGAACGCGAGGCAGCATTTGAGTCGGCCGCAATGGCCGTTGAGACTTGCGGGGTTCAGCGCCACGTTCTGGCGTTTGGCCATGCGGAGGTTCACGCCGACGGCGTCGGCCGACTGCAGGATGCGGGCGCAGCAGACCGGGCATCCGCACGGGCCGATGGAGCCAAGCGCCGCGACCTCGTCCCTTATGCCGACCTGCCTGGCGTCCACTTCGGCTCCGAAGCGGCGGCGGAGCGACGCCTCGATGCGCCGCGCGTCGAAGGGCTTGTCGGCGTGGAAGAGCAGGAGAAGGTGGCGGCGCGGCTCGTCGAAGGAGGCCTCTATGGCGTAGGGTCTCTGCGGGGCGCCGGCGGACTCGGTGTCGAATGCCCGCATCGCCGCTTCCGCAAGGTGTCCGTTTGTTTCGCGGCGGGCGCGGTCGTCGTCCGTCGCCGCGCGGACGAAGGACGCGCCTTTCGACGGGGCGGGCGCGCCGTCGCCGGCGAAAACCGCGCGGACAAGGCAGAAGCGCCGGCGTCCGGCGACCTCCGCCACGCAGAGGTCGCCGGTCCTCAGACCCACCGCGTCCGCCTTCAGGCAGAAGCAGTTGCGTACGCCGTCAGGTTTTACCAGGAGGGAGACCATGCCGGATCAAAGCCCCTTCGCGCGCAGGACTTCGACAATCTGGCGCACGCCCGCGAAGTGCCAGCCGTCGAGCTTGAAGCGGCGCCCGTCCTTGAGGGCTATCGTCACGATGCCTTTTTCGTCCCAGCGCGTCCAGTCCGCGGAGGCGACGGCATCCCACGGAATGGTCCCGCCGCCGAACCCCGTGCCGGAAAGACCTTCGTCATCGACGCTGTAAACGGTCTTGCGTTTCGTCGCGGCGGCGGCGAACGCGAGGGCGGCGAGGACAAGCGTCACGGCGGCCTGCCCGAATTGCCCGTTGAGCTTCGCGCGCGAATAGATGGGCTTTTGGAAGAGTTCCTCGGCCTGGGCCGCCCGCGCGGCCCGCGCCTCGCCGTCGTCACCTGCCGGCGAAGAGATGGCGGAGAGATCCTGGACAAGGTGCTTCGGAACCAGGAGCCCATGGGAGTCGAAGACTTCCTTCAGCGCGTACGAACCGGGATTCTCCTCGGACGAGGCGAGCCATTGTTCCGGCGTGATGCCGGCGCAGCCGGCGGTGAGTTCGTCTCGGACGGCGTCCAGGGCGGCGTTTTGCCTTGGCCAGGCCACGGCGCCGTCATAGACCGACCAGGCGGAGAGCGCCAGCATGATCGCCCCGATGCCGTACATGCGAAGCGCGTATTCGCGGTTTAGTCTTGCAGTTGCCATGGTGTCACCAGAATCCGTATTGGCGCGAGAGGATCACGTAGATCCCAAGCGCGAGGTTTGTGATTGCGTGCGCGACGATGGCGGGGCCGATGCGCCCCGTCCGAAGGACAACCCAGCCGTAAACGGCGCCGGCCATCATGCCCGCGAGCCAGCGGTCGTGTTCAAGGCCGAAGAGCACGACGACAGCCCAGAACGACTGCGCGTCATAGCGGGCGAGATCCACCGCCAGGAAGTCGCTCTTGCGAAGCCAGCGGTAGAGGAAGCCCCGGAAGAACCACTCCTCGGCGGCGGAGATCACGAAGGCCGAGCCCAGGAGCTTGGCGATGGTCAGAGACCAGCCGCAGACCCAGGGGGCGTATGCGAGCGACGGGTGCCGCCCCTCAAGATGCGGGAAGATGTCGGGATGGAAGTAGCTCGGAAAATCGCCCAGCGGCATTATCAGCCAGCGGTTGTAGAACGATACGAAACCAGGCGCGCGCTCAAAGAGCCACGGCGATTCGGGAAGAATCCAGAGCGCGGCAACCAAAAGCCCTGGCGCTACTCCGCGGGCAAGACCGGCGGTCTTGCCCGCGGAGTAGCGCCAGGGCTTGAGCCAGACGATGAGCAGCGCGCAGAGAAGCGACTTGGCGGCATAGAAGCGCGCGGACTTGAAATTGAAGAAGGCGGAGAGGGCGAGCGGGAGTATCCAAAGCAGATATGGCGCCACGTGTGAGACCGTCGCGGCCGACATCAGCCCGACAAGTCGCCGGCAAGCCCCTTCGACATAGCGTTCGGAAAAGGATTTGTCGCCAGATCCGTCCATTGCCTAGATGCCGAATACGGCGAGCCTGGGGCGCAGTTCGGCCATCTTGCCGAGATAGTCCCGGCAAACGGGGTCCGCGGACGGATCGGCGCCGCTTGCCGAGGGGTGGGCCTTCTTCCACTCCTCGTACTTGCGCGTCAGCGCCTGGACTTCGGACGCCTCGCGCGCCTCGGCGTTTTTGAGCTGCGTGAGTTCCGCTATGATTTTGGAACGCTCGGCGCCCTTGGCCCCGTCGCGCTTCGCGGTCAGCTCTTCCGCGCGCTTCTGGTGCTCCTTGTAGGCCGTGGCCTTTTTCTTGAGTTCCGCGTAGTGCGGGTTGGCGGAGGCGGCTTTCCGCACAAGCTCCTCCTTGCGCCTCTCCACGGCGGCGCCGTACTTGTAGTACAGGCAGAGGTTTTCGACGTCGTCCGCGTCCACCTCCTCGCGCCCGCCGTCGAAGCGGATGAGGTCGGCCGTCGAGACGAGGTAGCTGCCGGCCCATCCGGTCTTCCGCCAGATGCGGCAGATCGCCATCTCGCCCTTCGACGAGCTTTTCGCCCCGGTCTGCTCGATGAGCGTGCCGCCGGTGAGCTTGTCGTCGCGCAATTTTCCGTCGCGGTCGTAGAAGGGGGCGTCAACAATCGTCACGCCCCAGTAGAGCACGTCGTTTCCCGACGGGCGGATTCGCTCCGTGGAGGGCGTGTAGCCGCGGACGTTCTCGACGATGACCTCCGGCTCGCCCGCCTCGGGGGCCGGTTGACGGCTCGACGGTTTGACGGTCTGGCGGTCTGACGGTTCCGCCGCGGGCGTTTCGTCTCCGACGGGGTCGGCATCCGGCGCGCCGGTCGGGGCCATGGCCGCCGGGAACTCGTCGGAATCGACATCGACCTGAATCCATGTCGGCTCGGTTGGCGCCTCGTCGGATCCCGCCTTTTTGTCTTTTGGCAGATACGGAAGCAGATATGGCGCGCCGACATAGACGGCTAACGTGCCAATAACTGCAACGGCGAAGTATTTTGGAAGAAAAGACATTGAAGGGGTTGAAGGGTTGAAAGGTTGAAAAAAGCACTGTGTCTATTATACCACCCCGGAACCTTATTATGTTGAGCGTTGTTGTGTCAGGTGGTTTGACAAGGCAAATGCACCGGGCTTGGAGACGGCGCGGCTTGCCGGCGGAATCGTTCTCATGGATGATCCGTCAGGGTTCGGGCATCCCAAGCGGAAGGCATGACGCCCTCCAGCCGCGGAATTTCCCTGTCGCCTTGAGAAATGCGTCCATTTTCCGATCCAACAGGGCGGGGTCGTAGCGTCTGGATGAACGCTTGACCTCAAAGAACTCAACGGACTTCCCCTCTTCATCGGCAGCAATCAGGTCTATTTCATTCTCCCCGTTGCGATCCCACCATCCCCCAATGCGCGAAAACCTACCTGATTCCACCAGTATTTCACGATGCCAACGTTCAAGTGCAAAGCCCGAAAATACCGGCCAGTCACGGCTGACAATCTCCCTGAGGCGTTCGTTCCCGCGGATTTCAAGCAGATAGGCGTAGCGGTGAACGAAGCGGAACCAAAAACGGAAGAATTCATCATCCAGCGCGTAGCGGACATTTTTCTCCCCCGGGGAGGCAAACATCGGCTGCCGTCGGGCGATGAGGCCGTAGTCCTCCTCAAGCCGGACGAGATGGCCGCCGGGATCCCGACCCAAGGCCGCCGTTATTTCCGCACGGCTCGTTCTTCCCTGCGCAATGGCGGAAAGAATCGAAAAATATGTGCCGTAGTCCTTTCCGAACTCGTCCACCAGCGCCGCCCTTCCCTCGGCAAGAAAGAAGGAGTCCTCGCGCGTGAGTTCGCCAATCATGGCATCCCTGTCGACCGCCCCTGAATCCATAAGGAGTTCCACGTACTTTGCGACCCCGCCTGTAAAGGCCCAAAGTGCCAACAGGTCATCCGAGGAGCGGGAAGGCGCATAATCCGCGAGAATGGTTCGCAAGACATCGGTCGTAAACGGGCGAACTGTGAGCGAGGCCGTCTGGCGTCCGTATAATGGCTCCTTTCGATCCCTGAAAATCCGATTCATCAGCGAATTAACCGAACCTCCGGCCACAAGGTTGATTTTGGACTCGGCATGGTGAATGTCCCATGCGCGCTGGATGTCGCCAAAAATGGAAGGATTTACACGAAGGAACTCTTGAATTTCGTCGAGGAAAAGCGAAAAGGCCTTCCGCTTTGACAATTTCATCAAGCTCTCAAAGAGTTCTC
>JAEEGL012143753.1_pt1 | contig 11125 bp, 7 predicted proteins | sample 9134231 | NCBI WGS metagenome assembly JAEEGL01 (sample SAMN16246548, study PRJNA631951) | gut metagenome | biome: gut microbiome; feature: rumen; material: fiber-attached | host: Bos | place: Iran: Karaj | collected 2018-10
AACGCCTACGGTCTGGACGTTGAGGCGCGCGCGGCGCATTACGTCGAGAGTGGCAAGCGCCTCGGTCTCTTCAAATCCTTCTGCTAAAAACAAATAAAACATAAGCTGCTCCTTTCAGTTGAGCGTTATCCCGATGAACACATCGTCGGGCGGGTTTTCGTTTGTAAGCGGGCGCAGCATTCCGCAGATTTCGCGCTTTGCTCCCGCAAGAAGCGGATTCGCGCCCGTTCCCGTAATTATATATGTATCTGCTTTGATTGTCGAAAGCAGGCTTTTTAATTCTTTTATCTCGTTATAAATTGAATAATAGACGGTTGCCGTCCTTCCCTTCAGCGAATAGATTGCGAAGGCGTTCTCGGAGCGAGCGGTTTTTACTCCGTACACTCCGTAATAGTCAGAGGCGAATGCCACAAAATCTTTATTCCAAAAAAGAAAATTATTTTTCAACGACAGCTTTTGCAGCACATCGGTGTCGGGAGTACCGCAGCCCGGATTTTGAGTATCTCCAAGGTCAGCTCTGGTCAGCCTGCGCGTTCTCGCGGTGCATTTTGCGAGATACCCGAGCCTTGAGTAGAAGCGGTACAGCCCCTCGTCGGCAGGAAAAAGAACGGAGAACACGTCTCCCCTGTTTTTTGCGTCGTCGAGCGCGAAGCGAATCAGTCCGCTCATAACACCGCGGTTACGACAATCGGGGCGGGTCGCTGCTCCGCAGAGGTAATGCGCCTGCCTGCCGTTCAAGGTACAGCCGACGAGATAAACGGCGGCTATAAGCTCTCCGTTTTCAGTCGCCTTGTAGGCGTGGGTGAAACTCATTGTTCTTTCAAAGAATAATTCTGCAGCTCTTTCATCTTCCTCAAAGCAGGTCAGCCATAGAGCCTTAAGCGCAGGCAGATCGGTCTTGTCGGTTTTTGAGAAGCTCACCATTTCGCCACTCCGTCATATCTGTCGTAGATGATCGCCGGGTGGTAGGACAGCTTTGACTTTCGCAGGCCCTCCAGCCCCAGATCCTCCTCGCGGTTTATATATGTATATGCGGTCAGCCGCTTAGCGAATTCATTGTTTATCACAGCGTAGCTTCCGTCGTAGGCTGTCAGTGCCTTCTCAAAATTCACATCAAAGCACACGGGCGAAATCTCGCTGCCGAGAGTCATCGCTACGGGCTTCCGGTCGACGTAGAGGATAATTCCGCGCATAGCAAACTCAATGAGATTATCCAGAGCCTCGCGGATCACATAATACTCAGCGTAACTCTCGCGGTCAATGCCGTTTTCCTCACACCACAGCTCAACCACTGTCATCGCGTCGCCGATGTTTTCTGGCGCTATGCTTTTGACCTCTGTGTTGCCAAAGGTGCGGAAGAACTTTGAGATGTGGTTGCGCTTGGAGTGGTATTTCTTCCCCGCGAGGTACGCGAGGTCGTCGGAAAAGTAGATATAATCCTGAGTTGTGTCGCTGCGCTCAAAGACAAAGCGTTCGGGACAGAGCGCTTCAAGCGCGTCGCGCTCCTTTTGGGAGAGGTAGCCGAAGCAGGCTCTCTCGTTTTTCTCCTTTGCGTCCGCGAAAACCGCATCGACAGCGCCCTTCACGTTCTTGCCCGATGGCAGACAATAGCCCCACACCGAGCCGTTGTCGCGGAAATAGGCTTTTATCATGGTGTCGTCATAAAAGGCGACCTTGATATCGTACTCGCGCGACCAGAGGTAGGCGGAAACAAAGTTGTACTCCAGTCCGACCGCATTGGGGTCTGAATAGTATGATTCGTATTCTTTTATTTTTGACTTTTCGAGGTGTTGAAAATTCAGCATAAAATACTCTCAAGCGCCGCTTCAATATCGGCGGCGATTTTTTCAATCGGCTTGATATCGCCGTTTTCGCAGCAGTTAATCAGCTGCCAGCCGCAGTTTTCAACGGCGTACAGCGCGCTTTCGCGGCAGCTCAGAAGAAATCTGAGGTTGCTCTCATGCAAATCCTTCTTGGAGTTGTCGCCGCCGTAGCGCTTTTCCATCAGCTTCTGCGAAACGTCGGGCTCAACGTCGAGGTAGAGCACCGCATCGGGTCGCGGAAGGCCTAATTTATCGTATTCAAAATCCTCCTGCCACCTGATATAGCTCTCGCGTTCGCTTTCGGGAAGCTTTGACATCTGGTAGATGATATTCGAGGTGGCGTAGCGGTCGCTGAGAAACACTGTATCCTCCTGATAGCCGCGCTTCCAGTCCTTGAGGAAGCCCGCGATGCGGTCAACCGCGTAAAACGCCGACGCGGCGTAGGCGTTGACGTCCTCGGGATTGCTTCCGAACTCGCCGCCGAGGTACATTTTAACAAGCGAGGAACTGGGGCTGTCATAGTCGGGAAACTCGAGCCTTCTGACGTTCATTCCCCTGCTCTGCAGCTTTTCAAACAGCAGCTTTGTCTGGGTAGCCTTGCCGCTGCCGTCAAGACCCTCTATTACAATAATCTTTCCCATGCTATCACTTTCTTCCGTATTTTTTACGGACCTCCGCGGTTTTTCCGCAGCACATCGCGCCCTCGGGACATGGTCCGAACAGGCAGGACGGGCCGCAGTTTTTGAACAGGTGCGGAGCTACCTCAAGGCAGCGCAGAAGCATCTGCTCGGCAACCTCGCGGATCTCCCACTGTGCGCGGTTGCAGCAGCGGTGCGCGAAGAAGTTATGAAGGCTGCGCGCGTTGAAGGTACATACGATCTTTGTTGTCGAGGCGTTCGGCAGAATGAACCTCGCGTCCTCGTTGGCTTTTTTGACGAAGGCGGAATAGCGCTTCTTGTCCGTTTCCCTGAAGTCCACCATGATCTCGGCGTCGGTCCTGCCTGAGTTTTCGCCCGTATAATCGCGGATATATCCTGCGACAAGCGCGTCGCGGATCTCGCGGTACGCCTCGCTCTGCATGGAGATGACCTTCTCGTACGCGGCGAGAGCCTTCTCGTTTTCGGCGATTGCGGGCGGTGTTACAAAGTCAAACTTTGTGCCGTCGACATAGCGCTGTGACTGCTGGCTGTAGGAAGCAATGCGGTGCCGAACAAGCTGGTGTGAACAGGCGCGCGAAATACCCTCGATTCCGAAGGTGAAGGACGCGTGCTCAATCGGGCTGGCGTGACCGAGGTCTGAAAGCATATCAATAAACGCCGCGGTCTTTTCTTCGGTGAGTCCGTCGCGGATATCCTCGATACCCGACGGTGAGTAGCAGAGCTTTGCCGCCATCGCGACGGTCTGCTCGGGATTTGGCGTGTAGTTGAGCAAGGTAACCTTGACAGCCATCTTCATTCCTCCGTATCACATACTTATACTGATTATATCACATAATTATTGATATTATAACATTTTACCTCAGCCTTTTCAATAGGTTGGAAATAAAATTTAGCGGCGCGCGCACTTCCATTATTAGGCAAAAAGCGCCTTTTTCCGCAAAAACAAAAAGAGACAGCGCAAAGCCGTCTCTTTTGATACAAATAAATTTAATCTCCAAACTGATTGAAGCGAGCCAGAAATTCGCGGGTTCTCGCACTTTTCGGATTGTCGATGACCTCCTGCGGAGTGCCCTCTTCCTCAATCAGACCGCCGTCCATGAAGATTATGCGGTCGGCGACGTCGTGGGCAAAGCCGATTTCGTGGGTAACAACGATCATCGTGCTGTCAGAGCTCTTGAGTCCCTTGATTACGTTGAGAACCTCGCCCGTCAGCTCGGGGTCGAGCGCCGAGGTAGGCTCGTCAAAACAGAGAATGTCGGGGTCAAGCGCGAGCGCGCGGGCAATCGCCACACGCTGCTGCTGTCCGCCGCTGAGGTCGCAGGGATATGAGTTGCGCTTCTCGTACAAACCGACCCTTTTGAGCAGGCTTTCCGCCTCCTCGCGTATCGCCTGCTGAGCCTGCTTCATATTTTTCGCTCCCTTGTAGGAGCCGTTTTCGCGGAGCTGCTCCTTCGCCATAAGCGTCGGCGCCAGAGTTATGTTCTCGATGACCTTGTACTGCGGAAACAGATTGAAGTTCTGGAACACCAGTCCGAAGTGCAGGCGCTTGCGGCGGATATCGAGGTCGCTCTTAGCCACCTCTCCGTCACTGTCAAACAGCACCTCGTCCCCTACGGAGATCTTGCCCTTCTGAGGGGTTTCGAGGAAGTTCAGGCAGCGCAGGAGCGTTGTTTTGCCCGAACCCGAGGAACCGATGATCGCGAGAACCTCTCCCTTGTTGAGAGAGAAGCTGATATCCTTGAGAACCTCGTTCTTGCCGAAGCTCTTGCCGATATTTTCAACCTTAAGCATAGCGACCCCTCCTTAACCCTTGTAGTAGCTGAGCTTTTTCTCGATGAAGGAGAAAAGCAGAGTGAGCGCGCCGTTGAAAATCAGGAAGAACACGCCTGTGTAGAAGAGCGGCCAGATCAAGCCCTGCATTGTGAAGCGCTCGGCTGCCTTGAGCATTTCGGGCACCATGATTACACGCGCAAGCGAGGTGTCCTTGACGAGGGTGATGATCTCGTTGCTCATCGGAGCTACAATGCGCTTTACGACCTGCATGAGAACGATCTTGAAGAAAATCTGGCTTTTCTTCATGCCGAGCACTTGTCCCGCCTCGTACTGTCCCTTCGGGATTGATTCGATGCCGCCGCGGAAAATCTCTGAGAAATACGCCGCGTAGTTGATGACAAAGGCGATGATCGCAGCTGTCATGCGGTCAAAAGAGACTCCCCACACGAGCGAGGGAATATAGAATACGACGAAGAGCTGCAGCATCAGCGGTGTGCCGCGGATAATCCACACAAAGGTCTTGACCAGACCCTTGAGCGGAAGAAATTTTGACATTGACCCGAACGAGATAATAAGTCCGAGCGGAATCGCCATCAGAAGCGTTAAGCCGAAGATGGTACAGTTCTGACCGAAGCCGTTCAGCAGGTCAAGAGTTACGTTTAAAAACTGATCCATTATTCTGCGTTGGCGTTGATCTTGGGAATCTGCTCCTCAAGGTTGTATTTCTTCGCGATCTCCTGGAGCTTGCCGTCGTTATAGAACTTCACGATAGTGTCGCTGACCTTCTGGCTTGCGTCGCTGCCCTTTCTGAACGCGATGCCGTATACCTCGGGAGAGAAATCCTGACCCTCAACCATCTTGAGGTCTGAGTAGTCAGAACCCGCGCGGAGTGTGCCGATGGTCATAACGTAGTCGATGATAGCAATGTCAGATGTGCCGGACTTTACCTCGAGGAGGCACTTAGCCTGTGAATCCGCGGGAGTGTAGGTCGCTTCCTTGAAGAAGTCCTCGCCCTTTGCAACCTCTTCGCCTGCGGAACCTGCCTCGGCAACGACCTTGGCGCCCTTTACGTCGGCTGCGGTCTTGTACTTGTCAGCGTTCTCAGCCTTTACAACCATTACCTGCTTGTTGGACATATAGGGCAGGGTAATGCTCATATTGGCTTCTCTCTCGGCAGTGATGGTGAGGCCGTTCCAGATGCAGTCGATCGTCTTAGCGTTGAGCTCGATCTCCTTGGAATCCCACTCGATCTCCTGGAACTTGGGCTCTACGCCGAGCTCCTTGCAAACAGCGGTAGCGAAGTCGGTCTCGAAGCCTGTGAGCTTGCCGTCCTCACCGATGTAGTTCATCGGCTCAAAGTATGTGATACCGATTGTCATCTCACCCTTGCCGGAGATGTAATCCCAGTCGCCGTCAGCAGTGGCAGCGGTAGTAGCAGCGGCGTCGGACGCAGCTGAGCTTGTGTCATTTTTTGCGGAACAGCCGACGAGAGCGGCAGCAGCCATCGCACCGGCCATGAGAAATGCAAGTGTCTTTTTCATAATTTTTCCTCCAATATTTAATTTGATTAAAAATCATACCTTAATATTATATAGTAACAATTTATCAAAGTAAAGTGTTTTGGAGAAAATTTTTGAAAAATTTTCATAAACCACTCATTTTTTATTGATATAAACGCCAAAAGCGGCGCCTACCGCCCGGGTAGACGCCGCATATTGGATGCGTTTTGTTCAGTTATTCAAATGATTACCAGGTGCCGACATTATGCTTGCCGTTGCTCTCACCTGCGTCAAAGTAATTTGTGCTCTGGCTGTTGGTGTTGATATCAACAGTCTGCTTGCTTCCGTTCTGGAAGATGACCATGTTGTAAATTGAGGGAATGTCGATGACGTAAACAGACTGACCGTAGCCATTGTCCTGCTGCTCAACATTCATTGTGGGAGCGCTGTTCCACTCAACAGGGGTGTTACCCTCTGCCCAGTAATACGCTCTCATGGTGCCGCCCCAATTACAGGAGAATTTGACGGTATAGGTGTCAGAACCGCCGCCACCGCTGATATCGGTACCCCAGGGAAGTGCGTTGTAGAGGGTCTTGCCGTCCTTTTCGGTGGTGTAGCTGCTGTTTACGAACCAGCCTTCCGCTGAGAAATCGGTTACGTCGGTTGTCTGGGGACCGTTGGTGCCTGCTGTAAATACGATACCTGCAGCGTCTGACGGAATACTTGCTTCAAAATTGTGTACGCCGGGATCATAGCCGTTTTCGCCGATGTCATTCATCTGGATTCCCGGCCACTCGGAGGAGGAAGCGCCGTCTGTCCAATAGTGTACATATACGCTTGACCAGCCGAGGTTGTTTGTGAACTTCACGGTGAAATCATCAGGAACCGGATCTGTCGGAGGCTCTGTGGGAGGCTCTGTTGTAGGAGCCGTGGTAGGAGCCTGAGTTGTAGGAGCCGTGGTAGGAGCCTGAGTGGTAGGAGCCTGAGTGGTAGGAGCCTGAGTTGTAGGAGCCTGTGTGGGCGCCTGTGTTGTAGGAGCCTGTGTTGTGGGAGCCGCTGTTGTGGGCTGCACATCGTCGGGCTTCTGCTGCTTGGTGTTGTCAAAGGTACCTGCGTATACAGCTGTCGCGGTATCGGAAGGCAGGTAGCTGATATCGGAGCGTACGATCTTGGAATCGTTAATAAAGTAGTACTGCGGATTGGAGTCATCCTTGAGCTGCAGATACTCTACGTCAAGATTTACGGTTGTCTCCCCTGTCATGCCCCTTACGGGATTGAAGGTTACGGATACGAACGGAACTCTTCCGCCGGTTTCGCCGGAAAGGTCAAAGCCATCAAGGTCAGCTCCGTTGCACTTGATTCCGCCGCCGGGCATAGTGTCAACGTCGATATTATTGACGGTTGACTCGCCGTTGGTCGCGCGGAAAATAAGATATTTCTTACCGTTTCTGTTAACACCGTCTGTATTGTCAAAGGTGAGGTACTTCTTGTCATACGACATTGTCCACTGACCGTTGATCATAGAGGCGTCCTTAATATTGATCCAGTACGTAACGGTAATCTGGTTTGCGACGGGATCGAATGTGGTTGTCGCCTGCGGGAAAATGTTTGATGTTGCCTTTACACTGAGGCTGCCGGGGTAAGGAGCAGCCGTTGTGGGAGCCTCTGTGGGCTGGGGAGTAGTAACATCAGGTGTCTGCTGCTTGCTGTTATCAAATGTACCTGCGTATACAGCTGTCGCGGTATCGGAAGGCAGATAATTGATGTCGGGGCGTACGATCTTGGAGTCGTTGATAAAGTAGAACTGCTTGCCCTGATCATCTCCGAGCTGCATGACAATAACGTCAAGATTTACGGTAGTGCTGCCCTCAGCGCCCTCTACGGGATTGAAGGTAACGGTTACAAACGGTACTCTTCCGCCGTCTTCTGTAGTGAGGTCATAGCCGGAGAGGTCGGAAGCGTTGCCAAGGATACCGCCGTTGGGCATTGACTCGGGCTCAAAGTTGATAACGGGAGAATTGCCGTCGTCGGTTGCGGGGAATACCGCCGGAACCTTTTTGTTGTTTTTGCCGGTCTTGAAATTCACACCATCGGACATGTCGACTGTCAGATAATTCTTATCATAGGAGAGCGCCCACTGAGCGTTAACCATGGGGTACTCCTTGATATTAATCCAATAGGTAACGGTAATCTGGTTTGCGATGGGATCGAATTTTGTTGTCGCCTGCGGGAAGATATTGGACTTTGCCGTTACCGTCAGCGACTTGCCGGTCGTCGCAGGCTCAGTAGGGTTTGCCGTTGTAGGCTGTGTGGGTCTGGGAACTGCGTAGGGTTCGCCAACCTTAGCGTGCTTTTCATACTTAGCTATGTAGAGCTGAATGTAGGTAGCGTCGGTGATATTGACTTCGTTGTTGCCGTCAACATCAGCCATAAGAAGATCAAGTCCGGTGAGCTTTCTCGAGTTCGCGACATGAAGCTGTACGAAAGAAACGTCCTTGATGTCAATGACGCCGTCGCCTGTTACGTCGCCGTAATATCTGATGATCTCGGGCTCAGGCTCGGTTGTGGGAGCCTGGGTTGTAGGAGCCTGAGTGGGCTTCGCTGTTGTAGGAGCCTGAGTGGGCTTCGCTGTTGTGGGAGCCTGAGTTGGCTTCGCTGTTGTGGGAGCCGCAGTTGTAGGAGGCTGTGTTGTCGTGGGCGGCTGGGTTGTTGTGGGAGGCTGTGTGGTTGTGGGAGCCTGGGTTGTGGGAGCCGCAGTTGTAGCCTCATATCCCTTTGTTACTACCGTAGCGGGAATGTCAACGCTTGAAGGCTTCCTGGTGGAAGTGGTCATTGAGTTACCGTTTGTTACGGCATATTCCCATGACTGACCGTTTACCTTCGGCTTCTTGCTCTGGGCAGTACCGTCCGCGGGATACTGAACAGTCTGGTTTGTGGAGGTAGAAATACCGTTGATGATGAAGTATGCGTTGCTGGACTTTGTGAGGTCAAAGTTGCTGACCTGACCGTTGAGGTAGCTGGTGGTGGGAACCTCATAGTACCACATCTTCTGGGTCTCATCATAGGTCATACCATCGCCGGGCCATGCAACAGCGTTGACGTAGGTCTTGCCCTTTTCGGTGTCCTCATCGTAGATATATACGTTGAAGGGAGCCTTCCAAGTGGTTTTCTTGGCCGCGTTCAGCCAGATGTAAATACCCGAGCCTGTATCCTGTTCCTTCTTGTACTTGTATACGTTGGTCTCGGTCACGCCGTTCTTGTCTGTAGCCTTGAGGGTGAGAGTGATTGTGTCGCCGTAGTTATAGTCGGAACCGATCTTGATAGCGGTGCCGTTTGCAAAACTTACGGGGCTGGAATCGTCGAGGCAGTAGGTAGCGCTTACAGCGTTCTCGTAGGCGAGCTTAACGGTGATGGTCTCGCCCTTGAAGGTGCAGCTTTCAACGGAGCTTGTTGCCTTCGGAGTGGTCTGACCCTGGTAAACTACCGCTACGCCTGTGGAACCGATTGAACCGGAAACGGTGCCGTTCGAAACGGTGAAGGTGTTACCGGAAACCATATCGGTGTAGGTGCCGTTAGCCATACCGGTGTTTGCAACGCTGACGGTGGTAGAGGTGCCGCTTACGTTGGAGAGAACGATACCCTTGCCGCCTCTCTGTACATAAGCGATGCTGCCCGAGGATCCGAGCTTCTCGCTCTGGCCTACAAAGAGGTTGTGGAACTTGTTGACCTCGGCAACCGCTGAGCTCTTGTAGGAAGCGTCGGTTGAAGCTTCGCCCATGTGAGCGGTGCCGGGACGCGCGAAGAACAGAGCTGTAGCGTCTTTTCTCGCCGCAACGATCGCCCAAGCCTTGGCGATGGTCTCGTCGGAAACGCCTGAGGTGTTGCTCAGACCGCCTGAACCGGAGTTGCCCTCGTAGGTATCGTGGGACTCTGCCCAGAGAACTACCTTGGAAGCCGCAACGCCTGCCTTGTACTGGCTGCTTGCCGCTGAGCCCGCGTTCTTGTTGTTAACGGCCGCCAGACAAGCGTCGCCTGTCTTGTTGTCGGTAACGTTGATGTAGGGGGTGTAGTTGCCGAAGTTTCTGCCTGTACCGCAGGTGTTAAGAATCTCGCCGTAGATAAAGAGGCTCTTGCCGGGATTCTTCTGCGAGTAGTAGGTCTTTGCGCCGTTCGCAACAACCGGCCAGTACTGTGAACCGTAGCTGCCGTCGTTGGGAGTCTCGATGTGCTTTGCAGCGTCGAAACGGAAGCCGTCTACGCCGCAGTCGATGCACTCCTTGAGCAGGTTAAGAGCAGCCTGCTGTACGTTGGAGTTGCCTGTGTTGAGGTCAGGGCAGTTGGAAACGTGACCCTGAACGGTCTTCTGGATTGAGCTGTCGTCCGCATTGAAGTTGTTTGAGCGGAAGTAAGAGGACTTGTTGTTGTAGAAATCGGGCTGATAGGTTGCAACCTGATCGCTGAGCGAGTTTGCGCCCGCCTGCTCTGAAAGGTTACCGAAGTGGTTTGATACGATATCGCAGATAATCTTGATGCCGTACTTGTCCGCTTCGGAGCAGAGAGCGGTCAGCTCAGCCTTTGTGCCGAGCCATGACTTCTGCGCGATCTGCATGCTGACGGGCTGGTAGAGCTTCCACCACTGACCCGCAACGTCGGTAGACGCGCTGAAATCCTTGGGCTGCTGCACAGGTGAAGTCTGTACAGTGGAATAACCCGCGGCTGCGATTGCAGGCAGATTTTCCTTGATTGAGTTGTAAGACCAGTTGAACGCGTGCAGGATTACGCCGTCCTGAACGTTTGCCTGTATCGCGGTGTCCGCGGAGACCTCTGTATCGGCGGGAACTGTCGCCGCGTAGGAGGAAAAGGTAAACGCCAAAGAGGACGTAAGCACTGTCGCAGCCGCAACTACGCTTACGAGCTTTCTGAACATTTTCATCCAAAAATCATCCTTTCATAAAAGTTCATTTTTATTATATCAAATCAATAATCAAAAGTATATGGTTTTTATTACAAATAAATAACAAATATTTTGTTGAAATTTTATTTAATTCATTTTGTTATGCGAAATGATAAAAATTTTTAGCGCATTTGTCCTTTTAATTCCTTTTGACTTTCATGTATTTTTACCACTATTTTATCAATACGCCTTAATTACTGCAACTTCGCGCAAGCTGACTGTTTTAAATTGTATTATTTACAATTCATTATCTTTTCTTTGGTGCTTTTAACGGTGCTAAATCCTTGACATTTCGGGGCTATTCGAATATAATCTAAAATGGTTTTGTAGGCGAATATGCCCAAGCCTGAATACAATTACAGAACAGGGGTGCATAAATGGAACAGACATCTAAAAAGGTGATCGTATCCTTAAAGG
>JAEEGL012281439.1_pt1 | contig 11125 bp, 10 predicted proteins | sample 9134231 | NCBI WGS metagenome assembly JAEEGL01 (sample SAMN16246548, study PRJNA631951) | gut metagenome | biome: gut microbiome; feature: rumen; material: fiber-attached | host: Bos | place: Iran: Karaj | collected 2018-10
ACTCCTTTTACTCTTCAACCGAAACTCTCGAACAGCAGCAACACGTTTTTTGCAATTCGGCATTCGGTTGAGTTCCGCCGGTGAACAATCGCCAAGATACAAACAATATCTGGACTTTTGGTTGATAAACTCATCAGCACCAAACCACTTCCGAAAATATTTCGCAGAAGCAGGTTCACCCTTAATAAATACCCGCATCTCTTCTTCTGTAAAAAGGTAATACCCCCCATCGATAGGTTGATTTCCAATGCCGAGAGCAGGCACATCACAAATGGGAACGCTACGATTCTCAATGAATACAGATTCGGCGTCGTTCAGGTAACCGTTAATGTTCCTGACCTTTTGTGGAACGCCATCATCAAAGAGAATTTTCGGTTTATTGCTAGGTGCGGTACTAAACCCGACAATCACACAGTGAACGTGCGCCATCCCTTTCGATTCACTGTTCCAGCGAAACGTCCGGTACGCGAAATCGATATGAAGCCCCATATGGGAAAGCGGTTTCCAGAGAATCGCGGGCTGTTCCCCCTGCGTGATGCTGTTCGACGAGACAAGCGCCGCACGGATTCCGGTTCCCGCCATATAGTCCGCCGCCTTTTTATACCAACACGCCACATAGTCAAGGTTTCCGGCATTCTTCCATTTCTTGCCGAAGACTTCAAAGAGGTCGTCTTTCTGCTCCTTCGACATGATCCGCGCGCCGACAAAGGGCGGATTCCCCATGATGTAGTCCAGCTCCTCGGCGGGAACGACGTCGTTCCAGTTCATCCGAAGCGCGTTCCCTTCACGGATATTCGTCGCCGACTTGAGCGGGAGCGAATCGAGATCGAATTTCACGATGCTTTCGGTCTCCTGGTTCATCTGGCTTTCGGCGATCCAGAGGGCGGTCTGCGCAACCGCGACGGCGAAATCGTTGATCTCGATTCCGTAAAACTGAGAGATCGAGACATACTTGAACCCGTCCCGGATCAGCGGCTGGGCGTTCGGCGTCTTTTCGAGAATTTCGAGCGCCTCGTTTTCCAGGCGGCGGAGCGAAAGATACGTCTCGGTCAGAAAGTTCCCGCTCCCCGAAGCCGGATCGAGGAATTTCAGGCCGGAAAGCCTGCCTCGGAACCTGCGGACCGCGCTTTGAATCTTCTGAAGGTCCCCCGCCGGAATCTTTTTGATTTTGGCGAGTTCCGCGCGCAGGTCGTCCAGAAAGAGCGGGTCGATCACCTTGTGGATATTTTCGACCGACGTGTAGTGCATCCCCCCGCCGCGGCGCGTCTCGGGGTTCAGCGTACTTTCGAAGACGGCGCCGAAGATCGTCGGCGAGATCCCCGACCAGTCGAACCCGACGCTCGCCTCGCTGAGGAGGAGTCCGCGGATATCGTCGGTGATCTGCGGAATGACGATCTCGCCGGTAAAGAGCCCGCCGTTGACGTAGGGGAACGCCGCCAGTTCGGGGGCGAGATAGGGATCGCGCTCCCCTTCGGTCTTTTCGAGAATCTCGAAGAGCCGGATCAGCGCGCCGCGGGTCTGCGCCGCGTCGAACCGCGCCAGATAGCGGTGAAACTGATCCTTGGCGAACAGGCCGGCGTCTTCGGCATAAAGGCAGAAGACGAGCCGCACGATCAGCCGGTTCAGGCTCTTCTGCTCCTGAACGCTCGTTTCGATGTTGCGGTACTGCTTCGAAAACGCGTCGTAGAGCTTGCCGACGATCTGGCCCGCTTCGAGCGAGAGCTGCATCTCCTTCTGCAGGTGGAGGCTCAAAGGATCGGCGAGAAACGAAAGGCGGTGATACTCTTTCGGCAGATCTTTCAGGAAAAGGATTTCCGGCTCCCCTTTCGGCCGGTTCATGTCGTAGATGCGGAACTCCTGGAAGTTGCACGTGATCACCCACCGCGGATGGCGGTCGACCGGCAGATCGACGATGTACCGTTTCGCCTGCTGAAACGGCGTCAGAAGAGTGCCGTCCGACTGCTTTGCCGGCTTGCCCAGGTCTTTGTCGGCGCTCTTCTGTTCGATCAGAACCTTGGCCGAGGGGATATAGCCGTCGATGAACCCGGTCGACTTGTCCATCATGACCTGGTCTTCGTACTCGATGAACGTCTCGGGCTTCTCAACGCCCAGAACATCGCGCAGGAGCGTGTTCCAGAACGCCTGCGACTCTCCCTTTTCGTAGCCCCGGCCTTTCCACGTTTCGGCGAACCGCCCCGCGGCGTTTTTTCTTTCGTCTGCCATTGTCAGGAGTCTCCGTTGTTTCCCGTCTCCTCCGCCCCGGCGCCCGCCCCGTCTTTCAGCCGGTGTAGGCATCGCCCGACCCGTTTTTGAAACTCTGCTTCGAGAGCCAGTCCGCCTCTTCCGGAGTTTCGGGAATGTCGATCCGTTCAATCTTGAAGATCACCGGCCGCGTCCCGTCGTTGCAGCAGGCGATCATCATCCGGTCGTCGTTCGTCCACTTCCGCATGATCGCGCCCCCCTGCAGGGCGGCGTAGACGTAGCGGCTGACCGCGTCCCACGCCTCGCCGCAGAACTTGCCGTTCATCAGGTGATAGAAGTCGTCCTGCTGCGGCGTCCGCTTCAAGAGAAAGGTGTCCCCCGGCTTAAAGAAGGGGCACGGTCCCGAATCGGGATCCGCCAGATACTGTTTCTGAAGTTCCGGAAAGCATTTCGTTTCCAACACTGTGATTCTGCATTCGTATTTCATCGTGTTCCCGGTCCCTGTTTGGTCATTTCGGTTCGGCGGCGGCGCATTCCGGTCTACCAGTTCAGCTCGTACAGGCTGAAAAGCGGAACGTCTCCGATATTCCGCCGCAGGTCGGCGTCTCCCGCATAGGTGAATCCGTTCATTTCAAAGAGCCTTCGCGCCGGGAGATTCTCCGGAACGATGTCGGCGCGGACGGCCCGGTATCCTTCCGACCTGGCCCGGCCGGCGGCAAAGCGGAGGATTTCCGAGCCGATCCCCTCGCGCTGCCGGTCCGGATCGACGGCCAGCGCGTGCAGAACCAGATACGAGCCTTCGGGCAGACTCCGTTTCCACTTCCCCTCCCGGTAAGCCCCCTGCGGATCGGCGTTCAGCGCGAACGCCCCGACGATCGCCTCATCGCGGGTGCAGAGATACTGGGCTCCCGTTTCGGTCATCTCCCGGACGCTCCTCTCCGACGGATAGACATGGCGGATCCAGCGGGGGTAGTTGATGTGGCTGTCCAGATACAGAACGACGCGGTCGTAAAACGCGGCGGTGCGGAGGATGTCCTGTTCCCCGCACTTTCTGATCTTCCCGCTCCCGTCCTTTTCGGTCATCGCCGTTTCCGTCCGTGCCCCGTTCCCGGCGCCCCGGCTCCCGTTTTGCGGTCTTTTCCCGCCGTTCATTCGATGATATACGCGTCGACGATCTGCCCGATGTACATCGTGTGCGCGTCGCGGTTCGCCATCGGAAAGGTTCCCGGAACGTCCTGCGGATAGAACCGGTCGAGAATCTCTTTGGGGATCCGGTCGAGCTCCTGCGGCTGGGAGTAGAGAACCCGGCATTCCAGGGTCAGCGGATACTCCCTGATTCCGGGAGTGCCGATCAGGTTCGGCTCGTCAAGCGTCAGCCCCGCTTCGGCGGCCTTGTCGATGTCGCGGCCCGACATGCTGCCGCAGATTTTGCCGATCTTCGCGTCGGGCGCGCCGAGCGGAACGCTGATCACGAATTCCCCCGTCTTGTCGAGCTGCGCCTTTGTGTATCGGCTTTCGCGGACGTAAACCGTATAGGTCGGAACCGACCAGCAGGTCCCCAGCGCGCCCCAGCCGATCACCATCGCGTTGTACTTGTCGCCGTTGGTGCAGAGGAGGATGCCGCGGGGGAGCGCTTCGGTGATCTGCTGGGCGTAATCGGTCAGATTGATCTTCTTTTTCATTGTTTTCACCTTTTGTTTTCGTTCAGTCCAGGTAATGTATCCGGGCGGAATCGAAGGGATCGCGTTCGCCGGGCGTTTCGGCGGGATACCCCAGCGGCACGAGCGCGAACGCGTGCAGGTCTTCGCCGAGCCCCAGAATGGCATCGACCTTTTCGACCCGTTCGGGCACAGGCGCGATGCCGAGCCAGACGCCTCCCAGCCCCTGCGAGACGGTCTCCAAAAGGATGTTCTCGGTCGCGATTGCCAGGTCGATCTCCGCCATGACGGGATACCGGAGCCCGGCCGTTCTGAGACACGGCACGAGCACGACAGGCGCGCCCGCCGCGCACCCGGCGTACCGGTGCGACCGCGCCAGCTCGGCGATTGTTTCGGGGCGGCGGACCACGTAAAACTCCCACGGCCGCTGGTTCCCCGCCGAGGGGGCCGCCATCGCCGCGCGCAGGATCCGCTCGATCTTTTCCGGTTCGACCGGCCGCGGCTCAAATTTGCGGATACTCCGCCTTTTGAATATCTCGTTCATCGCAGAAGCCCTCTTTCGTTCCGAAAGAAAATGTGTTACAGGCTCTCCCCGCCGCCGCGGGCGGCCAGCTCGAGGAGCGATTCCGCCTGGGCGCGGACCGTCTCGTTCTGGGTCACGGTACGCAGTTCGCCGACCGCGTCGAGCACTTCGGCGCGGTCGGCGAGCCGCCAGCTCGTTCCGGGAAGAAAGTATTTCTCCAAACAGCGCAGAAGCCGGACGATATGTTCCGTCTCTTCGGAAAAGAGAATCTCGCCGATCCGTTCGGCCCCCTCATCGACCGACATCTGCTCAATATTTCCGTAAGGCGCCGAAAAGCCCCCGTACGGGCCGCCCGTCTCGTCGAAGGTCTCGAAATCGCGGATGTCGCTTTTGAAGAAGAGAAAATGAAGGATCCGGAGCGACTCCTCGGCACGGCCGTATTCGTGCTCGTTATACTCGGCGTGACTGTATGTACAGACCCCCTCGAACAGATCGCCGAACCGGTCGACGATCCGAACGCGCATTCCGTCGCAATCACGCAGTCTCATCGCACGCTCTCCCCCTTTCGTTAAGCGTTTCTTCCTCCCCGCCGCGGACAGGAGCCGCGCACACCGCCCGGCTCACTCTAGCGCAGCCTGCCCGCCGTCGTCTCGGCGGCCAGCGCGTCGATCATATCGCGCGTCGCGGCCTCGACCGCCCCTTCCCAGTCCTTTTCGCCGAACCGGGCGTATTCCGGCTTTTTGTACGCGAAAAGGATGCCGCGCGAGTTGTTGATGACCGCGCCCATCCCCCGCTGGTCGAACGCGCCGGCGACGTCTTTGGCGGCGCCCCCCTGGCTTCCGTAGCCGGGAACCAGAAGCCAGCACGATTTGAGCGTCTGCCGCATTTCGGCGAGCTGTTTCGGCCATGTCGCGCCGACCACCGCGCCGAGGCTCGCGTACGGATTCGCCGAACGGGGCGAAAGTGACGCACGCGCCGCCGACTCAACCCATTCGGCTACATGCTGATAGACCGGTTTGCCGTCGGCGATCAGATCCTGAAAGAGCTTTCCGCCCGGATTCGACGTCTTGACCAGAATAAAAACCCCCGCCTCACGCTTGCCCGCCGTTTCGATGAACGGTTCAAGGCTGTCATCCCCCAGATAGGGGCTGACGGTCAGCGCATCGGCCGACCAGGGAGAGGTGCCGCGGCCGAGAAGCCCGGCGGCGTACGCCGCGGCGGTCGAACCGATGTCGTTCCGTTTCCCGTCGAGGATCACGAGGAGCCCCTGATTCTGCGCGTAGCGGATGACGCCGTGCAGCGCGCGCATCGCGTCCGGCCCGAACTGCTCGAAAAAGGCGGCCTGCGGCTTGACCGCGGGGACCAGCGGGGCGACGACGTCGATCACCGCGCGGCAGAACTGCGCGTAGGCTTCGGCGACGTCGAACCCGGTCGGCTCGCTGACTCCCTGGGTAAAGACGCAAGGGAGCTGCGCCCAGCGGGGATCGAGCCCGACCAGGACCGGGGTTTTCTTTTCGGCGATGGCCAGAGCCAGTCGGTCAGAGAAGGACGGCATGGGAACCTTTCCGGGAGCTACTCGTTTTCAATGATATACACAACCACCTTTTTCGGGCCGTGAACGCCCAGAATCAGGATCTTTTCAATATCGGCGGTGCGGCTCGGCCCGGTCATCAGGAGGAACTCCCCCGTCCGTTCCCCTTCGCCGGCCAGGCGCGCCGACAGCTCGGGCCAGGCGTGCGGCAGATGCTCGCGCAGCTGCGACTTTTTCGCGGCGATCAGGCAGACCGGCGAAAGGTAGTTCATCAGCCGGTCGAACGCGCTGGCGCTGCGGACCGCCGCGCTGCCGGTATCGGCCAGAAGGAGCTCGGCGGGAATCAGGCTCGCCGAAATCGACTCGAGTTCGGCCGGATCCGCCGCCTCCGGATCATCAGGCGCGGTGACATACACGGCCGGCACGCTGTCCAGCAGGGGCATGATCATTCCGGCGAGCGCCTCGGTCAGCTCGCCGCCGCGAAGACCGAGGCGGAACTTCGTCTCGTCCCCCTTCACTCCGGCGTTGAGCGAAACGCCTTTGAGCGTCTCGGCGATTTTCCGGGCGGCGTCGGCGCGGTCGGCGCACCGGCAGACTTCCCCCGCCACGGCGGTGAGGTTCTTTTCGAATTCGTCCAGAAGCTCGTCGGCCGACCGCCCCTGAACCGGCCAGACCGCCGGCGGAGAGGGAAGCGGGGGCGAGACGGCGTCCCGCGAAAGCGCGCTCCGAATTTTACCGAGTATTTCTTCCCGCGTTGCCATAATCTTCAATCCTTCGTTGTTCGCGCCAGGCGCAAGATACGGGTAATCGAACGACACACAAAATGACGCACAAACGGCCGGCCGCCCCCGGCCGCGGCGTGATGCCGGACGGAAACGGAGCCTTCCAACCGTGTATTTTCCCCGGAACGGATGAAAAAGTCAATGGGAATCAGGAAACAACCTTAAAAAAGGAGGAGACGGTCCCGGCATCCGTGAACTGGCTCGCCAGAAGGAACGACGCCATCCGCGTGTCGCGCACGTCGACGACGGTATCGACGATGAACTCGCCGTGGAGCCGCGCGATGTCGGACAGCGCGACCGTCAGAAGGAGCGAGGCGATTCCGCAGCGCAGGCGGGTCTCGACCACGGCGATATAGTCGAGAATATAGCGCGTCTGGTCCTGTTCGATCTCGCCGCGCGGGGTGAAGGTCGGCGACATCTGCCGGAAAACCGCCCCGGCGATCGGATCGTCGTTGATCGCGTCCCGGGGAAGGACGTTCCACTCTTCGGTTTCGAAGTTGCGGTAGATGTTCGCCTCCCACCAGGAAGGCTCGCTCTGCCGGACGAAACGGGTCACGACGACTTCGTTGTCGGCCTGCTGAATCTTCGGGGTGATGACGGGCCGGTACGGGGCGCAGACGAGCCGGAACCGGCGCGAGACGCCGCAGGGACGGTACCCGAGCCGGCGGAGGATCTCGACCGTTTCGACGTCGTCGTCGCAGATGCCGACCGGATTCGTCCAGCCGTACAGGCCGGTATAGAAGGGGGAGGAGTTCGCGTAGCCGCCGGCATACCAGCGGCGGGTCCCCTGAGCGTGGAAATAGGCTTCGGCGGCCTCGATGAGCTCCTGCGCGGCCCGGCCGCGGTCGACCGGGACGTCGGTGCGGATCACCGGCGGGTAGAGGATCCCGACCAGGCGCGAGAGGTCGCTCCCGCTGGGGTTCGGACCGAACGCGGCGTGAATGACGCCGATCGGCGTTTTGCCGTCATAGGCAATCAGAAAACCGGCGGGATCGAAGAGGGAATTCCCCAGAATCTGAAGCTCCAGGACCTGCCGGGTCACCGGAGCGAGAAATTCGGGGAACCGGGCGGCCTGATCGCCCCAGACCTCCAGCCAGTCGCCGATCAGCCGGTTGTTGAACTCTCTCACCTTGAACATATCGGGAATCATACCGGAAAACCGCAAGAGGGTCAAGGCGAAAGCGCGCTGTACCTATCGACAAAACTTCCCGCCCCCTCTATAATGAGGGTGCGGGAGAGCCGGAGCGCCGAGACCGGGCGCTTTCCGCGCGTTCCCCGCCGAAAACCGGGCGGGAATGAGTCCCTCCCCCACTCCGTATCACGAAAGAGCGCAAATGTTTCCAGCAGATAACTTCGTCATGGCGGCGGTCCCGGTCTGGCTCCGGGCGTCGTCGAAAATTGACCTCTACGCCCTCGGCGGGATGATCGCATTCGCCGTTCTGGTCTGGCTGTTCCGCTCGGTCTTTCCGAAGGTCGGCGCGATCGCCTGGGTCACCGCCAAAGAGACGGTCCTTCAGCCCCTCTTCCTGATCCTCTCGCTGGTCGGGATCTTCGGCCTGCTGGTTTTCCTCTTCCTGTCGTACCACACGCTCGGCGAAGACATCAAAATCGTCGTCTCCCAGGGGCTGACGCTCGTCAAGCTCCTCGCCGTCTTCCTGGCGGTCTGGTCGGCGAGCACGTCGATCGCCGACGAAATCGAGGGGAAGACCGCGCTGATGATCCTGGCCAAACCGGTCGGCCGCGCACGTTTCGTGATCGGCAAATACACGGGCGTGATGATCGCGGTCACGCTCCTCTTCTTCATTCTCGGGTTTTTCTTCATCAACTCGGTCGGCTACAAACTGGTCTACGACGCGCGGGAGCTGGCGCGCGAGGTCCCGACCCAGGCGGAATGTTTCGCGTATATCATCCGGATCGTTCCGGGCCTGGTTCTCGCCTTCTTCGAGACGATCGTCCTGGCGGCGATTTCGGTCGCCATTTCAACCCGCCTCTCCCTCCTGCCGAACCTGACGATCTGCCTGACGCTCTATGCGCTCGGGCATATCGTGCCGATCATCACCGCCTCGAACGCCGCGGCGCAGATGCCCCTGGTCGGCTTTTTCGCCAACCTGATCAGCATTCTGCCGGTTCTCGACCACTTCAATATGGAGACGGCGGTCGCGATGGACCGGACGGTTCCGGCGGCCTATCTCCTCTGGACGGGGCTCTACTCGTTCCTTTTCGCGGTCGCGGCGCTGGTCCTTTCGCTCACCCTCTTCGACGACCGCGACCTGGCGTAAGGCCCGCTCTGAAAGGAGTCCTTCGAAGCAATGTTCATCGGTCCGGTCTTTACCCGCGAAGTCACCATCTCGCCGCGCCGCGCGCGCACCTTCGTCGGCAGGGCGGTCTGCGGAGGGCTTTTTCTCCTTCTGACCGCAACCGCGTGGCTCGTGATGACCGGCGCGCAGCTGATCTCCGACACGGGCGACTTCTCGCGGTTCGGCACGGCCCTCTTCCGGCTGATCGTCCCTTTGCAGCTGATGATGACCCTCTTCTTCGCGGCGCTCCTGGCCGCGGGGGGCGTCTCGCGCGAAAAGGAACGCCGGACGCTCGTCCTGCTCCTGCTGACCCGTATGACCAACAGTGAACTGGTCCTGGGAAAGCTCCTGGCGAGCCTCCTCGAAGTGATCACCTTCGTTTTGATTTCGGTCCCCCTTCTGGTGATTCTGGCCCTCTTCGGCGGGATATCGTATCCGCAGATACTCCGTTCGGCCCTGGTGATCCTTTTCGGCGCGCTCGTCTGCGGGAGCGTCGGCTCGGCAATCGCGCTCCGGCGCGAAAAGACGTTCCAGGCCGTTTCGGTCACCGTCCTTTTCATCGTCCTCTGGCTGGCGGTCTGGCAGCTGGTCGGCGGCGGCTTTTTCGGCACGCGGTTCGGCTCCCTTTCCGCCGAACGCCTCGCCGCCTGGATGAGTCCCTGGCGCGCCGTCTTCGACGCGATGGGGCCCAACGCGCCCGCCGGCGGCGCCTCCCTCATCGGCCGCGCCGCGGCGGTCCTTTCGCCGATCGCCGGTTACCTGACCGTCTCGGCAATTCTGATCGCCGCAGTCAACGCCCTGGCGGTCTGGCGCGTCCGCGTCTGGAACCCGTCGCGGGAAGCGCGGCAGGCGGTTCCGGAAGAGGACACCTGGCGCAAAGCGCCCCGCGCCGGGCAGCCGGCGGACGAAAACCCCTACGACAACCTGACCGACAACCTCTTCGCGCTCGAGGCCGAACATCCCGACCTGGCGGCGGAATCGCCGGACCCCACTTCGGACAAGGTCAGAATCGATCCCGCCCTTTCGGCGGCGGGGGGGAAGGTCCGGCCGGTCTGGGACAATCCGATCCTCTGGCGCGAGATCCGAACCCGCGCCTACGGGCGCCGGAACCTGATCGTCAGCCTGGTCTATCTCCTCCTGGCGGCGATGAGTTTCGTCGCGGTTCATTCCCTTTTCGCCGGCGGCGCCGCGCCGGGCGCCGCGCGTCTGGCCGGTCCGTTGGTTCCCCTCTTTATCCTCTCGTTCCTGTTGGTCAACGCGCAGGCGGTTACCTCGCTGACCAGCGAACGGGACGGTGGGACGTTCCTCCTCCTTCTGGTAAGCGACATCTCGCCGAAAGAGTTCGTCTGGGGGAAGCTCGGCGGGGCGTTCTACAATATGCGCCTGATGGTTGTGATTCCGCTCCTCCTCTGCGCCTACGTCTGGTACCTGGGGGGGATGAGCGCGATGCACGCCTTCTTCCTCTTTACGGGCCTGGCGGTACTCTATTTCTTCTCGGCGATGGTCGGCGTCCATATCGGGATGCAGTACGAAAACACGCGCTCTTCCCTGGCAAGCAGCCTGGGAGTGATCTTCTTCCGCTTCGTCGGAATCGGCACATGCATCTGGATGATGCTGGCGTTCAGCGGCTCGTTCGAGTCGCAGCTCCAGCCGTTTCTGGCGTTCATGCTCGGCGGCGGGGTCGGTCTCTACCTGGCGCTCGGGCTCCGGAACCCGTCCGCGGCGATCGCCCTGGCGTCGTTCGTTCTTCCCCCCGCCACGTTCTACGCGATCACCTGTTTTCTGCTCGGCCAGTACCACTGGGTCTACCTGGCGATGACCGGCGCGTCGCTCTTTACGATCATCGCCATGCTCATTCCGGCGATCGACGAGTTCGACACCGTGACCGGCCGCACAACCGAATAGAAAGGGGGAAAGCGTGGGTTCGCTCTTCGACGCTTCGGAACGTGAAAACCGGATCAAAGCACTCCCCCTGGCGGCGCGGATGCGTCCCGGCACGCTCGACGAGTTCGTCGGGCAGGAGCATTTTCTCGGAGAGGGGAAACTCCTCCGCCGGCTCCTGAAATCGGACCGGCTCGGTTCGGTCATCTTTTACGGCCCTCCCGGCCCCGGCAAGCCGACCCTGGCGTCTA
>JAEEGL013395625.1_pt1 | contig 11125 bp, 6 predicted proteins | sample 9134231 | NCBI WGS metagenome assembly JAEEGL01 (sample SAMN16246548, study PRJNA631951) | gut metagenome | biome: gut microbiome; feature: rumen; material: fiber-attached | host: Bos | place: Iran: Karaj | collected 2018-10
GGCGTAGCAGTTAGCGTCGCAGCTGAGAAGGCTATAGATAATGACGAGATCGTTGTATCAGGTGAAAGCAGCGTTGATGATTTTATAAATAACATTGATAAGCATCTGATAAAAAGAGATGGCGAAATGGAATTTGATTTATCAGATACAGATAAGAAGCTGATTTTCACAACACATTATAACCAGTATAAAGAGAGCTATGGTATCTACTGGAAGCTTAGAGTATAAGCTTAAATAAAAAGTCAAATTACTTCCCGGAGGCATACTTTCGTATGTTTCCGGGATTTTGTATGTGGTATGAAAAAAATACTCTATCTAGCGGTAGTGAAAATGAAATATTTTTTCTATAATATGTATTGAAGAAAAGGTCCTTAAAAAAGATAGTGTCAAAAGAAAAACTATAGTTTTATACGTCAGGATCAAACAAATTATGAAAACTGGCGTATAAGAAATCTGACGAGGAAGTGTATGTTAAGTCTGTAGCAAGAAATATGAATCGACTGGCGTAAAAATTTTGTGCGTTGAGAGATTCAGTTAGCCCAGTAATAAGTAAAATCTGATAATTGGTGTACATAAAAATTGGTGCATAGAAGTTTTATTGAGTCAGTGACTTATATAATGCGCATACTGGTTCAACAGACAGACGAGGATGATACGCCAATGATTAGATATTTTTAAAACTGGTGTAAAAGACTTCTGAAAAGAACAATTACATGTACGCCAGAATAATGTAAAAATCGATGACCGGCGTAAAGGGAAACACTTAATATGTTTCAAGGTCAGTCAATAAAGCAAGAATTTTTAGTTTGACTGAATCTTGCATATTATTGAGAGACTACACTTAAGTCAGAATATATAGGGAAGTAAAATTTGATACCATCCTTAAACAAAGGGGGAAAGAAATGATGAATATAATAAGAAGAACGTTTCTGTTGTCGACGCTATCATTCTGTTTAGCGTTTTGTTTGCTTGGGACAAATTCCTATGCTGCTGAAGGCGTTCTAGACCTTGGTACATTAAGTATAGATGTATCAAAAGGTGAAACAGTGATAGTGTTAAAAGATGCGGATGAGGATTCAGCATATGATTCTTCTTGGTGGGCATTTATTGATCCTGAACGATATGGTTTAAATGATGCACCACAGATAGCAACCAATGAACTTGGAAATGAGTTTGATCTTGATAATAATGGGTCCATGGATGTTAGTGCTGAATATAATGATTCTAAAGTAACATTTAAAAAGTTAAAAACATGTAGCTGCGAAAATAAAGAATTCGTTTTAAGTTCTTCAGCCCAAAAAAAGTTCAAGAATATAGGTAAACCATACTTTAGATCCTGGAAATTCATTATCGTAGAAGAAAAACCCGAAGATAAGAAACCTCAGCAGGAACAGGTTGTAACCCCGGATGAAAAGCCGGCTACTGTTGAAGCAAACGCTCACACCGTAGGTGAACAGATCACCATTGATGGTGCGGTTTATCAGATTACAGACCTCACAGCCGGTAATGAAAGTGTAATGTACGTTAAGCCTGAGGATACGGGCATTAAGAGCGCTATTATTCCTGATACTGTAAATATCGATGGCGTAGATTATAAGGTTACTGATATTGAAGATAATGCCTTCAAGGGCTGTAAGAAGCTTAAGAAGGTTACAATAGGTGAGAACGTACTCAGAATCGGAACAAAAGCATTCTACAAGTGCAAGAAGCTTAAGAAGATCACAATTAAGACATCCGCACTTACAAAGGATTCAGTTGATAAGGGTGTATTTAAGGGCATCAACGAAAACGCAAAGGTGAAGGTTCCTAAGAAGAAGGTAAAGGCCTATCGAAAGATATTTAAGAAGAAGGGATTAAACGGTAAAAACCAGAAGGTAACTAAATAATGAACTGACACAAGAGCAAGCGGATTCACAATGATAACCGATGAGCTTCCGGATAAGGAATTATTACATCTATATAAATAAATATGAATTAAAAAGGCGGCAGAAATGTCGCTTTTTTAATTATTTTGACACAATTAAGCATGTAGTGGCAAAACTTAATAAAACATTAAGAAATTCCTTTAATTTAGCACTAGAATATGCGTAATTTTCTGATAATATAGAAACCCGAGGGGAAAATTAAAGGATGTGAAAGAGGAAAAGTATGCCAATACTAGATTACGTGCTGAGAGAAAAATGGGGATACAATGAGGAAATAGAGTCACATCTAAATCATTTGGAAGAAATAAAACTAGAGCTCCCCAGCAGGGAGACATGTGATGCGGATTATTATGATGCACCACTTATAAAGGTATGTGTCAACTGTCTGAAAAGTGGCATATACTTAAAACCGGATCAGGATATAAAACAACCTATCTATGCGCCAAAGCTTAGGGTTGGTCTTGATTATCTATTAAAATCCATAGAAGAATTACCATCAAATATCAAACTGAATATAGAAGAGATTGTAGAGGAGCTTGAGGCATTTTTCAGATTAAAGCTTCTTGCTGATGATGCAGAGACCTGCGAGCGCATTTTAAACTTCTTTGAAATGTTAAGAGCCTCAAACAGGGAAAATACCACACCTTTAAAAAGTGCCCTTTTTCATAGAATGCTGGTGCTTATCTATGAGACAGGAGATTATTATCTTCTAAAATACAACAGATTCCGTCATGCGCTGCAGTTCTACAAAACCGTTGCGGATGTTTCAAAGGATGAGATTATATTTGAACATGGAAAAGACATAAGCCATGAGGATCTTGTTCAGTTAACCAACATCAGACTGTTCGCGGAGCAGTACGTTGAGCTTGATGAAAAATTAAAAGCAAGACAGTACTACGAAGCCATTGCTAACTTCCGCAGAAGAATTCAGTTCGATCATTTGGAGCTTTTGTCATCATACATAGAGACCAACATGATAAGGACAACCGGCAAGGATACTGATGCTCAGCAAAAGCTCATGCTCTGGAATCTTACAAATAAATATTTTGAGACCGGCAAGGATGAGATAAAAAGCTATACCAAAAAGAACCTGTCTGCTCTTAGAAATGAGGTTATAATACTGAACCTTCTTCTTGATCATGCCCTTGATAACGGCTTTTATCTGCACTATATGACTAAGCCTGATGAAGCATTTAAATTCGGTAAGCTCCTTGCAAATTACCCTGAGCTTTCATTTTATATGGATCTTAAGAAGGTTTTCTATACCGGTGGCAGGAAGTTCAGAATGCTGAATAAGTGTCTTGCCACAATGAATTATTACATAAGACTGCTTGATATGTGTCTTGGTGAATTCGAATGGCCAAAGGAGCTTTCATTTTACACATCAAATGAGAATCTGGAAAACATTCTTCCTATTTCTGGAGATAGTGAAGACACCGGGCATTTTACAGTTATGCATGTAGGTCATATGAATGATCCAATGGAAGGCAAAACCATTTTTGAGGCGATCTCTGAAGACCAGGTATATCCTGACTACACGGAATCTATAGAATACCCTTATGTTTTCATGAAGAACTTCACTACCAAGATTGATGATCTCACCATGTGGGAGATGTATGGCGACAGAGCAAAGGGCTTCTGCGCAGTAATAGACAGTGCCAGAGCTTCGAAGCATTATGTTCTGAAAAAGGTATGCTATTTACGTAATGAGACAGGCCGCCCCAAAGCATGGATGGAGGATAACGAATCCATGTCAGCAGCGACTGTTTTCATGATAAATGACCTTATCTGGAAGCTCTCTGACGAATATGCCTGCTTCATAAAAAGAGGCGGCGATAAGGCAAAGCTCATACCTCTTATGCAGCCTATCGCATATTTATTTAAAAAGGCCTCCAACGCTCACGAGGATGAGTACAGAATTATCAGACTTGAAGATGCGGACAGCCCGGCGATTAGACATACATCAGATAAGGGCGGAAAGCTCTTTGTCAAAAGTAATGAGAACACATATATAAAAGAGCTTATCCTTGGACCAAAGGCTGAAAATATTGAAGATAAGATTCCTTATTTACAGTATAGATGCCATTTCTTAAGTAAAACACTGAACATGAGCAGGGTAAACATAAAGGTATCCTCAAAAGAATATATTTAAAAATATGTCGTTTTTATGTTGCCATTTTCGTATATAATTATATATGTTAAGTAATCAAATCATTTCATAATACCAATTTAGGAGGTATAAATATGGAATTGACAGGTGAACTCAAGAAAATGGTAGAAGAATCTAAAACCAGAGAAGACGCAAGGAAAGTTATTGAAAAAGCTGGAATAATCCTGACTGATGATGAACTTGATGAGGTTTCCGGGGGCAGATCAGTGAGACGGCCAGTTAATACTAATGATGGAAAGATTAATAAATTGAATCCTGATTAGTAAATATTATTATCTATTTATTTCATAAATCATAATCTGAATAAAATGGCATTGAGATTCCACTTCTCAATGCCATTAGTTTTTGCCCGGGTATCGTAGAAGTACTTTATATAGTATTTATAAAAACATAATATCCATCTAATAAAACCAAAGGATGAGAAACAGTATAATAAATTCAGAACTATGCGTTTTTTCGTATGGAGGAAACCGAGAAAAAGCTATATTTGAAGCGAAATTTTGTTGACATAGATTCATCTACAGGCTGGAGAAGGGCAGACAGATGGAAAAAACATTATCCACTTTTTTTAAAGAATATACGGCAAACAGACAGAAGATCTGGGAAACAAACCAGCATCTTCTTGAAGAGATGACCTTTAATAAGTGGAGAGATGTCCTCGTAGAGAGAGCAAAGATTACAAGAGACATCTATTCGGATAATAACAGGTTCATTATAGAAATACGACATTTTCTAAAGAATGGCATAGATGAAAGCATTGCCAAAAAGCTCTTCGAGGTTGTAAAAGGCTTTTATGATGGGGGATACGATGATCTTTTTGTAATGAGAAATCTCGCAAAGCCTGCGATCAGATTCTATGAAGAGCGAAGCGATTATGAAAAGCTCTGCCATCTATATAAGATACTGGGATACGAGTTTTTTGAGTTCTATGGAAGAATCGATAAGGAAAATGGTCCCGATGAGGCAGCGCAATATTACGAGAAATGTATAGCTCTACAAAAGCATTACAGGGATTTAAAGGACGCATCTGCAAGACTATGTATTTTTACTTCTTATAACAACCTGATAGCTCCCATAGGACAGACGACTACTGAATACAGGAGCAGGATGTTCAGGTATTACCATGAGGCCATGGATCTGTGGAATCAGAATTATGTTCAGGAGCTTGACGGAAAGAATGAAGATTTCTTGGCCTGTATAGGCCAGATTGAGGCGAATATCCTGTTTGCTGAGGAATTTGTCGAGAAAATGCCTCTGGATTTTACAATCGAATTTGCTGCAGCTGTTCCATATATAAAAGAAAAATGGAATAAGGAAGGAATGACTGATGATGAGGGCTCACTTTTCAGAGCTGAAATAAAATGCCGCCTTATTAAAGGGGAAAAATATGAGCCGCTAATCGAGGATACAATAGAATACCTTGATAACATGGGTGATGTCGATTTTGAAAAGGATGAAGAAGAATCAATTATAAAAGTTATGAATTATCATAACTGCAGCTGTACCATTTTTTCGATATTCAAATGGAAGAATGTGGAGCATGACGTGCGCAGAATGTATATGGACAGATTCTGCAAAAAGGTCACTGATTTTCAGAAAAGAATACCCTTCGGTGTGTGTCCTCAGCTTGTTGATGAGATGTGTGCTGAATGGTTTACAGAATATGCACCCTTCATTGATGATCCCGTTGAAAAGAAAGAACTGCTTCTTAAGCTGGTAATAATCAGGCAGCCTCTGACGTATATTCACAGCCTTATGGTAAGTGAGATTGCAATGCGAATAGCGCATGCTCTGATAACCCAGAACCCTTCATATTTTGTCGGCATTCCTGGGTATCCTGATGAAAAAGCTGTGAAAGATAATCAGAAGGAGTTACTGGATTATATCGCAGACTGCGGATTAATACACGACTGCGGAAAATGCAGAATTGTAGGTGTTGTTAGCCGTCAGGATCGCCATCTTTATGATGAGGAATTCGAGATTATAAAACGTCATCCTATGGATGGATTTTTCATGCTAAACCATGATCCCAAATTTTCAAAGTACTTTGACATTATTCGCGGGCATCACAAATTTTTTGATGGAAATGGCGGATATCCTGAAAGCTTTGACAATTTAAAGTCTCCATATAAACCTGTCATAGATCTGATATCCATTTCTGACAGCATTGATGCTGCGACTGACATATTGGGAAGAAATTATACAAAAGGTAAGGATTTTTCTACTGTGTTTGAAGAGCTATCACATGAAGCAGGAACAAGATACAGCCCTTCAGTAATAGAGCTGATAAAAAATAAGCGCGGTCTGTATGAGGATCTTGATTACCTGACAAAGGATGGCAGATTCGAGATTTATTTCAGGGCTTACAAAGAAATTCTTTATATATAAACGTAGCTACAATAATGCGTTTTTTCAATTGGAGGACAACAATACGAACGAAAGGGGAGCGTAATGAGACAAGGGAAACTATGTCAAAAGCGGATTGTTGGCATTTTGCTTACGCTGGCGCTGGTATTTGGTTCACTGACTGGACTTGTACCCGAAACACAGATAACGGCAAAAGCGGCAGTTGAAAAGAAATTCAACTTAGGCGATCGCGTCACCATCGATGACGTGCCAAACAGGGAGTGGTATGTGATCAAACAGGACAGTACTTCAGTGACGCTGCTCTCAACTAAATGTTTTAAGGAGTGCAGGTACGGTGTCACAAGCAATTATGCTTCTTCCATGGTAAAAAAGGAGTTGAGGAGTCTGATTAACGGGTCCGGGGAGCTCATCAGTATAAAAACGGTACTCTGTGAAGAACCGCGTTTGCTGACAGCGGGTGAAGTGGAGTATATTAAACCAAGAAGAAAAAATATACTGAAATGCGGACATGACCACTACTGGTGGACCCAGACGCCCTCGGGGGCGAAGAATCAGCATGTAAGGAACATTACTGTTAGATGTGTACAAGGAGAATTCGCCTGGATACAGACCGGTGAGGCCGGTAAACCAACCATGTCTTCATATGGTATGCGCCCCGCCATACAGCTGGATCTGTCAAAGGTAGGTTATGACGATGAAAGGAGAGCATTTTTTGTAATCCCCGATCCTCCGGATCCTGTAGAAGCACCTAAAGCAGTGATCAAGACATACCCGAATGCGGTAAACGGCTTGGTAGAGGATGGCACGTATAAGGATCTGCTGGATGGACCTGGCGAAGTGGAAAACGGTGTGATGGTCTATACCCTTAACAATGATGAGCCCACCCTGGAGTATTTGGATAGCCTGGGTGAAGAAGCCTGGACCACAGACTTCCCACAAGGGAATGAAGCAAAAATCTATTACGTTTGTTTTAAGGCAAAGGGAACCAGGGACGGTGTGAGTTATTATGATGATTCACCGGCAGAGTTTTTTATTGTTAAGATCAGCACGCCAGAGGAAGCGAAGAAGGCAAGTGCCACCGAATGGCCGGAAGCAAAAATAGAATTGATCGCAAATGGTCAGGCACAGGATCTTGTCACGCCGGGTACGGCAGAACACGGCGAGATGCTTTATGCCTTAGGTGAAAACTCTGATACGCCTCCTGATGAAGGAGCTTATAGTGACTCCATCCCCCAAGGAACAAATGCCGGCATCTATTATGTATGGTTCATAGTAAAATCCAATGACCAAGAGTATGGGGATTCTGAGCCAGCCTGCGTTGTTAACGAGATCATCACACCCGAAGAAGCAGAAAAAGAAAAGAGGGCAATGGTACTTGAAAAACCGAAACCCCAAAACAAACTTGTACCAAATGGCAAGCCCCAGGAGCTTGTCACACCAGGCGATGGTACACAGGGAGTAATGGTCTATGCTTTGGGTAAGAGTGCCATCACAGCTCCCCCGGCGAATGCGTTTAGCGAGTCCATACCCAAGGGGACGGATGCCGGCACCTATTATGTATGGTACAAACAAAAGGCCGATGAGGGATTTATTGACTCTGATCCGGTATGCCTGGTTGTTGTAATAAAGGGCAATGACGAAACACCAACCTCCGCGCCAGAACCTGAAGGCTTCAATACCTCCATCAGAATCAAACAGTCAGATGGTAAGCTTTCAGTGAGCTGGGATAGAGTTGATGAGGTAAAGAAGGTTAAGATCTATTTCACCTATTGCGGAAAAGAATTTCCCTCCAAGGCAACTAAGACAACAACCAAGAACAGTGTAAAAATAAAGAAGATTAAGGGTAAGAAACTCGATCTTGAGAAAAACTTCAAGCTTTATCTTGTAGGCTATGCCGCAAACGGAAATGAAATCGGAAAAACACCAACTGCTCATTTTGTAGGAAAAGATAATAAAAAGTACACCAATGTAAAATCCATCAAGCTTACAAATAGCAGTGTTTCCGTTGCAAAAGGCCAGAGCACAAAGATAAGAGCCCATACAAAGCTTGCTGACAGCAAAAAGAAGCAATTGCCTAAAAGTCATGTTGCAAAGATACGATACAGATCCACAATACCCGGAATCGCGACTGTAGATAAGAACGGCTGGATTACAGGTATCAGCCCTGGTGAATGTCACGTATATGTCTATGCACAGAATTGCCTTTCTAAGAAAGTGAAGGTGACGGTTACAGAATAAATAGAAATAAAAGGGGTTCTGATTGTTTTTGTAGGTAATCAGGCCCTTTTTCTGTATACTTAAGAAGTGAGCGGTGAGTTTTCAGACAGAATAGAGAATGATAGCTATTTTGACTTTTTGCACGAAAAATGGAAACATAATTATTATTATGGGTTACGGGGGTGAACAGATGAATACTAAGCGACTATCTATATTTCTGATATCTGCAATAATGTGTTGCCTGCTTAATGCCTGTGGAAAAACAGGGAATGATGAAGTTATCGCTGAGCCTGTAAAGAGTAGTGCACCTGAGTCTAAGCAGAATATTTCTGTAAATAATTCTAATGAAAATATTTCAAATGATAAGAAGGTTGTTGATAGTGATTCAGATTCCAGGCAGTCATCTGAACAGAATGAGATATATGTGACAAATGATACATATGTAACAAATGAGACAATGCCTGATATAGAAGAATCCGAGCAGGAAGAGGATGATGAGAATGTGTGGGATGGAGGACCTGATTTTACATCGCTGGCAGATGAGTTTTATGGACTATCCTATACCATGGAAACGGATGATATTCTTAATAAGTATGCCATTAACCTTGTGGACGGTGGCAAATACGCAGATTTTGAAGGTGATATAGGCGATGTGATACCTGAATATAAGGATAAAGACCTAGACGGCGACCATAAACCGGATGTGATAAAAAGGGAAGGAAAACACTACGTATTTGAATGTACTAAGAAAGGTACATTTAAAACGGATGATTATTCTTCACTTCCAAACGAAGGTGAAGTGATAGAGTTTCAGGATATTGGAAACAGAAATGTCTGCGAGATTCTTATAACACACTACACCTGTGGAACCGGAGGTGCCAGTGCATGGGATACAACCCTTTATACCAGTATGTCCGGTGAGTGGACTCCCTACCCTGTTATTGACAAGGAAGGAATCATCAATTCAAAAGATTTGCAGAAAGCAATTGCAGAAAAAACAGGCTCTCCTTACGAAGCAAATTCGGTAAGAATAGCAGGAGTGGAGCTTGAAGGAGGAGTGTGCCTGTTACTGGACTTTGGCTCTAAGGATGGAGCGCTTCAGACAACGGATTATATAGGTGCTTACCTCGGCGACTACGACGAAGATTTTGAATCCTATGGCCTTTCAATGTACACTCTGAAAACTGTATGGCCTCTTGAAGCTACGGGAGAGCCAATGGAGATTTCAAAAGATCTTCAGCATGACCTTAACATTTTTCTGTCCAATTTTTCAGAGCAGGGTTATAACTGTGCCGACTACAATCCTGCAGAGTGGGCGCATTTTACGTTGGAGTGGAAATGTTTAAATGATCCCTCAGGTCTGAAATATGAAAATGATCGCACCTGGATTGACCAAAGCAGTGTTAATCAGATAATTGGCAAGTATTTTGGAAGCAACCTGGAGGAAGGGGATTTCTTTGGTGTTGAAAAAGATAATCCATATAACGGCACTATAGAGATAAGTGAGGATAACACCGCCTGGTATACCGAACCTTCAGTGGATGGGGAAACCTATCTGGGGAATGCATTTACTGTGGTTACAGATCTTCAGAGAATACCCGGAGACAACTATGATTTTTTGCGTACAGAGTTCATCGTATATGCTGTAAATGACTTGGAATACGAGGATTACGGAATAAGTAATACGTATTATTCTCTTACTGCAGCTGAAGCAGAAAAACTCGCCGGAGAGGGGAGAATAATACCTGAAAATACAGGTATTGCTATAATAGATGATGTGATTTCGAAAGGCTATGATGATGGCTACTGGCTTGACTACTATAGACTAAACCAGTGGGATGACTAAAAATTTTTCATTCTTCGCAAGTAAGGTGATTGTCTATCAGGCGGGTTATCCATTGAATCACGTGAAAGGAATCCACAACGGGCTATGATGGGTGAGTACATTATCTATTATCAGGGAAAGATAGTTGGTGGTATCTATGATGAGCTTCCCGCTCCGAAGAAAAAGAAATAAGAATTATATGGTGGATTGGAGAAACAGTTTTTAATGTATATCAGAAAATCAACAGAAGCAGATATTGATCGGATAATGGAAATATACAGCTATGCCAGAGAGTTCATGGCAAGGCATGGAAATCCAAACCAGTGGGGGCCGACCAATTGGCCACCGCAATATTTGATAAATAATGACATTAAGGATGAAAACAGTTATGTCTGTATAAATGATAAGGGTGATATTATCGGTACATTCTTCTTTATTTGTGGTGAGGATATAGAGCCTACTTACAGAATGATCGAGGATGGTGCATGGCAGGATGAAAGTCCTTATGGTGTTATCCACAGGATTGCAGGAGATGGATCGGAAAAGGGGATAGGTGCATTCTGTATCAATTGGGCTTTTGATCAGTGTGGCCATCTCCGGATAGATACGCATGGAGATAAC
>JAEEGL013849175.1_pt1 | contig 11125 bp, 10 predicted proteins | sample 9134231 | NCBI WGS metagenome assembly JAEEGL01 (sample SAMN16246548, study PRJNA631951) | gut metagenome | biome: gut microbiome; feature: rumen; material: fiber-attached | host: Bos | place: Iran: Karaj | collected 2018-10
AAGGCATGTTCCCTCGTTTAGCGAATTACACGTTCTGCATATATCAAGACGCATATCATACTTTTCCGGCAATGCCTTTTCTTAAGATGGCATCTTATCAATCATTCCCAAAATTTCTGATTTGACATCAAAAGTATCCATATCAGACAAGAGGCATTTTTTGCATGGTGGCTGCATCATGAGAGTCTGACCTCAGCTACCGAGCATGCCGGTAACGTAATCTTAAGTTTATTACCATCTATTTCAGCATTATAATCACTGATGATTACCTTTTCAGGATTATCAAATGTATTATGATCATGGGCATCTCCTGTCAGAATCCTTGCTGACACCTTTGATGGCGTAATACCTGACAATTCGCATACAACATCAGCCTCATCATTAAGAGCACAGTTGGCAACAGTAAGTATGAGTACACCACCCTTTACTGATGCGGATGAAGATATCATCGGTGTGTTTTTGCCCTCTTTCATATTCTCATTCTGAGAATAACAGTATACGGCATCACCTTCCTGATGCTCCCTAAACAAATCAAACACATGATATGTCGGCGTCTTTATCATCTTCTCTCCCTCAGTCAGAATAACTGCCTGAAGCACATTTACAGCCTGGGCAATATTGGCCATCTTTACACGTTTGCTGTGTCTGTTAAATGTATTGAGAGATATAGCCGCAACCATCGCATCGCGCATTGTATTCTGTTGATACAGAAATCCGGGATTTGTGCCTTCCTCCACATCAAACCATGTGCCCCACTCATCAACAATGAGATCTACCTTTCCTTCAGGGTCATACCTGTTCATTATCTCGGTGTGACGGGTGAGCAGCTCGTCTGTGAAATTAACCGTCGATAACAGTTCATAATATCCGTCATCATCAAACACTGCCGCATATCCCTTATTATTCCAGTCAGGAATTGAATAAAAATGCAGCGAAATACCGTCTGTTTTCCAACCGTCAAAGCCCTTTAATTCTTTCATCATGACCTCAGTCCAGTTATAGTCTGATGAGCTTGGCCCGCATGCTATTTTATACAGTTTGTTGTCGTTATAATTTTTGCAGAATGACGCATACTGTTTATATAAAGACGAGTAATACTCCGGCGTCATATTACCGCCACATCCCCAGTTTTCGTTTCCTATACCGAGGTATTTTAATTTCCACGGTTTCTCACGGCCGTTTTCTTTTCGCAGATCTGCCATGGGAGATACGCCGTCAAACGTCATGTACTCAACCCACTCTGAGAGTTCTCTCACCGTACCGCTGCCTACATTACCTGCAATATACGGCTCACAGCCCACAAGCTCGCAGAGTTCCATAAACTCATGGGTACCGAAGCTGTTGTCCTCGACAACGCCTCCCCAGTTGGTATTAATCATCTTCTTCCTGCTGCTCTTATCACCTATTCCGTCTTTCCAGTGATACTCATCGGCAAAGCATCCTCCGGGCCACCGAAGGACAGGAAGCTTTATATTTTTTAATGCATCGATAATATCTTTTCTGAGTCCGTGAATATTTGGAATATCCGAATCTTCCCCTACATATATTCCGTTATAGATACATCTTCCCAGATGCTCGGAAAAGTTTCCGTATATCTCCCTGTTAATGTGCCCCTGCTTATCATCTGTATTAATAAGCATCTTAATCTGTTTTGCCATCTGTAACCCTCCTGTAATTCTTTAACAAAACATTTTTTAGTACATATATTAAGTATCATTTTACTAAAACATGTATCGGAATCCAAACAAAAAAAGACAGATTACTCTGTCTTTTTATAATAAACTCTTTTATATCTAAATTAAAGTGCAATCTTTCCTCTCTCGCCTGTACGGATACGGATAGCATCCTCAACAGGGTAAACGAAAATCTTGCCGTCACCGTAGTTGCCTGTGCGGATACCCTTTGAAATCTTCTCGATAAGAGTACCGGCAATCGATGCATCGACTACTGTCTCAACCTTGATCATGGGGAGGAGCTTTATCTCGCTCTTCTGCTCATATCCCTCATAATATCCCTTCTGGTTGCCATAGCCTTCCATATGGAAAATATTAAGTCCCGTAACACCAAACTCCTCAAGAATCTTTCTTAAGTCCTCAAGTTTCTCGGGTCTTGTAACTATTTCAAGCTTTTTCATGATATCTCTCCGTATTATATACAAAAACATTTAATGAAAATCTCTCTGCTGCAGAGTTTTTTTAAGACTCTGCAACAAAGAAGATGTCGGCTCATCGACAAACATGATTTTATCATATAAATATAAAAAATCAACCTCCGAGGTATGCCTTCCGCACGCTGTCGTCGTGGAGAAGTGCCTGACCTGTACCACTGTTAACAATCCTGCCTGTCTCAAGGACGTATGCTCTGTCGGCGATAGAAAGCGCTTTCTGTGCATTCTGCTCTACAAGGAGAATCGTAGTACCGGATTTATGAAGTTCTTTAATAATATCAAATATCTGATCAACGAGTATTGGCGCAAGTCCCATTGAAGGCTCGTCAAGCATGATAAGCTTGGGTTTGCTCATTAACGCCCTACCCATCGCCAGCATCTGCTGCTCACCGCCTGAGAGAGTACCCGCAATCTGTTTATATCTCTCCTTAAGTCTCGGAAACTGCTCATATACAGCCTCTATGGAGTCCGCGATCTCGCTCTGCTTTCTTGTGAAAGCACCCATCTCGAGGTTTTCCTGAACAGTAAGCTGGAGGAATACTCTTCTGCCTTCCGGACAAAGAGCCATACCCCTGCCGACTATCTTGTGGGCAGGTACTCCAAGGAGTGACTTGCCGTCAAAATCTATCGTACCTGATGAAGCTTTTAGCAATCCTGCAACAGTGTTAAGTGATGTTGATTTACCGGCACCGTTGGCTCCGATCAGTGTGACTATCTCGCCCTCGTTTACTTCAAACGAAATACCCTGTATTGCATGAATACTTCCGTAATGGACATGCAGATCATTTACCTTTAATATCGTATTTCCCATACCCGTGCCTCTCTATTCCTCAACATCTACGGAAGCCTCTTCGACTTCACTCATGTGTGCTTTTTCTTTCTCTGCTTTCTTTTTCTGTGCTTCCTTTGCAGCAGATGCGGCAAATCCTTCTGAGCCGGTCTCGTCTGCCTGGCTGCCAAGATATGCCTCTATTACCACAGGATTATTCTGGATTTCTTCCGGTGTACCCTTTGCGATCACCTTACCAAAATTAAGCACGATGATATTTTCGCAGATACCCATGACGAGATTCATATCATGCTCGATAAGGAGTACAGCGATACCAAATGTATCCCTGATCTTTCTTATATTGTTCATGAGTTCTTCTGTCTCTGAAGGGTTCATACCTGCTGCCGGCTCATCGAGGAGGAGGAGCTTGGGCTTTGTTGCAAGGGCTCTGACTATCTCAAGTCTTCTCTGGGCTCCGTAAGGAAGGGATGAAGCCTTTACATCTGCAAGGTCTGCCATACCGAATATATCAAGGAGCTCAAGAGCACTTTCATGGGCTCTCTTTTCCTCCTTCCAGAACTTTGGCAGACGGAAAACACTGCTGGGCAGATGGTAGTTTACATTATTATGCATTCCGACCTTTACATTGTCCTCTACAGACAGCTTGTCGAAAAGTCTGATATTCTGGAATGTCCTGGCAATACCTGCCTGGTTAACCTGGGCTGTACTCATACCATGAGTATCCTTGCCGTCAAGGAGTATCACACCGTGAGTCGGCTGGTAAACCTTTGTGAGCAGGTTAAATACCGTAGTCTTGCCTGCACCGTTTGGTCCGATGAGTCCGCCTATCTCTGTGGCACCTATGGCAATGTTAAATTCTTCAACAGCCTTAAGTCCGCCAAACTCTATGCCAAGGTGAGTACACTCCAGTACAGGTCCTCTGCCTTTATCTCTCTCGGGTATTCTTCCGGGTCCCGGAACATCTACATATCTGGTCTCTTTCTGGTTACTCATTATGCAGCCTCCTTTCCGGAAGATTCCTGTTTATTTTTCTTTCCGATACTCTTGATCAGACCTCTGATCTTTTCATTATTTGTAGCGATCATTACGAGCACAAGTACGATTGCGTAAATGAGCATACGGTAATCCTGGAACTGACGGAGGAGCTCAGGCAGTACTGTAAGCAGTGCTGCTGCAATGATAGAGCCTGTCATATTTCCGATACCTCCGAGTACCACAAATACGAGTACGAGGATCGATGTATTAAAATCAAATTTCTTGGGTGCCACAGTTGCAAAGTTAAGGGCGTAGAGACATCCTGCCGCACCTGCCATGGCAGCACTAATCACAAAAGCGATCAGCTTGTATTTTGTCACGTTGAGTCCGCATGCCTCAGCTGCTATACGGTTGTCACGGATAGCCATGATAGCTCTTCCGTGTCTGCTCTTTATGAGGTTCTGTATCACAAAGAGTACCAGGAGCAGGAGTACGATACCGCATGTAAATGAAGATATCTTCATGATGGATGCACCCATAGGTCCGTTTATCACGACCTTGCCGCCTTCCTGAAGATCAAGGGCTCCCGTACTGTTCATGGAAAAATGAATACCCCTTCTGTCCACTCCTACATAAAGGCAGTTAAGTACGTTTTTAATGATCTCTCCAAATGCCAGTGTGACGATTGCAAGATAATCGCCGCGAAGACGCAGAACCGGTATACCGATCAGTATGCCTGCTATACCTGCCATCACTGCAGCTATTACGATACTGATCAATAGTCTGATTACTGTATTTGGGATACCGTCTGTCAATGCTGTGCTGACAACGGCACCGGTAAATGCACCTACACTCATAAAACCGGCATGTCCCAGCGAGAGCTCGCCGCTGATACCGACTACGAGGTTAAGTGAGAGTGCCATAATCACATATGACACAATTGGGATCAGCTGTCCCTTCATAGTCGAGCTTAAGTTTCCCGTAGATGCAAGTATCTGAAATACTATGTAAAACAGGATTACCATTCCGTAATTTACAAAACTCATAAGTGTATCTTTGGATAATTTCTTCATGTCTTCTCCTCCCTACACTTTCTCTGTAATCTTTTTGCCAAGGAGTCCCGTAGGCTTGACTATAAGCACTATGATAAGGACTGCAAACACTATGGCATCGGAGAGCTGTGTTGAGATATACGCCTTTGCAAATATCTCGATGACTCCGAGCAGGATTCCTCCGATCATGGCTCCTGGGATGGAACCGATACCGCCGAATACTGCTGCCGTAAATGCCTTGATACCGGGCATGGCTCCTGTCGTAGGCATCAGTGTCGGATAAGCCGAGCAGAGGAGGACACCTGCGATTGCTGCAAGGCCTGACCCTATGGCAAATGTCAGTGATATTGTACCGTTTACGTTAATACCCATAAGGGATGCAGCTCCCTTGTCCTCGGAAACGGCTCTCATGGCCTTGCCCATCTTGGTCTTGTCTGTAAACAACGTGAGGGCAACCATCACCACGATACAGGTTACAACTGTACCAAGTGCTGTACCTGTTATCTGGATGCGGCCGATATTGACGGAAGGAATGAATGAAAGCATATTAGGGAATGCCTTCGGATTTGATGTCCATATAAGAAGTGCCACATTCTGAAGGAAGTACGATACGCCGATTGCAGTGATAAGTACCGCAAGGCTTGTAGCATTACGAAGGGGCTTATATGCAAGTTTCTCAATGACGACACCGAGTACTGTACATACAACAACCGCAAATAAAACAGCTAGCCACACCGGCCAGTGGAGATAGTATCCGGTGCAGAATGCTGCATATCCGCCGATCATGATGACGTCACCATGAGCAAAGTTAAGCATCTTCGCAATTCCATAAACCATCGTATATCCGAGGGCTATTATCGCATATACGCTTCCAAGGCTTATACCGCTTATCAAATAATCTAACACTTCATACCTCTTTCCCCAAAATACCCGGGGACTAAAAAGCCCCCGGTTTTTGGACAAAATCTTTTATCTGTAAAGATAAATCTTTTAATTAAAGACCTACGTAAACACCGTTCTCGATAACTACCGCCTTAGGTGCCTTGTTAACCTCGCCGGCTGCATTCCAGCTCATTGCAAGACCTGTAACACCGTCGCATGAGAATCCGGGGTCTGTAAATACAGAGATAAGGATCTCGCAGATCTCCTCGTTGCTCATATCTGTAACATCAAGACCACCGTTGTTTGCTGCGTAGTACTCAAGCGCTCTGTAGATAGCGTAAGGGCAGTCATATCCGTCAGCTGCGAACTGGATAGGTGTCTCGCCAAACTTCTCCTCGAACTTTGTAACAAAGTTAACAGTAAGATCATCTGTTGCGTCTGCTGCGAAAGGTGTGAGGAGCATTACGCCCTCAGCAAGTGATGTATCAAATCCTTCAAGTGAAAGGATACCGTCCATACCGTCTACACCAAACCACTTAACATCAAGACCGATCTGATCAGCCTGCTGGAAGATAAGTGAAGCTGCCTGATAGTAGATAGGAAGGAATACGAGCTCTGCTCCGCTCTGCTGTACGTCAGCAAGCTGTACAGAGAAATCGTTCTGAGTATCATCTGTAAATGTTGTTGTAGATACAATGTTTAAGCCAACTTCTGCTGCTGCATCTACGAATGTCTGATAGATACCTGATGAGTATGCATCAGAGTTGTTGTAGATAACGGCTACATCTGTTGCAAGGTTGTTCTCAGCGATGTACTTTGCTGATGCAGAACCCTGGTTGGGATCTGAGAAGCAGAGCTGGAACATGTTGTCCTTGTTTGCAGTTACATCTGTTGAAGATGCAGAAGGTGTGAGCATGAACATTCTGTCGCTGTAAGCCTCTGCTGAAACTGCTATACAGGGTGTTGTTGTAACTGTACCTGCGATAACCTGTGCGCCCCAGTCTTTAAGCTGGTTGTAAGCATTTACAGACTTCTCTGCATCATGCTCGTCATCCTCTGCCTGGTATTCGATCTGGAAACCTGTGCCGAGTGCATTGATCTCTTCTACAGCGATCTGTACACCGTTGTCTACAGCGTTACCGTAAAGAGCAGCTCCTCCTGTAAGAGGTCCGATCATACCGAGCTTAAGAGTACCTGTAAGGCTTCCGTCAGCTGTTGTGTTGCTGTTTGCATCTGCACCTGTGTTTGCAGAAGCATCATTTGTAGCGCCGCATGCAACTATTGAAAGTGCCATTACGCCTGCTACGAGAACCGATAAAACTTTTTTCATCATTTCTTTTTCTCCTCTCTTAGTTAAACATAAAAAGCCTCCCGGTATGTTGGAAGGCTCCCTTGCTTACCTATGTTATTTTAAGTAGAAGATAAATTTTTGTCAATATCCACATTATTTTATACAACAAAATATGCAAATTGACATATAGCCGTTATTTATCGCTCTGCCAGAAGTTTACGGGCTCCCCAGATAAAATATATCAGAAATGGTATCTGAAGAATTATTTCTATCCCGTATGCCAGTATATGATCCTTTACTCCCTGGCGCAGCTCAAACATAATACCCCATCCGAGTCCGCACATCAGGATACCGATGAGTATTGCAAACAGGGCGAATATCAGCCCCAGTCTGAAGCAGTGTTTCTTACGGCATATCTTATCCGCAAAATCCTCGGGTCTCTTATCTTCATAATTTTTACGCCATATATAGCAGTTCCCCGTCCTGCCCAGGTACTCCCACTCTTTTTTTAGGAGAGTCTCCATATAGCTCACTTTGGGCAGTGCCGAAATATCCACGACATATTTACTCTTTTTGTTTTCAGTCTCATCAAACTCAAAATAAAAGAGTCCCATCTCTCCGACGCTCTTTAGCTGGTATCCCTCGGCAGCCATCTCCTCGAGATATCTCTCCATCTCAGTCGGAACTATTTTCTTTAATGCGACAAGCCATCTCTTTACCTTCATATATATCCCCCGGATAAACAAACATTTACTCGATTATATCACAAATCGGATTTTCCATCATTCAAGCTCTTCAAGATTCTTAAGAGTCTTTGGAGCGCCGTACAGGTATGAGCCTGCTGCCATTATACCGACCATGATCATCATATACAGATGAAATGCCACTATACCTATTCCGAGGAAATAATCAAGCATAAAACCTATGGCGCATACAAGGAGTGATACAACCATGATAAGAGCCATGTTAAAGAATGTATTTAAATTGCCTCGCAGTGCACTGTACTCATCGTCCCAGTCAGAGTGTGGATGTGATGTATCAAGTATAAGCCCCATCATTGTCGTGGCAATCAGTGAGCCAAATGTAAGAAAAGCATAATAAATTATCCATATAAGATCCATCTTAAATGTGACAACAAGTATTATGTCACAAAGGAAAAGAGGTGGGAATGCCAGCACCATTGCCACAAGACCTTTCACAAAAATCTGTGTACTGTAAGGGACCGGTATATACTTGATTAGGTCGTAATGGAGACCTTCTCTCGTAATCGATGTGGATGCCAGTGAATTCATGGCCGATGCGATAAAGGCCAGGAGCACCACGATAATGGTCATGATCATATATGCCCTCGGATATGAATATCCGGCAAACAGATTCTGAAAATGAATAAAATTCTCACTGCCCCTGTAATACAGGATAAATGCCACAAGGAGCACCGGCCACAGCAGGTTTATATAAACGCAGTTGTTTGCATACGCCTTGGTCCGAAGCAGCACCAGGAGTTCCTTTTTAAAGTATGAGGAAACAACACTTCTCTGGGTTTCAGAAAGTTTTCTGATATCCGTTTTCTTTTTACTGGAGCCAAGCCTGCCTATTGTATAAAGAGCTTCCCTGTATGTGAAATGGCTGAGCAGCGTCATAACGCCTACTACGCCAAGACTTGCTAATATATATACGATCAGATACAGGAGATTGCCGCCTTCTGCCAGAGTATTTGTAAGGAGGGGCACCGTGAAAAATACTTTATTTAACACATTCGTAAACATGTTGGAATTATCCGAGAGGGATGTCACATAATTTTCTACGGATATGCTTCCGAAATCCTTGAAAGAATAAAGAAACAGCAGAGTAAACAGAATAAGCGTCACTGTTGATACATAATTAAATATATTACCGTTCTTTACATTTCGCAGTACCACCAGGAGTATGAGCCCTATGATCGCGCAGTATGCCATAGGTACCATGGGTATCAGAAACGTACCCACTATACCGGTGAGTACACCCGTAACGGAAAAACCGTATGATATGTGAAATCCTATAAACATAGATGCCAGGATCAAAAATTCCATCACGCTCTCTGCCATAAATGCAAAGAGGAATTTAGCCAGGAAAAGTTCATGGCTCTTAAAAGGCAGCGGCATCATGTGCTCCCTGTCAGATGAGAAAAACAGTATGGCAAATACAACCAGCATACCGAATACTACAGAGAATGCCGACATAATATGAAGTTCGGCAAGTATGCCTGCACCGGGATTGCCCGCTATCTTAAGGGCTTCCGTCATCATATAGCTGATAAATCCAACTATAAAACAGCACGGCAGCATAATGCACGCCACTGCAATGATACCTATTGATATATACATCCGGCCGCGCTCTCCCTTTGTGGGTACACGCATCTCGGCATTTCTTGTCAGTACATGATAAAGTGATAGAATGTTTTTCATATATTAAGCCTTTAAAAGAATATTTACTTAATTATCTCGAGGAATATCTTTTCAAGATCCTCACCGGGATGTCTGCTCTCTAACTCTTCAAGGGTTCCCTGATAAAGCTCATGACCATGGTTGATGATAAGGATACGGTCGCAGAGCTTCTCGGCTACCTCAAGTACATGGGTTGAGAAAAGCACACAGTTGCCTTTTGCGGCATGCTCTCTCATCATCTCCTTTAATTCAAATGCAGCCTGGGGGTCGAGTCCTGTCATCGGCTCATCAAGGATCCATACAGGCGGATTGTGTACGAGAGCTGCTATTATCATGAGTTTCTGACGCATTCCGTGGGAATACTCTCTCATTGATTTATCCAGGGCTTCCTCCATGCCAAATCTCTTTGACAGTTCCTCTATACGCCCTGCCCTTTCCTCAGAAGATATACCGTAGATATCTGCGATAAAATTAATATATTCTATTCCCTTAAGCTGAAGGAGCAGATCGGGATTGTCGGCCACATAAGCAAGACTTGATTTAGCCTTAAGATCATCCTTTACTATGTCATAACTGTTGATAACAGCCTTTCCTTCCGTAGGCTTAAGTATACCTGTCAGCATCTTTATGACAGTCGTCTTGCCGGCGCCGTTAGGACCTACAAAGCCCACGATCTCCCCTTTCCCGATATGGAAGCTGAGGTCATCCACTGAGGTAAATGTGCCTCCGTATACCATTTTTAAATGTTCTGCTTTAATCATAATCTCTCTCCATGTATGGTTGTCACACGCATATTTAATGTAATTATACAAATTTATAACCGAGTAAAAAAGTATGATATAGGTTTTTATGTGTGAAAATTATGTGAATAACACATCCCTTGACACACCCTTTATAAAAGACTAAAATTCATTAACCATGAAAAAAAGCAGTTTAATAGGTGACAGACAATTTTATAGTATGGTGCTCGGGCTCGCACTGCCCATAATGATACAGAATGGCATCTCCAACTTTGTAAACCTCCTCGATAATCTGATGATCGGCCAGGTCGGTACAAATGCACTCTCTGGTGTGGCTATAGCCAATCAGCTCATATTTGTATATTACCTGCTGACATTTGGAGCGTCTGCGGGAATAGGCATATTTACGGCTCAGTATCACGGTACCGGGGATATGGAGGGCGTCAGATATACTCTCCGTGCCAAAATCGTTGTAAACATCATTATATCGGCTCTGACAGCCGTTGTTTTCGCGCTCTTTGGTGGAGAGATGGTAAAGCTCTTCCTTAAGGGTGAGGGCTCTCCGGAAGATATTAAAAACACACTGATAATCGGCAAATCATACCTTTATATTATTATCATCAGCTTTTTGCCCATATCGTTTACACAGACATATGCATCAACCTTAAGGGAGACCGGTCAGACCAAAGTCCCAATGTATGCATCATTTGCGGCAGTATTTATAAACCTTATCGGAAACTATATACTCATCTACGGCCATTTCGGAATGCCTGCCCTTGGCGCAGACGGTGCCGCCATAGCAACG